>Ga0187892_10001657_pt1 | contig 49382 bp, 49 predicted proteins | sample MA1701073metaG_FD_139345 | JGI IMG/M metagenome (GOLD analysis project Ga0187892, IMG submission 139345) | Bio-ooze microbial communities from a basaltic lava cave in the Kipuka Kanohina Cave System on the Island of Hawaii, USA - MA170107-3 metaG ...
CCGGTCGCGCACCGACTCCCCTTCGACGTACGGCATGACGTAGAAGACGAGCCCGTCGGCCTCCCCGGAGTCGTGCAGCGGCAGGATATGGGGGTGCTGGAGGTTGGCCGTGGTCTTGATCTCGGCCAGGAACCGCTCGCCGCCGAGAATCGCGGCCAGCTCGGGGCGCAGCACCTTCAGCGCCACCTTGCGGTCGTGCCGCACATCGTGAGCCAGGTAGACGGTGGCCATGCCGCCCGCGCCAAGCTCGCGCTCGATCGTGTAGCGATCGGCGAGGGCGGCCGACAGGCGCGGTACGGCGTCGGTCAATCGGACCTCGTTCGGGAGTGAGAAGGCAGGCCGAACATACGGGCGAAGGACGATGTCGGCCAGCCGGCGAGCGGCGTTTATCCGGCGAGCGGGTTCACCCAGCGCAGGCGGGCGAACCGGGCGAAGTCACCGTCGGTCGAGCACAGCTCGCAGCCGTGCTCGATCGCCAGCGCCGCCAGGTGCGCGTCGGTGGTCAGGTTCCCCGCCGTGCCGCTCGCGCCGAGCAGCGCGCGCAGGATGACCCAGTGCTCCTCGCCGGGGTGCACCGCGACGACCCCGGGCAGCGCAAGCCAGCCATCCACGACGGCGATGGCCTGCCCGGCGGTGAGCGGCCGCGGCATGATGCGACTGGTCGTCAGCCGCAGGAAGCCCAGCAGCACGACCCACGGGATCGCGATCGCCTCGTCTCCCGCGAGCACCCCTTCGAGCCACGCCTTCGCGGTGGCGTGGGACGGGCTGTCTCGGTTGACCGCGTACAGGAGGATGTTCAGGTCAACGAGCTTCACCTCCGCCTACTTCCGCAGCTGGAGCTCGCGGAGGGTCTCCGCGTCCTCGAGCGCGGCGGCCAGGCCGAGGGCCTTGTCGAGCGCCACGGTCGGCGCGGGCGTCCCCATGGCGAAGGTCGGGCACTGGTACCGGCCGGCGGTCGCCGCGGGCTGCGTCTCCAAGCCCTGTCGGAGCAGCCTGTTCAGAAGGTGCTTGAAGGGGACACGCCGCCGCAGCGCCTCGTGCCGCAAGCGCTTCAGGAGCCCGGGCTCGATGTCCACGGTGGTGCGCATGAGTGATGCTAACGCATCATCAAGATGGTGTCAACGCATCTTCCGCAACTGATCGGGTCGCCGGCCGGCGCCGTTCATGCGGAGCCGCGGGCCTGCTGACGCCGGTCTGGTCAGCCCGCGAGCGGATCGACGCATCGGGGTTGACGGTTCGGCGCCTAGGCGCTAGGAACGGAACGTGGTGGTGATCTCCTGCACGAACCGCTCGGCGCCGAGCACGGCGGCCAGCTCGGGCCGCAGCACCTTGATGGCGACGCGACGCTGGTGGCGCAGGTCCTCGGCGAGATAGACCGTGGCCATGCCGCCCTGCTCGAGCTCGCGCTCGATGCGGTAGCGGTCGGCCAGGGCGGCAGCGGGCCGCGCGATGACGTCAAGCACCGATCACCGGCAGACCGACCGCGCGCGCCGCCGTGGCCAGCGCCCGGTCGTGCGTGGCCACGGTCAGCTCCGCGCGACGCGCCTCGCGCCAGGCGAGCGCGGTGGACAGATGGACGGCGTCGAGCGTGCCCAGCGGCGTCGGGAACGGCTGGGACGCGCGCCGCAGCACCGGGCGATCCACGTCCACGACCTCGACCGCCTCGAACAGCCGGTAGACGGCCGCGCGACGATCGGCGAGCTCGTCCGTGGACAGCGACCCGAGCCGCGACAGGCGATCGAGGGTCCGGAGGCACTCGACTTCGGTGAGCGCACTCGCGACGGCCGCCTCGATCCGCTGCCACTCGGCCAGCGGGGCGGGCTCGCCGAGGACCAGCCGCAGCGCGACGGACGCGTCGAGATAGGCGATCATCGCGACGACTGCCGTTCCTCCAGCAGCGCCGCGAGGCTGTCCACCGGGCGGCCCAGCGGTGGGGGGAGCGGAACGTCGTGCAGACCACGGACGGGTTGCCGGACCGTGAGCGGCTCGCCCGCCAGCCGATAGGGCACCAGCCGGGCGATGGGCGTATCGCGATCGCACACCGTCACCGCGTGACCTCGCCGCGCGGCACGCAGGTATGCGCTCAGTCGCGCCTTCAGCTCGGCGACCTTGACCGTCTTCTCGGGTTCGCGCATGGTCATAATGTGGTCATATATGGTCACATCGTCAAGGACGCGGCCACGGGGGGCGGCGAGCGGCGCCAGGCCATAATACCCCCGCTTCCCCCGCCCCGGCCAAGGTGCGCGGTTGTGCGGTAATGCGTGCGACCCATGGCGAGCCAGGCATCGGAGGAGCCTGGCGCCCGCCGCACTGCCTCGTCAGCCGCGCGTATCCGGGATCGGCGCGCAGGGCGGACTCGTATTCCTGGAGGGCCCGGGTCAATCCGGCCGAATCCCGCCGCGCGGCGTGGACGTTTCCGCGCAGGAACGCTTCGTAGGCCGCCGGGCTGGTGGTGGGCCTGGTCGCCAGCGACTGGCGTTCGTTCGGCAGGAGCCGTCCAACGATGCCGGTCGCCACCTGGTTCGCCACCGCTTCCTGGACGGCGAAGACATCGTCGGCGGCCTGGTCGACCTGCCGGCACCAGACCTGCGCGCCGCCCTCGGCGCGGACCAGCTCGGCGCTCACCCGCAGGCGGCCCCCCGCGCGCCGGACGCTGCCGCTGACGATGTACGCCACGTTCAACTGCGCGGCCCACCGCGGCCGGATCGCCGACTGCCGCACCGCGATAGCGCCACCAGGTGCCGGCTGCGCACCGTCAGGCGCTCGATGCCCGAGAGCCGGCAGATGATCTCTTCGGTCAGCCCATCGGCGAGGTAGAGGTCGTTCGAGTCCCGCGATCGGCTGTCGAAGTACAGCACGGCGACGCTGTTGGGCACGGGCGCGGCGACTGCGCGGCCGCTGCGGCACGGCGGCGGCGTGCCGTTGGGGCACTGGGTCCGTGGGCGGAATGGGATGGTGCGGCCACGAGGGCCGTCACGGCCGGCACGAGGGTAGCTGACGGCAATCGGAATCGCATCAGTCCCGTCGCGCGCCCGCTCCTGCGGCCGTCCGGGGCTGGTCGAACCAGTTGACCAGAACGCTCACCTGCCGCTCGGCGGCGACCCCGCCGTCGCGCACGAACACAAAACGGCGGCCGCCGGGGTCCACATCCCAGCCGGCGTGGTTGCCCGCCCCGCCGGTCCGGTACAGGTCGCGGAACAGCGCGCGGCGCCGGCCGGGACGCAACTCGCCGCCCGACGGCGCGATCTCTGCCGAGTACACCGAGTCCCGCGACCGATACAGGAGTTCACGCCCGCCCGGTCCCCAGCGCGGTTCGCGCCCGCCATTCGACGAGATCTGGACCCGGCCGCCCGGCCCGGGCAGGGCGCGCACGTAGACCTCGTCGGCGCCGGTCTCGTTGGAGACGTAGGCCAGCCAGCGCCCGTCGGGCGACACGGCGATCCCGCGTTCCTCGAATGGCGAGACCAGCACCGGCACCGGCGCGCTCGCGCCTCGTGGCAGCCAGAGGATGTCGCGCCGGGTCTCCGGATCGGTGACCCGAAAGACCAGGCCGCGCCCGTCCGGGCTCGGCACGCCTTCCCACTGGTCGTTGGGGGCCACCACGAGCGACTCCTGCACACCGCTCCCGTTCGACCGGGACCGCCACAGGTCGTAGTTGCCGCCGCGGCTCGTAGCGTAATGGACCCACGCGCCGTCGGGGCTCCACTCGGGGTACACGCTGGAGGAATCGAACGTCACGCGGCTGAGCGTGCCCTGGGTCAGGTCGAGCGCCCAGATGTCCGGGCGGCCGCCGAGCAGGTCGCCGATGCCGACGGCGATGCGCCGGCCGTCGGGCGAGAAGCGCGGGCTTTCGTACAGGTCCGGCGGCGTGCGGGTCGGCTGCGCGCCGCCGCTGCGGTCCACCAGGACCAGCTCGCGGCGCGCGGCGCTCCCGACCTGCCGGGCCAGCATCCCGTTGCGGCTGTGGCCCGCCTTGGCGACCCCCGCCGTGCTCACCCGCACATTCGCCGCCACCGGTGTCACGGGACCGCGTGGGCGCAGGCGGACCGGATCGAACGGCACGGCGAACAGCTCGCCCTCCGCCGTGGCGTACATCAGGTGCCCGCGGCCGACGTAGCGGGGGTTCATGCCCGCGATGCCGAGATCGGTCACCCGGCGCGAGGACAGCGACACAGCCTGGATCTTCGACGGGCCCCCGCCCGCCGTCATGACCAGCACCGTCTCGCCGTCGGGCAGGAACTCCGGCCACCGGTACGACCGCGTGGAGTCGCGCAGCAGCGTGTCCACGGCGCCGCCGTCCGCGCCCATCCGGAACAAGGTGCCGTTGGCCGCGAAGACGATGTCGCCACGCCGGCCCCATGAGCCCCCCTGAACGCCACCGCTCACCGGGGTGAGCGGCACGGCGGCGCCGCCGGCGGCGGCGACCTTCCGGAGCATCCCGTTCGACCAATACGCCACCCAGGTTCCGTCCGGCGAGAAGAACGGCTGGGCCACGTTCTCGGTTGTGGCGAGGACCGTCGCCGACGCCTGGTCGAACCCGCGGAGGTACAGTCGAGCCTGCGGGTCGTCCACCGTCTGCGCCGCAAACACCATCCGCCTGCCGTCGGGCGAGAGCGCGATGGGCGAGCCGCCCAGGTCGGTGATCTGTGCCGTCAGCTCGATGGTGTAGGCGATGACGGGCGGGATGTCCCGCGGGCGGGGCCGGAACGTGCCCACCGCGCCCGCCGCCGCGGTGACGGCCAGCAGGACCCAGGGCACGAGGCGCCTGGCGCGCTGCCGGGTCGAGACGGGCAACGCCGCCGCCAGCGCCGCCCGCGTGGCCGGCACGGCGAAGTCGGGCCTCCCTAGGGCCTCGGCGAACTGCGCGGCGGTGCCGAACCGGTCGGCCGGCAGCTTCTGCAGGGCGCACTGCACCGCCGCCTCCACGTGCGGCGGGACGGTCCGGCGCTGCAGCGTCAACGAGCGCGGCTCCTCCGTCATCACCCGCGCGATGATCGCCTGTGCCGTCGCGCCCACAAACGGCGGCTCCGCCGTCAGCATCTCGTACAGCACGCAGCCCAGCGCGTAGATGTCGGCCTTGGGCGTGATCTCCCGCTCCCCCATCGCCTGCTCGGGGCTCATGTAGTGCGGCGTGCCGAGCGACATGCCGGTCTCGGTCATCCGGGTGCCGCCCTCGGAGCGGCTCGCCGCCAGCGCGATGCCGAAATCCGCCACCTGGGCGTGCCCGCCGTGCAACAGGATGTTCTCCGGCTTGATGTCGCGGTGCACGATGCCGTGCTGGTGCGCGTAGTCGAGGGCGTCGGCCACCTCGCGCGCGATCCGCACCGCCTCCTCGACCGGCAGCTGTTTCTCGCGGGTCAGCCGGTCGCGCAGGCTCTCGCCCTCCACGTAAGGCATCACGTAGTAGACCAGGCCGTCGGCCTCGCCCGAGTCGAACAGGCTCAGGATGTGCGGGTGTTGGAGATTGGCGGTGGTCTTGATCTCGGCCAGGAATCGCTCGCCACCGAGAATGGCGCTCAGCTCGGGCCGCAGCACCTTGAGCGCCACTTTGCGGTCATGGCGCACGTCGTGGGCGAGATAGACGGTGGCCATGCCGCCCGCGCCGAGCTCGCGCTCGATCGTGTAGCGATCGGCGAGGGCGGCCGACAGACGTTGCACGGCGTCAGTCAATGGGCCTCGGGATGGTAACCATGTGACCTCCGGTCATCGTGTCGAATGTGGGCGCGGGGGCCGCCGGAGGTAAGAGCCCGGCGCAGACGGGGCTGTTGACGAATCCGCCTCGATGGCGGAGCATAGACGTACCCGTCAGCCGGAGACGTCCGATGCGCCGCGCCCTCCTCTTCCCCGCCCTGGTCCTGTCTCTCACAACCGCCGCTCCGGCCCAGGATGCGCCGCCGGCGGCGTTCGACTGGATCTCCATCCTCAACATGCGCTTCTACGGGCCCACGGCGAGCTTCATGGTCAGGGACCTCCAGGCCCTGCTGCTCCCCGCTGGAACCACCGAGGGGCTGTTGCTGGTGCAGCGCGGCAGCGAGACCATCGCGCGCGATCCGCTGCGCATCAGTCCTCCCGGCGACGTCCCCGCAGTCTCCATCGCCGAGCGCATCAATCCCGGCGGATTCAACATCGCTCAGGCCGGCGAGCTCACGCTGGCCTTCCAGGCCGGCGGCCGCACGCTCACCGAGGTGCCGGTGACTCTCAGCCAGCAGACTGGCGGCGACGCCTACAACCCCACGCGCACGTGGGTGCGCGAGGGGCCCTGGCGGTCGCTGGCGTTCCTCGCGGTCCCCACGGCCGACGCGTCGGTGCCCCTGCGGTTCTGCTGGTGGTCGGCCACGCGTGAGCTGCCGAGCCGGGCCCAGGGCGTGCTTACCACGCGACTCCTGCGGGGTACCGCGGAGTTGGCGCGGGCGCGCGGGACAGCCACTGTGTCCCAGGACGACTGGCAGCACCTCTGTCGGGACCTGTTCGTCATGCCGGCCGACCGGGTCATGTTGAACCTGGCCGGGCTGACGGACGGATCCTACAGCCTGGTGCTCGAAGCCGAACGTGGCGCGGTGGTCAAGCGCTTCCCCTTCACTGTCAGCGGCGGCCAGATCGCGGCGCACCCGCGTTCGGCGCCGGGCTACACGCCGAGCACCGCCCACTTGCCGCCGCGGTCCATCCTGCGGAGCGGCAACCGGAGCGCGATGTTCAGCATCAGCTGGCTGGAGGCCGCGCGGTAAGTGGCGGGTCCCGTCAGCTCTCGTCGAAGCCTGGTGCAGCCCGCCACCAGCGCCTGGCCGTCTGGAGCAGGATGTTGTCGGGCTTGATGTCCCGGTGGATCACGCCGCGGGAGTGGGCGTAGCTCAGCGCGTCGGCCACCTCACGCGCGATCTGCAGCGCGTCATCCAGCGGCAGCTGCTTCTCCGCGCCGGTCACGGAGCGATTCGCCCTCCACGTACGGCATGACGTAATAGAGGAAGCCCCCCACTTCGCCCAAGTCGTACAACGGCAGGATGTGCGGGTGCCGGAGATTCGCGGTGGTCTCGATCTCGCGCAGGAACCGCTCGGGTCCGATGGCCGACGCCAACTCCGGCAGCAGCACCTTCACCGCCACCCGGCGGCGGTGCTTCACGTCCTCGGCGAGGTACACCGTGGCCATGCCGCCCTGGCCGAGCTCACGCTCGATGCGGTAGCGACCGTCGAGGGCGGCGGCGAGCCGCTCCGGGCTGTTCACCGTCGCGGGCAGGGCGGCGGCGAGCCGTCGGGACACTGGGCAGGCAGGGGCACGGCGGCACAGAGGCACAGGGGCACAGACAAGACGAGCGCGCGCACCGGGACCGTACACGCGATGGTACGAAGGCCGGCCGGAACGGCCGACAGGCGATGCACGACGTCCTTCAGGGAGTGCCTCTTCCTGTGGGGACCGCGGCCCGGAAGTTACCGGCCGTGAACCCGGCCAGCCTCTCCTCCGTCCCCTCCGTCCCCTCCGTCCCCTCCGTCCCCTCCTTCCCCTCTTGCTTATCGGACGTCGTATCGGAGGAACTTCCAGAACGCCAGCATCAGCATCACCGCGCTCCAGAACCCGAGAATCACCATGTCCGGCGCCGCCCGGCCCAGCGCGGCCGCGAACGACTCCGCGCGCGCCCGGTAGGCCGGCATGGTCGACAGGTCGAGCCGCGCGTCGTCCGTGCCCGGCCCCCCGATCCGGATCGTGTTATCGGAGGAACGGCCGCCGCTGGTGCTGGTCGTGGTGCGGATGGCGAACCGCATTCCGCCGCCAAACTCCACGCCCTTCGAGCGCAGCCAGTCCTCGAGGCTGCCGCGGTAGCCGATCAGCTCCTCGCGCCACCGCTTGTGCAGCTCGAAGTCCGTACCGGCCATGACCTCGGTGGCGTGGCTCATGGCGGCGGCGGGCGAGAACCGCGAGAACGTGAGCGCCAAGCCGGTCATGGCGTCCTGCCGGTTGCGGTAGCCCTCCTCGAGGCGGGACACCGCGGCCCGAAGATCGCGCGACAGCGAGTCGCGGGCCCGATTCATGATCGAGTCGACCTGCGCCTGCCGGACTGCCGCCTCCTGGTCATTGGCCGGCGAGCCCCCGGCCATGAGCGCGAACGCCCGACTCATCGAGCGGAACATGGCCTGCTGGTTGTCGCGCTGGAGCCGGTCGCGCTCCGACTGCAGCTCGGCGTAGCTCGCGGCCGGGCGGATCTGACCGGCCAGCATGGGACTGGCCTTGGGGATGACCTCGACGAACCCGACGAGGATGAGGAGCAGCACCAGAAACGCCACGGAGCTGCGCGTGGTCGCGGTCGAGACGAACAGGCCGGTGCTGAACAGGGCCAGCAGGTACAGCACCGCGATCAGCCCGATGAATCCCAGGCGCAGCCAGGCGCCGCCGTCCAGCTCGATCTTGAAGCCGACCTTCATCACCAGGAGGCCGAGCACGGCGGGAATCGCCGCGGCCGCGAGGAACGTACCGAACAGCCCGATGGCCTTGCCGATCAGGAGCTGGGTGCGGGGCACGGGGTTCGCCAGCACCGCCTTGAGCGTGCCGCTTTCCTTTTCGCCGGCCACCGCGTTGTAGGTCAACAGCAGCACGAACAGCGAGAGGAACACGCGGGTGACCACACTGACGTCGAGCTCGCCGAGCACGGCGATGACCGGCGTGTCGGCCACCGGGGGCGGCGCGATCTCGGGCTGCTGGCCGGCGCGCACCCGCGCCGACCGGCCCAACGCGCTGGACACGCCGCTGGCGACGGCCGACAGCGACGACGGCGGCCGTGAGACCTTCACGCCGAACTGCGACAGCTCGTTGTAGTTCTGCCGGCTCTCGAGCTCGCGTCGCGCCAGCGTCTCGGTGGAGCGATGCTCCTCGCGCGCGCCCACGTACGCGGCGCTGCCGGTGTACAACGAGAACACGATGAGGACCGCCGAGACCACGAACAGAAACACGAACTTCGGGCTCGAGACCTGGTCCAGGAGCTCCTTGCGGGCGAGGACGCCGATCATCTCAGCCTCCGAACGGAATGCGCGAGCGGGCGTCGGTGCCCTTGCTGCCAAGCTCGATCGTGACGGCGTCCGATTCGTACTTCACCACGCCGACCGGTCCGGCCTCGGCGCTGGTCCACAGGTTGTCATTGCCCTTGCGCCAGTGGACGGCGCGGAACGTGCCGGCCTGAACCGTGACCTGTTCCTCGCCCACGCGCTGCCAGCCGCCGGGGAACGCGAAGTCGGCGTCGCCGCCTCCGGAGCCGGCGCGCACCAGGGTCTGGCGCATCACCGACGAATCCGGACCCATCAGGTACACCTCGGTGCCGACTCGTTCGCGGATCGCGCCGAACGGAATCAGGATCTTCCGCAGCGGGCCCCGGGTCTGCATCATGCCCACGAACTCGTCCTGGGTCTCGATCCAGTACTGCTCGCCGCGCTGGCCCACGACGCTGACCGTACGGATCTGCGTGATCGGGACCTGCCCCGCGTTCTGGACGATGCTGTAGCGCACCCACTGCCCCACCCGCCAGCCGGTCACGCCGTAGGACGACGGAGCCTCGGTGAACGGCCCGATCGCGCCGCCCATCATCATCCGGCGCTGCCCCCCACCCCCCGGCCCACCGAACTGGACGATCTGCGCCGATCCCGCCGTCGCCACCGTCAGTGCCGCCGCCGTCACGAACATCGCTCGTCTCACGTCTCGCCCTCCGGTTGTGCGCCCCTTCTGCCCCTTCTGCCCCTTCTGCCCCTTCTGCCCCTTCTGCCCCTTCTGCCCCTTCTTCCCCTCCCTCACCTTCATCACCTTCTCGTCAGCCGATACCCGAACACCACCACCCCACCCACCAGCGCCACGAGCAGCAGCACCAAGCCGACCGTGGCGGCCCAGTTGGCCGGCGGCTCCACCCGCACGCGCACCGTCTTGTCCTCGGTGTCCACCTGCCGCGCCGCCGACAGGGCGTCGGTCCGGAGCCGGACGTCGTAGTCGCCCACCCCGACGCCCTCGGGCGGGACCACCGTGACGCGGACGCGCGCTTCGCCGTCGATCGGAACCTCTCGTACCAGATCGGGCGACACCGAAGAGCGCCAATCGGGCGGCACGTCGGCGGCCAGGCGCACGTTGGTGACCGCGCGACTGCCGGTGTTGCGCACCGTGATCTCGGTGACGATCGAGTCGCCTCGCACGATCTCGTGGTACAGGTTGGGCGCGCGCACCTCGATCCGGCCGATGCCCCGCGGCAGCAGCTCCAGGCGCACCTTGCCCGCCTGTAGGCCCGCGACTTCCGCCGCGGTGAGCGAGTCGCGTGCCAGCTCCACGAGCCGTTGCGCCGCGTCCGCGTCGAGCGCGAAGGCCCAGAACGGGATCGGGCGGTCCAGGGGGAACGCGCCGCCGTCGCGCGCCGGCAGGGTGAGGGCGAGAATCAGCCGCTGGCTCGTCACGCCCTCCGGGAACCGCAGGCTGGTCAACCGCGCATTGGACGTCGGGTCGCGGAACTCGTAGCGGATGTCGCGCGGCAGGCCGCCCACCTCCAGGCGCACGCCGCTCGCGTCGGACGTGAAGCGCTCGAGCTGAAGCTCGTAGCGCACTTCCGTGCCGAGATCGCCTTCCTGCGAGGGCTGCGCCGCCTGGACCGACACGATGTTGGCCGAAGCATCCTTCTCGAGGAACACCCGCCGGTCGCTGGTCTGTCCGGCGAACGTCGCCGAGATGGTGACGACGTCCACGTCGCGCAGCAGGCGGAACTCGACGGTGACGGGCTCGCCGAACCGCAGCACGGGGATCCGGTGCTCGTACGGCTGGCCGATGATGGCCCCGCCGTTGGGCGAGTCGTCTTTCAGCGACACGAAGACGTTGGGGACCTCGTCCGGCCGGAGCTGGCGCAGCAGGGTGGAGTCCACCAGGTCCGCGAGCACCACGCCCTCGGCCGAGGCGTTCTCGGTGCGCAGCGTGATCCGGACGAACTTCCGCTCCCCGCGCTGGAACTTCACGGCGCGCTCGATGAGCACATGCGGCGTCGCAAACACGATCGCCAGCGCGGCCTGGAGGTAGTTGACCCGCGCCCCCTCCATCTGGGTGCGGACGCGCTCGAGATCGGCCTCCGCGATCAGGCCGCGCTCCCGCAGCTCGCGCTGGCGCTGGTACTCGCGCAACGCGTTCTCGTATTCGGCCTGCGCGCGGGTCATGCCGAGCAGGCGGTACTGGTCGTCGCGCGGGTTGTAGTTGCCGTAGTTCTGGGCGCCGAGCGGGGCTGCCAGGCACAGCAGGGCCAGCAGCAACCACGCTCTCACGCGGCGGCCTCGGCTGCCGGCGCGGCCTCCATGTACTGGATGTAGAGCTGCTCGAGGTTGTCCTGGGCCAGCTGCTCGCGGGTCCGGATCGCCAGGACCCGGCCCTCCTTCATGATCCCGACCCGGTCCGCCGCGTCCTTGGCCCGGAAGATGTCGTGGGTGGACATCAGGATCGCCTTGCCCTCGGCCCGCAGGGTCGCCAGCAGGGCCATGAACTCCGCCCCTGCCTTGGGGTCGAGCCCGCTCGTGGGCTCGTCCAGAATGATGTTCTCGGCGCCCTTGAGAATCGCGATCGCGATGCCGGTCTTCTGCCGCATGCCTTTGGAGAACAGCTTCAACCGCTGCTCCCAGGCCTTCTCCTGCAGACCCACCCGCCGCAGCGCGCCGTAGATGTCGTCCTTCGTCAGGCCGGCCCGTCCGCCCAGCGTGGCGAAGAAGGCGAGGTTCTGCCGGGCCGTGAAGTTCTCGTACAGCATCACGTTCTCGGACACGTAGGCGATGTGCTTCTTGGCCTCGAGCGGCCGCTGCGCGACGTCTACGCCGTTGACCAGTGCCTGCCCCTCGGTCGGCTCGATGAAGTTGAGGAACAGGTGGACCGCGGTGGTCTTGCCGGCGCCGTTCGCTCCGAGCAGGCAGAACAGCTCGCCGGGCGGCACGGTGAGGTTGAGTCGGTCGAGGGCGAGCAACCCGTCCTCGTACCGCTTGGACAGATCGACGGCTTGCAGCATGGGGCCTCGGCGCAGAGGACACAGACGGACAGACGGACTGACGCACAGATGTGCGGGCCCGAAGCCTCGCACTCGAACGGGCGCCTTCCCAAGAGATGCGCCGGGGCCGCCCGGCGTCGCGGTCACCCCGACTGGGCCGAAAGCGAGAGGGCCCCGGGGCGGCTGCCCGAGGCCCTCTGTGCGTCTGTGCGTCTGTGCGTCTGTGCGTCTGTGCGTCTGTGCGTCTGTGCGTCTGTGCGTCTGTGCGTCTTAGAAGTGCACCCCGCCGGTAATCACGAGCTGCTCGCCCCCGCTGATCTCGAGCCGCAACTCGACGAAGGGGAGCAGACGGCCCGCGGTGCGAAAGCCCACTCCGCCGAGCAGGTTGAGCCCGACCCTTGAATCCGCACCGCCAGGCGTGTCCAAGCGCGCGATGTTGAGGCCCCCGCCCGCATACGGCTGCAGGACAGAGCCGGTGATCGTGAAATTGTACGCCACGTTCCCGTTGATCTCGAGGTAGTCCGTGTTGCCGCCGGGGAAGAACCAGTCGAACGACCCGATCAGGCTCAGGGGGGCGCCGGGGATCAGCCGGGGCGTGTCGCTCCGGACGCGCACGCCGAGGCCGACTTCCTGGTCGTCCGCGAGGCTCACCTGGGCACCCACACGCACCTGCGCCTGGGCCGCCGCCGGCACCACGGCACCGGTCGCTGTCGCCAACACCATCACGCCGAAGAGCTTACGCACGAAATCCTCCGCGAGTTGTCGTGAGCCCGCTAGCCAAAGGGCCGGTCGTGCCGGCCCTGGATCTAGATACCTTGAGGCAACGGTTGGTAACGCTAGACCGTCGGGGCACCCTCGATGCGCTCCGCCACCATCGCCCGCAACTCCTTGCTGGGCTTGAACACCGGCACCGGACGCGCTGCTACTTCTACCGGATCGCCGGTGCGCGGGTTCCGCGCCATGCGCGTCTTCCGGCTGCGGATCTTGAAGGTCCCGAAGCCGCGGATCTCGATGTTCTTCTGCTCGGCGAGGGCGTCTTTCACCGCGTCGAGGAAGCTATCTACAACGCGGGCACAGTCTTTCTTGCTGATCATCGGCCCGGCCGTCCGCGCGATCTGCGCGGTCACCTTTTCCACAAGGTCGGCCTTGGTCATCAGCTGCCTCCAGCGCTCACTCAGTGGTCCGCCCGAGGGGGGCGGGAGGGCTAATCTGGAAGCTAGCTTGTTGACTGTCAAGGGCTTGGGGTCATCAACCGAACAAACTCCGCGAAGTGGGGGGTCGCGTCATGGGGTCCGGGGCTCGCCTCGGGGTGGTACTGCACCGCAAACAGGGGCAACTCCCGGTGCCGGACCCCTTCTACGGTGCCGTCATTGAGGTTACGGTGCGTGACCACCAATCCGGGGGCTCCGGGCACCCCCGTCCCCCCCTCCTCCCCCTGCACCGCGAAGCCGTGGTTCTGACTCGTGATCAACACCCGGCCCGTTTCGAGGTCCTTGACCGGGTGGTTCCCACCCCGGTGGCCGTAGGGGAGCTTCACGGTGCGCGCTCCGAACGCCAGGCCGACCAGCTGGTGACCGAGACAGATCCCGAAGATCGGCGTCCCGGATGCGGCGAGGGTTCGAATCGTGTCCGGCGCGTAGCCGACGGCGGCCGGATCTCCGGGTCCGTTCGAGAGGAACACGCCGTCCGGCTTGCGCTCGAGCACCGCCGCGGCCGGCGTCTGCGCCGGCACCCTCGTCACGCGGCAGCCGGAGGCCGTGAGCATGCGGACGATGTTGCGCTTCATGCCGTAGTCGTACGCCACGACCTTGAAGCGGGCTGTCGCGTCGCCGAACTCTTCCCAGCCGTCGCACGTGACCTTCGAGGCCAGATCGAGGCCTTCCATGGAGGGCGACGCCAGCAGGACGGCGCGGGCCGCCTCGTCCGGCTGCTCGCCACAGGCCAACACGCCGCGCATCGCGCCCTTCTCGCGGATGTGCCGCGTGAGCCGGCGCGTATCCACCTCACCGACGACGGGGATGCCCCGCGCGGCGAGCCAGCCGTCCAGCGTACCCGTGGAACGCCAGTTGCTCGCGGTGCGCGACAGCTCGCGCACCACGATGCCGGCCACCATGGGGCGCGCGGCTTCGAGGTCCTCGTCGTTGATCCCGTAGTTGCCGATCATGGGCGCCGTCATCACGACGATTTGTCCGGCGTAGGAGGGGTCGGTGAACACCTCCTGGTAGCCGGACAGGTTGGTGGTGAACACCACCTCGGCGGGGGTGACAGCAAACGGGGCGCTGGACGCGCCCCGATACCACGTGCCGTCCTCGAGGAGGACGTAGGCCGGGACCCGATCGGTCACGGCCGCTTGGTGCTCCCCGCGGGCTGCTGCTGCGACGGCGCCGGCGCGCCGGGCGTGGCCGGAGAGGGGGCCGGGGCCGGCGTGGTCTGGTTGAGCGGCAGCGGCTGGAGCGGCGCGGGCGCCTCCTGGAGCTGTTGCTGACGCAGCTGCTCTTCGACCAGCGAGCGCGGCGCGCCGGTGCGCGAGCTGGCCAGCGAGAGCACGAAGCAGAGGAACAGGAAGATCCCGCCCGACCACCAGGCCGTCTTGGTGAGCCACGTGGCGGCCTGCCGCCCGCCCACGAAGCTGTCGGTGGATGAGGTACCGCCGAACTGGCTCGCCAGCCCGCCGCCCTGCCCGGCCTGGAGCAGCACCGCCGGGAAGATGACGAGGGCGTCGAGCACGAGGAGAACCTTGAGCAGCGTGATCATGGCCGCGGAAACCTAGCTAGGGCCTTGGTGCCTCGCAAATCGCGACCCAGCTTTCGACGGCGAGGCTCGCCCCGCCGACGAGCACCCCGTCGAGCTCCGGCTCGGCCAGCAGCTGCGCGGCATTCTTCGCGTTGACCGACCCGCCGTAGAGGATCCGGCTGTTCGCGCCCGTCGGGATGCGCGGCCGGAGCCAGGCGCGAATCGCGCGGTGTACGGTGGCGGCGTCCTGGGAGGTGGCGTTGACGCCGGTGCCGATCGCCCACACCGGCTCGTACGCGATGGTCACCCGCTCCACCGCCGCCGCATCCAGGCCCGCGAGCCCGGCCGCGAGCTGGCGCGCCACGACGTTTTCCGTCGTGCCGGCCTGGCGCTCTTCGAGCTTCTCACCCACGCACAGCATGGGCGAGAGACCTGCCGCGAGCGCCGCGTGCACTTTCCTGCCCGTCTCCGCGTCGGTTTCGCCGAATGTGTGGCGCCGCTCCGAGTGGCCGACCAGGGCCCACGTGGCCCCGGCCTCGACGGCGATCGGCGCCGAGATCTCCCCGGTAAAGGCGCCCTTCGCTTCCCAGTGAACGTTCTGGATGCCGGCCGCGGCGTCCTGCCGGCCCGCGACTTCGGCGGCCACGGCCGGGAGGCTCACGGCGGGCGGGAAGAACAGCAGCGTCCGGCCCTGTTTCGGGCGCACGCGCGCGAGGACCTGCCGCACGAGGTCGCGGCCCGCCGCAGGGCCGTGGTGCATCTTCCAGTTGGCGGCGAGGATCGTCATGAGAAGCGGGGCACGGGGGCACGGGGGCACGAGGGCACGGAGAAGGCACGACGCCGGCCGCAGTGTCCGTGCCCCTGTGCCCCTGTGCCCCGGTGCCCCGCCTTACGTATCATCCAGCGCCTCCACACCCGGGAGCTTCTTCCCTTCCAGGAACTCCAGCGACGCCCCGCCCCCTGTCGAGACGTGGCTCACCTTGTCTTCGAGTCCCGCCGCGGCGACGGCCGCCGCCGAATCGCCGCCGCCCACGATGGTCGTCGCGCCCTTCGCCGTCGCCGCGGCGAGCGCCTGCGCCACGGCGATGGTCCCGCGATCGAACGGCTTGGTCTCGAACACGCCCATCGGCCCGTTCCACACCGCCGTGTTCGCCCCGGCGAGAATCTCCCCGAACCGGCGCACGGTGAGCGCGTCGATGTCGTAGATCGCCCAGCCCTCGGGCACGTGATTCCATTCCACGTCGCGCGCCGCGTCGGCCTGCTCGAGCGATGGCGCGGCCACGCCGCCCTCGGGCAGCACGAGCTTCGCGCCGGCACGGGCCATGATGGCTTCCGCCATCTCAAGCCGGTCGTCCTCGACCAGCGAGCCGCCGACCTTGCCGCCTTTCGCTTTGAAGAACGTATTGGCCATCGCGCCGCCGATGAGGATCCGATCCACCCGGGGCAGCAGCCGCTCGATCACGTCGATCTTCCCGCTGATCTTGGCACCGCCCAGCACGGCCACGAACGGCCGCTTGGGGCGTTCCAGCGCGCCGCCCAGGTAGTCGAGCTCCTTCCGCATCAGGAGTCCGGCCACGGCCGGCTTCAGGAGGTGCGCCAGGGCCTCGGTCGAGGCGTGGGCCCGGTGCGCGGAACCGAAGGCATCGTTGACGTAGAAGTCGCCGAGGGCGGCCAGGAGCGTCGCGGTCGCCGAGTCGTTCCGTTCCTCGCCCGGGAGGAAGCGCGTGTTTTCCACCAGCGCGACGCCGCCACGCGACAACTGCCGGGTCACCGGCACCGCGTCGCTCGCCGCGGGGTCCGGGATGAACGTGACCGGGCTGCCCAGCAGGCCCTCCAGCGCGCGCGCGACAGGCCTGAGCGAGTACTTCTCCTCGTAGCCCCCGCCCTTGGGGCGCCCCAGGTGCGAGAGCAGCACGATCCTGCAGCCGATTTGCTTCAGGGCCTTGAGGGTCGGCAGCGCGGCCCGGATGCGAGTGTCGTCGCCGACGACGCCGTCCTTGAGCGGCACGTTGAAGTCCACCCGGACCAGCGCGCGTTTGCCGTCGACGCCCTGGTCCAGCTCGGCGACGGTCCGTTTCCGTGTCAGAGCTTGCTCGCCACCAAATCGAGCAGATCCACCACCCGCGTCGCGTAGCCCCATTCGTTGTCGTACCACGAGGAGACCTGCACGCACACGCCGTCCACCACGGCCGTGCTCATCAGGTCCACGGTGCTCGACGCCGCGTTGCCCACGTAGTCGGCCGAGACCAGCGGCTCGTCGCTCACCGCGAGGTAGCCCTTGAGCGGGCCGGACGCCGCGGCGGCCTTGAAGGCCGCGTTCACCTCGTCCACCGACGTCGCCCGTTCGACCGTGGCCACCAGGTTCACGCTCGACACGTCGGCCGTCGGCACGCGCAGCGCGGTGCCGTCGATCTTGCCCTTGACCTCGGGGATCACGAGGCCGGTGGCCTTCGCGGCGCCGGTCGTCGTGGGGATGATGCTCATCGCCGCGGCGCGGGCCCGGCGCAGGTCCTTGTGCGGGAAGTCGAGGATAACCTGGTCGTTGGTGTAGGCGTGCACGGTGATCATGTAGCCGCGCACCCAGCCGAACGTCTCGCGCAGCACGTGCACCACCGGCACCAGGCAGTTGGTCGTGCACGAGGCGTTGGACACCAGGTGGTGCCTGGCGGGGTCGTACTTCTGGTGATTGACGCCCATCACGATGGTGATGTCCTCGCCCTTGGCCGGGGCCGAGATGATGACCTTCCTCGCCCCCGCCTTGAAGTGCGCCTCGGCCTTGTCGCGGTCCGTAAAGCGCCCCGTGGACTCGACGACGATCTCGGCGCCCAGGTCCTTCCACGGCAGCTTCGCCGGCTCCTTCTCAGCCACTACGCGGATCCGGTCGCCGTTGATGATGAGGTCGCTGCCGTCGGCCTTGACGTCGCCGTCGAAGCGCCCGTGCACGGAGTCGTACTTGAACAGGTGCGCGAGCGTCCTGGTGTCGGTCAGGTCGTTCACGGCGACGAAGTCGAACGTCTTGCCGTGCTTGAGGGCCGAGCGGAGGACCAGGCGACCGATGCGGCCGAAGCCGTTGATGGCGACACGGGTCATCGAGGGGACCGGTTGAGAGTTGAGAGTTGGGGTTAGACTCATGGCTCACAGCTCACGGCTCACAGCTCACGGCTCGCAGCTCACAGCTCACGGCTCACAGCTATGAGCCCTGAGCTATGAGCTATGAGTTGGCAAGCTATGCCGGCACCAGCGCCCGCGCGAACGTCACCGCGCCGACCTCGGTCGCGCCGGCCGCCTCGAGGGTCCTCGCCGCCTCCGTCAACGTGGCGCCGGTCGTGAGCACGTCGTCCACCAGCACCACCCGCCGTCCGTCGCACCGCGCGGCCGCCACGAAGGCCCCCGCCACGTTGCGCCGCCGCTCGTCCGGCGCGAGCGATGTCTGGCTGCGCGTCTCCCGCCGGCGAGCGAGCAGGCCGGGTGTCGCCGGCCGCCCGAGGCTCCGGGACAGCGCATCGGCGAGCACCGCCGCCTGGTTGTGGCCTCGTTCGCGCCGCCGTGTCCGGCCCAGGGGGATCGGGACCAGCGCGTCGGCCCGCCGCAGCTCCGCGCCGGCTGCGCGCGCGATCGCCGCGGCCATGGGCGCCGCGGCCTGCAGCCAGCCCTCGTACTTCAGCGCGTGGGTCAGCTCGCGCCCGGGCCCGTCGTCCAGCCACACCGCCGAGCGGGCCCAGCCGAGTGCGTCCGGCCATGCGGCACAGAAGGCGCACGACGGAAGACCGCTGGCCGCTGGCCGTCGGCCGCCGACCGCAATCATGTCTTGTCGGCCATCGGCCGTCGGCGTGCGGCCTTCGACGACATCCCACCGATCCCGCGGCTGCCCGCACCGCCCGCACAGCGGCGGCGCGATCGGTCGCAACCGCGCGCGGCACCCGTCGCACAGCGCCCGCGCCTCGTCGGCGGCGCGCAGCGCCCGCTCGCAGCCGAGACAGGCCGCGGGGAGCAGGAGCGCCTCGAGGTCGCGAGCCGTTCGCACGACCGCCGCCAAGATACTAGGGTCTGAGGGCATCTTCCACCGCCCGGCGCATGACCTCGACGGGCGCCGCCGTGTCGAAGAACCGCTCGAACGCCGCCGCGCCCTGCGCGACCAGCACGCCGCGTCCGTCGGCCGCCGGCACGTGGCGCAGCTCCCACGCCAGGCGCACCTCGAGCGTGCCGCCCTTCGCGTACCGCAGATCCAGGAGCGTCCGAACCGGCGGGCGGAACTCCGACTCCTGGCCGGGCTCCGCGGCGAGTTTCGCCGTCGGATCGGGGGTGGCGAACAGCAGCAGGTCCACCGGCGTCTGGTCGGCCGGATTCTGCACCCGGGCGGCGAGATCCAGTCCGGCGGCCCACCGCGCGAAGTCGCGCGCGCGCGCGAGCGAGCGGGACCCGATGTCGAGCGTGACGCCGGGGAATCCGTCCGCGAACGCCGCCACCGCCGCCCGCGCGCTCCCGCCCGTGCCCACCAGCTTGATGCGCCCGGCGCGGCCGCCCGTCAGGCGCAACGCTTCATCGCGAATCGCGGTGACGTCGGTATTGTCGCCCGAGGGCGCGTCGGGATCGCCCCAGATCGTGTTGCAGGCCTCCGTCATCTTCACCGCGTCGGTCGGGTGCCGGACCAGCCGGGCGGCGAGCTGCTTGAACGGCATCGTGACGTTGAGCCCGCCGCCGGCCGCGAGCAGCTCGCGCACCAGCGGCGCGAACGCCTGCTCGGTCGTGCGCATCGGCACATAGGTGGCGTCGAGCCCCCGCGCGGCGATCGCCGCGTTGTGCATCGCCGGCGAGAGCGAATGGGCGATCGGGTCGCCGACGACGGCGAACAGCCGCTTGCTCATGCGCCGGCCCGGTCGAGCACCGCGGGCAGCAACTCGGCCAGCTGCTCGTACGTCCGGCGGTACTCGTCGAGATCGCCCCCGAAGGGATCCTCGACCTCCGCGTCCTCGCCCGGGCGGCCCCCGTACGCACCCAGCAGGTGGGCCTTGCCCTCGCCGCCGAGTGCCACGGCGCGGTCCACGTGGTGACGGCTCATCCCCAGGACCAGGTCCGCGGTCTCCACCATCGCGCGGGTGATGGGCCGCGACTGGTGGGCAGACAAATCGAGTCCGTGCTCCAAGCCGACGAGGTACGCCCCCTCGCTGGCGGGGCCGCCGTCGTAAGCGCCGGTGCCGGCCGACTCGACCACGATGTCGGCCCGCTTCCGGTCGGCGGCGAGCTTCCGCAGCATCGCTTCGGCCAGCGGGCTGCGGCAGATGTTGCCGGTACACACGACCAGGATCCTCATGCCAGGACCGTGGCAGGGACGATCGCCCGCAGGCGGTCGCCCGAAACGGCCCCGTGGCGGATGACGCGCGGGGCGGGCCCGGTGCAGTCCACCACCGTGGACGGCGGCGATGGCGCCAGGCGGCCGGCGTCGAGGATCAGCAGCCGGCCGGAGCGGGCTTCGTCGCCGAACACGGCCGCGACCTCCCGGCCGTCCAGCGCTGCGGGCTGGCGCGGGCGATTCGCGCTCGTGGACGTGATCGGCGAGCCCACGGTGGCGACGAGCCGCGCGGTGCCCGGGTGCGAAGTCCACCGTACCGCCACGCCGCCCTCGGGCCCGCGCAGGGTATCGGGCAGCACCCCCTCGCCGCCGGGCAGAACGAGCGTGAGCGGTCCGGGCCAGAACGCGGAGGCGAACCGGTCGGCGGCCTCGGTGAAGCGCAGCCGGACCACGGCGAGCATCGCCGCGTCGGCGATCAGCAGGAGAAACGGCTTGCCGGGCTCGCGGCCTTTGAGCGCGGACAGGTCGGTCACCGCCTGCCTCGCGGTCGTCGAGCCCAGGCCGTAGACCGTTTCGGTGGGATACGCGAGCAAGCCGCCCCGCACCAGGTGCAGCACGGCGTCGGACAGCGCCGCTTCGATCTCCGTCGCGGTGCGGAACGGGATCATGGGTGCGCAGCTGCCAACGCGGCCGCGACGGCGAAGTCCTCCGCGGTGGTCACCTTGATGTTGCGCATGCTTCCCGCCACGACGCGCACCGGGTAGCCGAGCCGCTCGCACAGCGCGGCATCGTCGCCGGCCGGGGAGTCGCCCGCCCCCCGGGCGCGCTGGTGTGCGGTCTCGAGCGTGGCACGGGGAAAGGCCTGCGGGGTCTGGACCGCCACCAGCCGCTCCCGCGGCACCGTGCGCACCACCAGGCCCGCCGTGTCGGTCTCTTTCACCGTGTCGGTGAGCGGGAGGCCCGGCACCGCGCATGCGCCCAGATCCGCCACCGCCAGCACCCGATCGATCACGTCGCGGTCGGCGAACGGGCGCGCGGCGTCGTGCACCAGGACCAGCGTGGATTCCGGCGGCAGGCGCGCCAGTGCGTTCGCGACCGACTGCTGGCGGGCCTCGCCGCCTGCCACCACGGTCAGCCGGTCCGAGAGATGCTCGCGCAGCCAGTCCGGAGGGCTGGCCGCGTCGGCGGGCGGCAGGGCGACCACGATCGGCCCGATGCGCGGATGCGCGGCGAACGGCCGGATGGCGCGCAGCAGCATCGGGACGCCCGCGATGGGCCGGTACTGTTTGGGCAGGTCTCCGCCGGCGCGCTCGCCCCGGCCCGCGGCGACGATGATCGCGCCCGCGCGCGCCTCAGGCATCCGCGGCGCTGGGGGAGGGGGCGTCGTCCCGGGAGCTGTAATTGTCGAACCGGGTGTACTGCGAGTGGAAGAACAGCTTCACCGTGCCCGTCGGCCCGTTGCGCTGTTTGCCGATGATCACCTCGGCCTGACCGCGCAGCTCGTCGCGCTCGGTCTCGTCCTTCGCGTACATCTCGGGCCGGTAGATGAACAGCACCACGTCGGCGTCCTGCTCGATCGCCCCGGACTCGCGCAGGTCCGACAGCTGCGGCCGCCGGCCCTCGCCGCCCCGCTGCTCCGGCGCGCGCGACAGCTGCGACAGCGCCACCACCGGCACCGCCAGCTCCTTGGCCAGCGCCTTGAGCGCCCGCGAGATCGAGCTGATTTCCTGCACGCGGTTCTCGGCATAGTCCGGATCGCGAAGCAGCTGGAGATAATCGACGACCACGAGGCCCACATCCTGCTCAGCCTTGATGCGGCGGGCCTTGGACCGGAGCTCGAGCGGCGTCAGGGCCGCGCTATCGTCAATCCAGATGGGAGCGGAGGACAGCACACCCGCGGACGTGGCGAGCAGCTTGTAGTCTCCATCCCGCAGCGTACCGGTGCGCAGCCGGTGCGCGTCCACGCGCGCTTCGCTCGTCAGCAGGCGCTGCACCAATGCCTCTTTGCTCATTTCCAGGCTGAAGATCGCGACGCCCGTGCCCGCCTCGATGGCGGCGTGCTGCGCCACATTCAGACAGAAGGCCGTCTTGCCCATGGCGGGCCGGGCGGCGACGATCACCAGTTCCGATGCCTGGAACCCCGCCGTGCGCTCGTCCAAATCTTTGTAGCCGCTCGGAACACCGGTAACCAGTTGGCCGGCACCGTGGAGCGATTCGATGCGTTCCATCGTGGGCCACAGCATCTGCTTCAGGCGGACGAATCCCTCGGGCGACTTCTGCTCGGCGAGCGTGAAGATCCTCCGCTCGGCGCCATCGAGCACCTCCGACGCCCGTTGTTTCGCGGCGTACGCGTCCTGCACGATTTCGCTGCCGACTTCGATCAGGCGGCGCAGGATCGCCTTGTCGCGAATGATGGACGCATGATAGACGAAGTTGGCCGCCGTCGGCACGAAATCGAGGAGATTGGTCAGGTAGTCGAGGCCCACGATTTCCAGCTCGCCCTTGCGCTGCAGCTCGTCCTTCAACGTGATGGGGTCGCTTACCCCTCCCCGCCTGACAATGCCGAGCATGGTGCGGAACAGCCGGCGATTGGTTTCGGCGTAGAACATCCAGTCGTCGAGGACCTCGGCGCCCCGCAGCGCGGCGTCGTTGTCCTGCAGCATCGCCGACAGCACGGCCTGCTCGGCCTCCGCGCTGTAGGGTGCCGACCGGCCCGCGAACGGGTCAGGGCTTTTCGCCGTCGAGGATGCGGCGGGCGATACGGACGTCATCCCAGGTCGGGGCCTTCCAGTGGGGGTTCCTCAACAACGCCGCGGGGTGGTACGTGGCGATGAGCGGGATGCCCCGGTAGCGGTGCACCTTCCCGCGCATGTCCCCCAGCGACGCGTTCGTGCCGAGGAGCGTGCTCGCCGCCGGCTTCCCAAGGGCGAGGATGACCTTCGGGCGGATGAGCTCCAGCTGCCGGTGAAGATACGGGCTGCATGCCGCCATCTCTAGGGGCTCCGGGTCGCGGTTTCCCGGTGGGCGGCACTTCAGCACATTACAGATGAACACCTCTTCGCGGCTCAGCTTGATCGCCTTGAGAATGTCGGTCAGGAGCTGTCCCGCGCGGCCCACGAACGCCAGGCCGGTCTGGTCTTCGTTCGCTCCCGGCGCCTCGCCCACCAGCACCAGGCCGGCGTGCGGGTTGCCCTGCCCCGGCACGGTCTGCGTGCGCGTCGCGGCGAGGCCGCACTTGGTGCACGGGGCGACCATCGCGGCCACGGCGTCGAGCGAATCGAGCGCGGCCACGGGGTCGGCGGTGAACAGGTCGGCGCGGGGCGGCGGCCCTTCCACGACGATGCCGGGGCCGTACATCGGCGGCCCGGCGCGTGGTCGGGAGTCGGGAGTTGGGAGTCGGGAGTTGGACACCGACTCGGGTGGTGTGGCCATGGCGGACGAGGGCTCCGCGTCAGGATCCGGGACCGGAGCGGTCGCTGACTCCCGACTCCCGACTCCCGACTCCCGACTTTCAAGCACCAGCTCCGTCTCTCCCAACTCCAGGAGTTGCTCGAGGTATCGGCGGCGGGCGTCGTGCACGCCGAAATCTGCACCGATGAGGGGCGCTACGCACCGGGGCGCGCGGCCAATCAGGGTGCGGCGGCGTTCCTCGCGGCCCGGGCGGAGTCGAGCAGGGCCAGCGTCGAGGGACTGCCCTCGCCCGCCTCCACGCGCCCCGACGTAAACGCGAGCAGCGAATCCGCTTCTGGGTAGCGGCCCAGCGCGATGAGGGCCTGTGCCACGCGGAGCCGCGCCGCGTGGATCCCGGCGGGCCGCATCCCCGACGCGGCGGCGAACGCGGCATAGGCCGCCCGGTACTGGTCCAGGGCCTCGACGGCATCGCCGCGGCGCAGCAGCGCGTGCGCCAACCTGGTGCGCGCGACAGCCACCTCGATATGGGTCTCGCCCAGTGCCCGCGCCCAAGTCTCGACGGCCTGACGGTGGGTGCCGACCGCGTCGTCCAGACGGCCCAGGTTCGCATGGTGAAGGCCAAGCAGACTCCACGCTTCGCCGACGTCGCGGTGCACCTCGCCGAGCAACCGGCGCCGGATCCCCAGCCCGCTGTCGAGCAGCGGGCCCGCCTCCGCAAAGCGGCCCAGGGCAGAGCGCGCGGCGCCGAGGTACCCCATGGCAAACGCGACCCGCTGGTGCTCGGTCCCGTGGACTTCCCGGAGGATGCCCAACGCTTCGACCAGCAGCGGCTCGGCTTCGGCTGCCCGGCCCTGGTGCAGGAGGAGCACTCCGAGGTGCGCGAGACTCCAGGCGGTCCAGGAGTCCCGGCGGCCGGACACGCGAGTCTGCCGCTCCACCAGCTCGCGATACTCCGCCTCGGCGCCCTGCACGTCGCCCAGCGCGGCGCGCATGATGACCAGCTGGTTCTGCACGATGGACGAGCGCTGGTGATCGGGCCCGACCGCCCGACGCATGACGGCCAGCCCCTCGTCGCCGACCTCGAGGGCGCGGCGGTAGTCGCCCTTCCGATAGAGTACCAGCGAGAGGTTGCTCGCCGTCACGGCAACACTGCGGTGGCCGTCGCCCAGCAGCCGGCGGCGGATGTCGAGCGCCCGGCCGAACGCCGTGTCCGCCTCGCCGTACAGCCCGCGCTGCAGGAGGATCACGCCCAGGTCGTTCAGGGTCCGCGAGTACCCCAGCGGGTTGGCGGGCCGGGCGCGTGGCCACAGCGCGGCCGCCTGCCGCAGGAGCGGGAGGGCCAGCGAGTCCCGGCCTTGCTCGCGGAACACGTTCCCCAGCGCGCTCAGGGACTGTGCGATGTCGGCGTGCTGCGCCGGCAAGGCGGCCTGGCGGACGGCCAGCGCTTCGCGCACGACGCGCTCGGCGTCGGTGAGCAGCCCGAGCCGGAAGTAGCCCTCGCCGACCACGGCCAACATCTGGCCCCGCAGCTCAGGCCGATCCGCGTACGCCGTGGCGATGCTGGCGGCCTGCCGGTCGAGGAGCTGCCGGATGGACACCGAATCGGCCCGCCCCTGCCCGCCGGCGCCGAACATCTCGATGAGGAATCCCTGGACCTCGAGCGCCTTGTCCCGCTCGCGGGCCACCGCCCGGGCCTGCGCCATCGAGTAGAGGGTGGCGACCGCGAGGGCGAGGAACGCGACCGTCGCGGCGCCGAGCGGCAGGCGGTTCCGCCGGATGAACTTGCCGGCGCGGTAGCCGAAGGTGTCGGGACGCGCCAGCACCGGCCGGCCGTCGAGATAGCGCTCGACGTCGTCCGAGAACGCCGCGACGGAGGCATAGCGCCGCCCGGGTTCCTTGCGGAGTGCGCGGAGCACGATGTTGTCGAGATCGCCGAGCCCCAGCGGCGCGGGGTCGGTCTCGAGCACCGCACGCTCCAGCTCGGCCGGGCTCGCGACCTCGCCGAACGGGTGCCGGCGGCCCAGCAGCCGATACAGGAGCCCGCCGAGCCCGTACACGTCGGTGGCCGTGCTGACCGGGTCGCCGCGCACCTGCTCGGGCGCGGCGTACTCCGGCGTGAACGCGCGCACCGTCGTCGTACGCGTGGCAGTCTGGTCCCCGGACTCGACGTCGAGCAGCTTGCCGATCCCGAAGTCGAGCAGGACCGGCGAGCCGTCCGGCCGGACCAGGATGTTGCCGGGTTTGATGTCGCGGTGGACGATCAGGTTGCTGTGCGCGTGCTGCACCGCGCCGCACACCTGCTGGAACAGGCGCAGGCGCTGCGGGACCGTGAGGCTCCGCCGCTCGCAGTAGCGGTCGATCGGCTCGCCCTCGATGAACTCCATCGCGAAGAACGGCCGGCCGTCCGGGGTGGCCTGCGCGTCCAGCAGGTGGGCGATGTTGGGATGCCGCAGGGCGGCGAGGATGCGGCGCTCGAGCTGGAACCGGCGCAGCAGGTCGTCGGTGTCGAGGCCGCGTCGCATGACCTTGAGCGCCACCGGCCGCTCGAACCCGGGCCCCTCCTGGACCGCGAGGTACACGGTGCCCATGCCGCCTTCGCCCAGCACCCGCACCAGTCGGTAGGGGCCGAGCCGCTCCGGCCCAAGGTCCGGCACCGTGTCGCCCCCCGCCTGAGGCGGCGCGAGGAGCGGGGCGTCCAGGATCGACCGGCCGTCGTGCTGGGCGAGGAGCCGTTCGACGTCCTCCTGAAGAGCCGTGTCGGCGCCGCACGCTTCCCGCAGGAACGCGCCGCGTTCGGGGCCGGTGCGCTCCAACGCGTCCTGGAACACCGATTCGATGCGCTGCCAGCGCGCGGGATCCATCGTCACCTCCCTGGCACGTCGCCCATGAGGTCGCCGGCGGCCGCCAGCTCACCCCGCAGCCACGCGCGCGCCGCGGTCCAGCGGCGGCGGACGGTCACCTCCGACACGCCGAGCACCTCGGCGATCTCCCGGTACTGGAGGCCGCCGAAATACCGGTACTCGATCACTTCGGCGCCGGGGGCGTTGAAGTCGCGCAGGCGGAGCAGCGCCTCGTCGAGCGCGATCAGCGCGTCGCCCTGTGTCTCGGTGAGCGACAGTGCATCGGCAGGCAGGGCTTCGGCCTCGGACAGCTCGACCGGCACGACGCCCGCGCCGCGCTTCTGCCGCTTCTTCATCTTGGCGTAGTTGATCAGGATCCGCCGCATGGCCTGCGCGGCGACCGCGAAGAAGTGCGACCGGCTGTGCCAGTGCACGCGGTCCTGCCCCGCGAGCTGGAGGTAGGTCTCGTGGACCAGCGCGGTCGGCGTGAGGGTATGGCCGGCCGGCTCGGCCTTGAGGCGGTTCCGGGCCACCTGCCGCAGCTCGTCATAGACCAGCGGAATCAGGCGGTTGAAGGCGTCCTTGTCCCCCGAAGACGCGGCGTGGAGGAGCCGCGTGATCTCGCCTTGTGCGGCGGGGTTGCTCACTATCCCGGGGCCCTCCGGCCACCCGGCCTGCGTGGCCGGATGTCGTGCATAAGGTGCCGACCGGTGGCTTAGGGCGGAAGACTCCCGGCCGCAGGCCGCCCGGGTGTGCGGCGGCGGCCGGCCCTGAGCGGTTTCGGCCCGGTTTGTTGCGTCATCCGGTGGACCAAGCCGAGGCCAGCGTATGGACCGCTACCGTTCGCCTGCGCTGCTGGCAGCCCTGTGTTTGTGGGCCGCCTGCACTAGCACCACGGACCTTGAGGTCAACCCGAACCAGGTCACCGCCACGATCGGGGCAGCGGGCGGTACCCTGGTATCGCATGACTCCTCGGTGACCGTGACAATCCCGGCGGGCGCGCTCGCCGGCCCGACAGACATCTCCATAACGCCCGTGGATCCCGGGGACCTCCCGGCGCAGTTCGTCGGGCTCGACGTGGCCGCCGCCTACGACCTGGGCCCCGACGGGGCCACCTTCGCAATGCCGGTGACGGTGACGGTGCGTTCCGAGCAGCTGGTGGTGCAGACCGACAGCAGTCTGGAATTCACTCCCGAGCAGCTCCTCACCCTGGGCGCTGACACCATAGAGGCCCTGGACAGCGTGGGGGTCGAGATGCGCGGCGACACGATGGTGGTCGCCGGTCAGATCCGGCACTTCTCACCGGTAGTGCGCGTGCGTCGCCAAGGCAAGGTCATCGCAACGCTGAGCGGCGTGCCTGACGAATGGGAAGTCGGGCCGGAGTTCACGGCCAGCTTGCAGGTCGTTTGGAACGAGGCTCCTCCACCCGGCGTAACCAACTCCGCCTACTGGTCGAGTGCGTCGGTATCGCCCATCGGACTCGCATTCACAAGTGCTGGATCCGGATACCTGACCAGCATCAGCGCCACGGTGTTCCGGGATTCCGTGAGGTACGTCTGCACTACCTCAGGACTGGGTCTGGTACGCATCAGAGTTGAGTTGTACCAGCGTGTTATGGTTGAGACGTTCCGCGTGAACAAATCGGTCGACTGCCTTCCCCCCTTACCCAAACGCTTGACGGTCGTGCTGCAGGGCAGCGGCAGCGGCACGGTCACCGGCAACCCGGCCGGCATTGCCTGCCCGCAGGATTGCGACGAGCTCTTCCCACATGGGACGGGGGTCCTGCTCACCGCGACGCCGGCGGCCGGCTCGGCATTCGATCATTTTGCCGGTGCCTGCGCGGGCACCGCGCCGGCCACGGCTGTGACGATGGATCGGGACCAGACCTGCATCGTCGAGTTCACGGCGCTGCCGACCGTCTCCGACATCCAGCCCTCCCGTGTGACCGTCGGCGGCCCGAGCTTCCAACTCACAGTCACCGGCCAGCACTTCATCCCGAACCGCAGCGCCATTGGCTTCGGCTCGATCACGCTCCCCACCTCGTTCGTCAGCACCCAGCAACTCACGGCCACGGTGCCCGCGTCCGAGATCGCCGCCATCGGTTCCAAGGACGTGACCGTGACCACGCAGGGTGCGGGAACGTCAGCGCCGGTCCCGTTCGAAGTGCGGAATCCTGTGCCAAGCATCTCGCAGCTGAACCCCGCCACGGCGGTCGCGGGTGGACCGGCCTTCACGCTCGAGGTCGTGGGCGCCGACTTCGCCTCCGGCGCCGTTGTCCACTTCGGCGGCGTGGCGCTCACCACTCAAGCGGGCAGCCCGCCGGACGCCAAACTGACCGCAGCCGTGCCCGCGGCCCTCATGGCCACCGCCGGCACCGTGCCGGTCACCGTGGTCAACCCCGGCCCGGGCGGCCCGACGTCCGGACCTGTCATGTTCGATGTGGCGCCGCCACCACCGTCAGCCAAGCGTCTGTCCGTCCTGCTGTGGGGCAACGGCAGCGGCACGGTCACCAGCAGTCCCGCCGGGATTGTTTGCCCGCCGGATTGTGAGGAGCTGTTTGCGCACGGGACGCCTGTCGTGCTGACCGCCACGCCGGCTGCCGGATCTGTCTTCGACCATTACTGGGGGTTCTGCTTCAACCAGCAGCCGGTCACGACCGTCACGATGGATCAGGACCTGAGTTGCACCGCGGAATTCAACGCGCCGCCGATAGTGTCCGGCATTCAGCCCTCCGTCGCCACCGTCGGGGGCCTGCCCTTCCAACTCACGGTCACCGGCCAGTTCTTCATCCAGAACCGGAGCGCCATCAGCTTCGGGTCGACCGCGCTGCTAACCACCTTCGTAAGCGACCAGCAGCTCACGGCCACGGTGCCCGCGTCGGAGATCACCGCCGCCGGTACCAGGGACGTGACCGTCACCACGCCGGGGATCGGAGCATCGGCGCCGGTCGTGTTCGAGGTCCGGAATCCGGTGCCGAGCCTCTCGCAGCTGAACCCCGCCACGGCGGTCGCGGGCGGACCGGCCTTCACGCTCGACGTCACGGGTGCCGACTTCGCGTCCGGCGCGGTGGTGCACTTCGGCGGTGTGGCACTCACGACAACTCCGGGCAGCCCGGCGGGCGGGAAGCTGAGCGCCGCAGTCCCCGCCGCCCTGATCGCCAACCCGGGCTCCGTGCCGGTCACCGTGGTCAACCCAGGACCGGGCAGCCCCACTTCCGTGTCCTTCGACTTCACCATCCTGCCCGCGGCGTCGGATCCCTGCACCACGCCGTCCGTGCTCCAGTACGGCGTCCTGCTGAACGGCAGCCTGGGCCCCGGAGACTGCACGATCACGTTCGGCTCGAACCGGGAGTACTTCGACGTCTTCACGGTGACGACGACGCAGCAGGCCAGCACCCTGCGGCTCACCGGCACCCCCCAGGCGTACGCGGTGATCGGCAGCGCCACCGTGGACTTCGCCGACGTGTTCAGCTTCGGCACCGAGGCGTCCGCGCTGGTGTTCCTCGCGACTGACGCGCATTTCGTGGTCGTCGGATCGAATACGGGCCTCGACCCGCAGCGCACCTACTCGCTGGTGGTCGAGCCGGCGGCCAGCACCGACCTCGCCAACTGCCGGACGGCGTTCGCGCGGCCGGGCGTCACGCTGACGCAGACGCTGGCGGCGACCGACTGCTTCGGGAACAACCGGTTCGACCCCGGCGCCGGCATCACGCGCTACGACTACGTCAACCTCAACCTCGGATCCGGCGAATCGGCCACCATCACCATGAGCTCGTCCGCCTTCGATCCGGTCGTCATGGCGATCTGCACCAACGGCGTGGGCCAGACGAGGACCTTCATCGACGACAACTCCGGCGGCGGCACGACGGCGCGGCTGGCGATCGGCTCGGCGAACGATGAGCAGTGCCGCGTGGAAATGACCTCCCGCGGCGACAATCGCGGGCCGATCGTGGGCGCGTACACGGCGAGCATCACGTCACCCTGATGCGAGCCCTGGGGGTGCCTGCCCCGCGCTACGCACCGGGGCGGGTGGCGGCCGCCGCCGCGCGATCCCGCGCGCGCTGCCACCGCGCGCGAAACGCGGGGTCCGCTCCGGCCCACGCCGTCGCCACGGCGCGATAGTGTGCCGCGGCGCTGTCGCGCGCGCCGCCGGCTTCGAAGACCTCGGCGAGCAGCTCGTGCAGCTCGGTGCGCGTAATGTAGAGGTTGCTCGACTGGAGGTCGCCGCGCAGCGCCGCCTGCAGCGGGTAGATGGCTTCGGCGGGCCGGCCGAGCGCGAGCAGCGCGCGCGCGAGCTCATAGTTGGCGCGGGTGTACCCGTCGCTCCACGACCACACCGACGCCCGGAACGCCTCGGCGGCCCGGGCCAGGTCGCCGCGCGCCTTCCACTGGAGCCCCCGGATGTACGAATGCAGTCGCGGGTCGCGCCCGAATCCGCTCTGGGCGCCCTGCGACTGCGCCGAGTCGGCAAGGACGGCCAGCCGCGCCGTATCCCCCAGAACGGCAAGACACGTGGCGAGGTGCGTCAGCTGCCAGACCTGATTGCGCGCATTGTGCCCGGTACGGCGGCGCGACCGCCGGCGCGAGATGACGCTCGAACAAAGCCGCGGCCTGGCGAGTGTGTCCCGCCTCGAACAACGCGATACCCAGGGCCGACTGGCTCGGATGGCCGCGCGCCAGGCTCAGCGCCTCCGCGACGCGACCCTGCACCCGCAGGCTGATCATGAGCAGCCAGCGCGCTTCGCTCCGCGTGGGCGGGCTCGCAGTCCGCGACAGCCGGCGCAGGATCTCATCGGCCGGGTCGAAGTCGCCCCGCCGGATCCACAATCCGGCCGCAACCAGATCCGGATTGACCGCGCCGGGGTTGATGGAATCCGCGCGCGCCCACGTCTGGTGCGCCTCGGGTTCCCGGCCCTGCCGGGCGAGCGCGGTAGCAAGCAGCCACAGCGCCGTGTTGCTCCCGCGGGTGGCGCGCTCCATCGCGCACGCGACCCGTTCGGCGGCGCCGGCCGAGTCGGCATAGATGTACGACCACCACAGGCGCTGGTAGGCGTCGCAGGCGAGGCAGCGGCCTTGGGTCGGTTCAGCGACATGCCGAGCGGCTACTCGGGGCGGGGCCGCTCGACGGTCGGACGCGCTAGGCCGCGACGGCAGCGATGACGGGACCGGCGGGCACCAGCTCCTTCTTCACCGGGTCGACCTTGACGTTCAGGCCTTCGAGCGAATGGGCGCCCAGCAGCACCATGTCGCCCGGTTCCGCGAACACCACGAGGTCCGGCGCCTCCGAGCCGCCGGCCCGCACCAGTGCGTAGCCGATGTCGCGGTCGATTCGTCGGCCGTCGGCGACGATGAAGCCTTGCTCCATGTTGGGACCTCTCGATCCAACTAGCTCCGTGCCCGCTCCAGCAGGGCACCGACGCGGTCCACGATCGCCTCGGCGGTGTCGTCCTTGGACATCAACGGCAGCTCCTCGACCGCGCCGTCCTTGCCGATGAGCGTCACCTGGTTGGTCGGCGTGTCGGGCCCCGTCCGCTCGCTCACCAGGTTGGCGACAATCAGATCGAGCTGTTTCGCGACCAGCTTCGCGCGCGCGTTCTCGAGCAGGTTCTCCGTCTCCAGCGCGAACCCGACGACCAGCGTGCTGGTCCGCCGCCAGTAGGCGGTGGAGCCGAGCACGTCGATGGTCGGCTCGAGCGCAACGGTCCACACGCCGGCGGCCCGCTTGGCCTTCTCCGTGGCGACCTGACCGGGCTGGTAGTCGGCCGGCGCGGCGGCCATGATGAGCACGTCGGTCGAGGGCAGGACCGCGCTGATCGCGTCCTTGAGCTCCTCGGTCGTGTTGACGCGCACGCGCTTCATGCCCGGCGGCACGGGGATGCCCGTCGGCCCGCTGATGAGCGTGACCCCCGCGCCGCGCCGCCAGGCCGCGCGCGCCAGCGCGTAGCCCATCCGGCCACTGGACCGATTGGTCACGACGCGGACGGGATCGAGCGGCTCGCGCGTCGGGCCCGCCGTCACGACCACGTGACGCCCGGCGAACGGCGGCCCCGTGAGCAGCATGCGCTCGGCGTGGGCGACGATGTCCTCGGGCTCCACCATGCGCCCTGGCCCCTCCCCTTCGCCGTGTGCGAGCGGGCCGGAGACGGGCCCGAGAACCGTCAGGTCGCTGACCGCTGGCCGCTGGCCGCTGGCCGCGAGCCTGCCGAGATTCTCCTGGGTCGCGGGATGGCGGTACATTTCATCATTCATCGCGGGACAGAGCAATAGCGGTGCCTTGCGCGCAAGCAGCACGGCGGTCAGGAAGTCATCGGCCATACCCTGCGCCATCCGCGCGATGAGCTGCGCGGTCGCCGGCGCCACGATGATGAGATCCACCGGCTCACGGCCGAGCCGGACGTGGTCCAGCGCACGCCCCCGGTCCCACAGCGAGGTGATGACGGGGCGATCGGTCAGGGCTTCGAAGGTGAGGGGGCGGATGAACTCGGCGGCCGACGCGGTGAGCACCACGTCCACCTGCACCCCGGCCTCCGTGAGGCGGCGCGCCACGGTGCACGCCTTGTAGCAGGCGATCCCGCCCGACACGCCGAGAAGGGCGCGCCGGCCGGCGAGCGTGCTCACGCCTCCTGGCGCCGCCGGCGGGTGATCTTGTACGTGAGGGCCCCGCTCGCCAGCTCCTCGAGCGAGGTCGTCGTCAGCTTCTTCTCGTACGTGAACGAGCGGTCGCGCGGGAAGTCGTTGACGAACCGCGCGAACTTGGCGGCCACCAGCACGCCCACGTACTTGTTGCCCGCCTGCTTCGCCACTTCCACCGGAGTGAACACCCGCATCTCACCTCTCCTTTTCGCGCTCGAGCCGGTCGGCCAGCGCACCGATGTCGCGGCCCAGCTCGTCCAACTCGATGGTCAGATCCGGATTCCGCGACGGCCGCCGCGTCTCCGCATCCAGAATGGCGGCGACGTCGGCCACCGCCTCGGTCCGGTCCGCGTTCACGATCACGTAGTCGTAGGCCGGCGCCACGCCCAGCTCTTCCACCGCATGGCGCAACCGCTTCACCAGCGAGCCGGCCCGCGTGCCGCTCGTGCCTCCCAGCCGCTGCATCAGCTCGTCGGCCGTCGGCGGCACGATGAACACCAGCACCGCGGCGGGAAACAGCTCCCGCACCGCCTTCGCGCCCCGGACCTCGATGTCGAGCACCACGTGCCGGCCCGAATCGAGCACCTTCTGCACCTCGGCCTTCAGCGTGCCGTACAGCTCGCCACCGTACTCGGCCCACTCCACGAACTCACCCGCCGCCACGCGGCGCTTGAACTCCTCGCGGGTGAGGAAGAAGTAGTCCTGCCCCTGCTCTTCGCCGGGCCGCGGCTTGCGGGTCGTGGCTGACACCGAGTAGCCGAGATCTTCGCGCGCCGCCAGCAGCGCCTGCATGATCGTCGTCTTGCCGCCGCCGGAGGGCGCCGAGAGCACGAGCGGGAACGGCTTCACTCCAGGTTCTCGACCTGCTCGCGCATCCGCTCCAGCTCGCCCTTCATCGCCAGGACGGCCTCGACGATCGGGGCGTCGTTCGCCTTGGCGCCCATGGTGTTGGCTTCGCGCGAGAGCTCCTGGAGCAGAAACCCGAGCTGCTTGCCCACACCGCCCGCGGCGCCGTTCGTCAGTGCGCCTTCGACCGCGGCCACGTGGGTGCGGAACCGCACCAGCTCTTCGGTGATGTCGAGCTTGTCGGCCAGCAGCGCGATCTCCTGCGCCAGCCGCGCGCCGTCGAGCGCGACCCCGGCCGTGAGGTCCGCCACCGCCTTCGCCAGCCGGTCGCGCTCGGCCACGATGCGCGTCGGCGCCCGAGCCGCGACCACGCCCGCGAGCTCGGCCAGCCGGCGGCACCGCCCGCACAGATCCTCGCCGAGCCGATCGCCTTCGCGCTCGCGCATCCGCACCGCGGCCACGGCTGCCTCGTCGAGCACCGCCAGGACCTCGCCCGCGCCGGCCGCGGTCTCGGCCGGCCGCACCCGCACCACGTCGGGCAGACGGGCCAGCGTCGCGAGGTCCACGTCGCCGCCGATGCCCAACTCCCGCGCCACACCCCGCAGCGCCTCGACCACGGCCTTCGCCCGCTCAACGTCCACCTCGGCCGTGGCAGCCTGCGACGGCTCCACCGTCCAGCGCGCCGAGATCGTCGCGTGCCCGCGCTCGAAATGCGTGCGGAGCCGCTCCCTGATGTCGGCCTCCAGCGCCGCCAGCTCGCCCGGCGCTTTCAGCTGGACACTGAGATGCCGGTGGTTGACGGTCCGGATCTCGATCCGGAGGCGTCCGCCGGCTACCGCCCCTTCGGCGGCGCCAAATCCGGTCATCGAGCGGAGCGGCACAGCCTTCTAACGTACTATGGGGACGCTGGTTGGTGAAGGGGAACAACGGGCAGGAGGGGAAGAAGGGGAAGCGCAGTTCGCTGGGAGAACTCGAGAGCCACCTCAGAACCGCGGTCACCGCAGGACGTCTGACTGCGGCGGACGCGGAGCCGAACCTATCGCACCTCATCCGCGTCCGGTTTCTCCTCAGTCGCTTCGCGGCCTCCGTCGAGCGCCGATCCGGCCGTCGCTCCACGTCTTCCCGTTCTTCCCCTCCCTCCCCTCCTTCCCCTCCTTCCCCTTCTTCCCCTCCTTCCCCTTCTAGTTCGTAAACTCCCACCGAATCCCAAACCGCTGCAGCCCCCGCGCCATCGGATACCCAGGCACAACGTCGTAGTGCTCGTACTGCGCGTTGCGGAACGTCCAGAACAGCACCGCCCCGACCAGCCGGAACTCGACGAGATAGTTGACCGTCCCCGCTCCCTCGAGCCGCACCGGCACATCGTTGGCGTCCAGGCCGGCCACGCCGTCGCCCCAGGCCTCCACTTCGGTCTGGACGAGGACATCGAAGAACCCGCGCCGGAACTTGGGCAGGAACCGGGAGCGGAAGGTCAGCGCCGTGCGGGAATGGTGCGGCGGCTCGAACGCCGCCTGCACCGGGTCGAGCGGATGCCGGTACCAGCCCGACAGCGTGAGGTAGGCCGTCGGCCGGAGGTGATACGCGACGGTCAGCGTCACGACGTCGATCGCCGTGGCCCGCGGCATCTGCGACCGGAACACGCCGAACCCGGGCGCGCGCAACGCCCCGTGCCGCTGGGCCGACACGGCGAGGTCCGCGCGGCCGCTCCGGAGCGCGAGCCCCGCCTCCCAGTCGCCGGCGGTCTGCGCCGTGTCGGTCCTCTGGTCGCGCCATCGGACGGCGCCGAACGCGGCCGCCCATGGCAACACCCGCAGCTCGCCCGACGCCGACAGCTCGACATCGCGGCTGTTCCCCAACCGCCGTGTGGTACGCGCGTGGGCGGTCATCGTGGCGAACCGGGTCGGGGCCCAGCTGCCGCGCACTTCGCCGAGAAACCGGGTCGAGCCACCGGTGAATCGGGTCGTGGCGGCGAGGGCCCAGGTCGCGGCACGCCAGCTCGCGGCCGCCACCGCCTGGGAGTGATCCTCGTCGATGGTGCCGGTGGAATCGCCCTCGTGCGAGCTGCCGAACAGCGCGTCGAAGCGCAGCCCCATCCCGTCGTCCCGCGCGGCCGCGAACGCGCGCACGAACGCATCGCGACGCGTGGCTGTGTACGACCGGATGCTGTCCGCCGGCCCGTTGCGGAGCGCGTCCCGCTCCTTGCGCGCCGACAGCAGTGTGTACTCGACGCCGACCAGCGGCGAGGGCGTCCACGTGCCCTTGAGCCAGATCAGGAGGTCGTTGACGTCCGCGGGCGAGGTGCCGGGCCCGTTGGTGGCGAAGTAGCTCGCGGCCACGCCGAACCCCGAGCCGTCGGCCCAGCGGTTCAGGTAGCGCCCGCGGTACGTGTTCGTCTCGGCATCACCGGTGGCGAAGCTGGCCTCGGTGCGGGGCCGCCGCACCGTGCCGACATCGCTCACGAGGTACACCCGGAGCACGGTCGGCCAGACCTCCACCTCGACGCGGTGCATCAGGCCGATGTCGATGCGCGACAGGTCGAGCGACGTCGTGTCCTCGCCCAGCGGCGTCAGCAGGTAGCCGTCCAGGTACAGCTCGACCGACGCGGCACCCTGCCCGGCGTACGCGATGCGCTCGGGGAGCCCGAACCACCCGGGCCGCACCAGGAAGGCGCCGGGGACGAACGCGAGCAGCTCGCCCAGCGAGCGCGCGCCGAGCCAGTCGAGATCGTCGCGGGTGAATACGCGGCGCCGACCGGCGGGCAGCGGTCCCGGCGGAGCCCCGAGCCTGGGGAGCGGGGGGCGCAGGCTGTCGGGGTTGAGGGAGTCGGGGACTGCGCGCGCGGAATCGGCGCGCAGCGAATCGGTGCGTGCGCGGGTGGTGTCTTGCGCGACGAGAAACGGCATGCCTGCGTACAGGCGTACGGTCAAGCCGACGGCGAGCGCGAGGCCCGTACGCCCGTACGCCCGTACGCCCGTCCCCGGCATGTCAGCCCGAGCGCCCCAGCACGAACTCCACGAACGTTCGCACCGGCACGCCCGCCGGTCCCTTCGCCAGGTGCGGCGAGTCGGAATCGGTGTACGCGGTGCCGGCCACGTCGATGTGCACCCACGGGAAGCCGTCCACGAACTCGCGCAGGAACCAGCCCGCCGTGATCGTCCCGGCCGGCCGGCCGCCGCTGTTCTTCACGTCGGCGATGTCGGACTTATTCTGCTCGCGGAACTCGTCGTACATCGGCAGCGGCCAGACCCGCTCGCCCGAGCGCTCGGAGGCGCGCCGCACCTCCTCGATCAGCGCCTCGTCGTTGCCCATGATCGGGCTCGCCTGGTGGCCCGTGACGTACACCGCCGCCCCGGTCAGCGTCGCCGCATCGAGCACCGCGGCGGGCGTGAAGCGCCGCACGTAGCTCAGCGCGTCGGCGAGAATCAGCCGCCCCTCCGCGTCGGTGTTCACGATCTCGATCGTCTTGCCCAGGTGGCTCTTCACCACGTCGGCCGGCCGCAAGGCGGTGCCGCTCGGCATGTTGTCGCACGAGGGGACGACGCCGACCACGTTGACGCCGGGCTTGATGCGCCCGATCGCTTCCATCGCGCCCAGCACCGCCGCCGCGCCGCTCATGTCGTACTTCATGTCCTCCATTTGGGCCGCCGGCTTGATCGAGATGCCGCCGGTGTCGAACGTGATGCCCTTGCCCACCAGCACCACCGGCTTCGCGGCGCCACCCCCGTTGTACTCCACAGTGATGAACCGGGGTTCCGTGGCCGAGCCCTGCGACACGGCGAGCAGCGCGCCCATCCCCTCGGCGAGGATCTGGGCGCGGTCCAGCACCGTGACCGAGAACCCGTGGCGCTGGCCGATCTCCCGCGCCGTGTCGCCGAGAAAGCTCGGGGTGCAACGGTTGGGCGGCAGGAACTGGAGGCGGCGCGCCAGCGCCTGTCCCTCCGCCACCGCCGCGCCCACGGCGAAGCCCGGCTCGGCCTCGGCGCGCTCGGCCGCCTCCACCACCACCGCGCAGGCCGTCACCGGCGGCTTCTTGTCCTCATTGGGAGCCTTCAGCTCGTCGAACTGCCAGGCCCCCTGCCCCAGCCCTTCGGCGGCGGCCTGGGCCGCGTCCCTCGCGCCGAGCTTCGGGCGGAACGCAGCCGGGGCCCAGAATGCGACCGCGCCACTGCCGATCGCCTTGGCCCGCCGGGCCGCGACGGCCGCCGCACGGCGGACCTGCGTCCGCGCCGGATCGTCGGTCTTCCCCATGCCCACCAACAGCACTCGCTGGGGCCCGGAGCCCGTGAGGTAGGCGCTCGCCGCCTCGTCCTTCGCGCCCGTGAAGTCGCCGGAGCCGAACAGCCGGCCGAGCACACCACCTGAAGCGGCGTCGAACCGGACCAGCGGCTCGGGCAGCTTCTTCCCGGCCTGTTTCGGCACCGCGATCGCCAGCAGCGGCACCTCGGCCCGCAACGCATCAGTCGTCGTCAACTCGTAGCGCATTACGCTCCCTTCGTCCCGTTCTTCCCCTTCTTCATTGCATATTCTCGATGATCTTGTCCGCGAACGTGGAGGTCGACACCTCGGTCGCGCCCACGGTCTGGCGGGCGAGATCGTAGGTGACGTGTCGCGAGCGGATCGCCCCCTCGAAGCCGCGGATGATGGCGTTCGCGACGTCGTCCCAGGCGAGGTGCTCGAACAGCATCGCCCCCGAGAGGATCACGCCGCCCGGATTGATCTTGTTCTGGTCGGCGTACTTGGGCGCGGTGCCGTGGGTGGCCTCGAATACGGCATAGCCATCGCCGATGTTGGCGCCGGGCGCGATGCCGAGCCCGCCCACCTGCGCGGCGCAGGCATCACTCAGATAGTCGCCGTTGAGATTCGGCGTGGCCAGCACCGCGTACTCCTTCGGCCGCAGCAGGAGCTGCTGGAACACGCTGTCGGCGATCCGGTCGTTGATGACCACCCGCCCGCCCCCCCCCGATGGCTCACCCTTCAGGTCGCCCTCGGCCACCGTCTGGGCGCCGAACCGCTCCTTCGCGACCTGGTACCCCCAGTCGCGGAACGCGCCTTCGGTGAACTTCATGATGTTGCCTTTGTGGACCAGGGTGACGCTCGGCCGGCGGCGGTCCACCGCCGCCTGGATCGCGCGGGCGATCAGGCGCTTCGACCCGAACTCGCTCATCGGCTTGATGCCGAGCGCGCTGCCCTCGCGGATCTTCGCCTTGAACTCGTTCTGGAGCAGGTCGCGCAGCCGGTTCGCTTCCTGTGACCCGGCCTGGTACTCGATGCCGGCGTAGACGTCTTCCGTGTTCTCGCGGAAGATGACCACGTTGAGGTCCTGCGGCCGCTTGACCGGCGCCGGGACGCCCTCGAAGTACCGCACCGGGCGGACGCAGGCGTAGAGGTCCAGCAGCTGGCGCAGCGCGACGTTGAGCGAGCGGATCCCCGTGCCGACCGGCGTGGTGAGGGGCCCCTTGATGGCGATGCGGTACTGCTTGAAGCACTCCAGCGTGGCGTCCGGCAGCCAGTTGCCGGTCTCCTTGAAGGCCCGCTCTCCTGCCAGGACCTCGAGCCAGTGCACGCGCCGCTTGCCGCCGTACGCCATCCGCACCGCCTCGTCGAACACGCGCACGGCGGCGCGCCAGATGTCGCGCCCCGTCCCGTCGCCCTCGATGTACGGAACGATGGGGTCGTCCGGCACGGTGTAGGTGCCGGCGACGTACGAGATGGGTGAACCGTTGGGGGTGGCCATGGTGGGTGCAAAAAAACTAGGGGATGAAGGGGAGGGAGGGGAGGGAGGGGAACGAGGGGAAGAACGGGATGGCACACCATCCGGTCCCTTCTTCCCGTTCTTCCCCCTCTTCCCGTTCTTCCCGTTCTTCCCGTTCTTCCTTGCCGTTAAGCCGTTCGCTCCAAGCGCAGGGGCTCCAGTCGCCAGGCGACCGCGAACCCGGCCACCGCCCCACCGAGGTGAGCCCAGTTGTCGATGTAGGGCGTGAAGAACCCGTTGAGCAGCTGCCACGCGGCCCACAGGCCCAGCACCAGGGCGATGCGGCGCTCGCGCACGACGATGCGGTCGCGGTGGCGGTGGAGCACCGCGACGAGCCCCGTCATGACGCCGAAGATCGCCCCCGAGGCGCCGACCGACGGCCCGGTGTTGAGTGCGGCGGACAGTACCGAGCCGCCCAGCCCCGCGGCCGAGTAGACCCACAGCATCTGCCGGACGCCGAGCGCGTGTTCGAGGCCCACGCCGACGACGTACATCATCACGGAGTTGCCGATGATGTGGTCGACCCCGCCGTGCATGAAGGTCGCGGTGACGAGGCGCCAGACCTCTCCCTCGGCCACATCCGGCCCGTTGAGCGCTCCCGCCGCGATGATGGATTCGCGGCTCTGGAGCGCTCCCGACGCCACCTCCCACGCGAACACCGCGATGTAGAGGCCGATGAGCGCCAGGGTCGCCGCCGGTGCGTAGGACATGCCGCGCTCGAACTCGACCCGCGGATCCTCGGGCTCGAGCATGTCCTCCGTAATGAGGCGGGGCGACGGAGGTGACAGAGGGGACGGCGGGACAGGGGACGGGGTCGGATCGGTGCCCCGTCCCCCTGCCCCCTCCGTCCCCTCCATCCCCTCGGTGTTGTTGGGTGTCATCGCCGCTCGCCGGTGTCGAGCATGAGCCCCATCGCGAGCGCGAGGCGGCGGTCGAGGGTGCGCTGGCGGTCGGCCTTGAGGTCGAGCACGTACTTGTCGAGGATCGTGTACTTCCGGTTGAACTCGCCGATGACGTCCTCGCTGTCGCCCCGCATGATGACGAAGTTGGTGCGCAGCAGCCCGAACAACGGGCCGAGCAGGCGGCGGAGCATCGAGAGGATGATCGAGTCTTCCCTGGCCGTCGCCACGCGGCGGCCGTCCGGCGCGTCGAGATACCACCGCTTGCGAAACAGATTGTACAGCATGTTCTTGCTCAGCCGTGCCAGCACGCCGCCGTTCGGCGTCGTCACCGTGTAGGTCCACGTGATGAACTGCCACTTCCGGTCCTGCTGCACCGTGAGCAGCTCTTCGCTCATCGCCTCGTCGCGGTAGATGGTGGTGTGGCGTTTCTTCGACAGCGCGACCGCCACGACCAGCAGGACCGGAATGAAACCGAGCCCGCCGAGCAGGATGAGGAGTCCGGCGACCGCGCTGTCCTTGCCGGCGGCCGTGGCCAGCGTGGTGAAGGCGAACACCCACGCGACGGCCGCCGCGAAACCCACCGCCACGGCGAGCAGGTTGCGCAGCAGGTAGGCCGGCCGCACGACGAACAGGATCGGCGTCCCCTGCTCGTCGGTGATCTGGTATTTGGCGTCGATCCGGATCTTCTGATTGATGAGGAAGACGTCGCGGTCGAAGGCGGTGTCGGCCTGGGCCTGCACGACCGGCGCGGCCGGGACCTGGACGGGATTGTTGCAGCGCGGACAGGTGAGGGTCTGACCCGCCATCTGGTCCTTCAGGGTGAAGGACTTCCCGCAGGCGCAGGTGACGGCGATCGGCATGGCGCGCTCCAGGATGGGACGTCCATCGGTAGCGCGCCAGCCGCGCCGCGTCAAGCCACCGCGGGCAGCAGGAGCGCGCCGGCCGCCTCCGGCTCCAGCGGCGGGGCGAAGAAACGGCCCTGGGCGTACTCGCAGTCCAGGGCGCGCAGCTGCGCCACCTGATCCAGCGACTCGACCCCCTCGGCGACCACGCGCTTGTCGAGGTTGTGGCCCAGGTCCACGATGGCCCGGATGATCTCGGCGTTCTCCCCGCCCCGCCCCATGCGCCCCACGAAGCTGCGGTCGATCTTCAGCGTGTCGATCGGGAACTGGTGGAGGTAGCTCAAGCTCGAGTAGCCGGTGCCGAAATCGTCCAGGCACAGGTGCACGCGCAGGGCGCGCAGGCGGTCGAGCGTCTCGAGCACCCGGGCGCCGTTCTCCATCACGGTGCTTTCCGTGATTTCCAGATGCAGGTAGCTCGGGTCGAGGCCGGTGGCGCGCAGCACGGCCTGGATCCGTTCCACGAGATCGGCCTGGAGGAACTGGCGGCTCGACAGGTTGACGGCGACTGCCGGCCGCCGCTCGGGCACCGCCTCGTGCCAGCGCCGGACCTGCTGGCAGGCCTCGGCCAGCACCCAGTCGCCGATTTCGGTGATCAGCCCGGTTTCCTCGGCAAGGGTGATGAACTCGGCCGGGTAGATGAGGCCGCGCTCGGGGTGGCGCCAGCGCAGCAGCGCCTCGAACCCCACGATCGCGCGGGTCTCGACCGCCACGACGGGCTGGTACTGGAGGCGCAGCTCGCCGCGCTCGAGCGCCTTGCGCAGGTCCGTCTCGAGCTGCAGCTGCGTGACGGCGCGCTCGTGCATCGCGCGGTCGAAGACCTCGTACCGGGCCCGCCCCGTCGCCTTGGCGCGGTACATCGCGAGGTCGGCGTCGCGCAGAAAGTCCTCGGGCTCCTCGTAGCCCGTGGTCGAGAGCGCGATGCCCATGGAGGCGCTCGTGAACGCTTCGTGCCCACCGAGGGCAAAGGGCACGCGCAGCGCAGTCTGGATGCGCTCGGCCACGCGAGTCGCGTCGGAAACCCCCTTGACGTCCTCGAGCAGCACGGTGAACTCGTCGCCGCCGAGCCTCGCGACCGTGTCGCCGGGCCGGAGACAGGCCTCCAGTCGACGCGCGATGCCGATCAGCAACTGGTCTCCCACCCGGTGGCCGAGCGAGTCGTTCACCACCTTGAACCGGTCGAGGTCGAGGAACAGCACCGCGAACGCGTAGTCGCGGCGGCGCTTGGCGCGGTCCACGGCGTGGGTGAGCCGGTCGAAGAACAGGGCGCGGTTGGGCAGGTCGGTGAGCGCGTCGTGGAACGCGTTGTGGACCAGCCGCTCCTCGGAGCGCTTGAGCTCGCTGATGTCGCTGATCACGGCCACGACGCAGGCCTTCTCTTCGAGCCGGATGATCTCGGCCGAAGCGAGGCCGACGCGCTCGCCACCGCCCCGAACCCGGAAGCCGAACTCGAGGTTGCGGACCACCGAGCCTGAGCGCAGGGCGCGCAACATGCCGTCCCGCTCGCCGGGGTTGGTCCAGAACTCGAGGTCGAGCACGGTGCGGCCGATGACCTCGTCGCGGCGGTAGCCGGTCATCGCGAGGAAGCTGTCGTTGACCTCGATCAGCAGGCCCTCGTCGAGGCAGGAGATGACCATCGCATCGGGCGAGCACCGGAACGCGGTGGCGAACTTTTGCTCCGACGCGCGCAGCGCCTCCTCGGCCCGGCGCCGTTCGGCGACCTCGCCTTCCAGGGCGGCGGTACGCTCGGCCACCATCCGCTCCAGCTCCTCGTGCTGGCGGCGCATCGCGTCCTCGACCCGCATGCGTTCCAGCTCCACCGAGACCCGGGGCGCGAGCGCCCGGAGCAGCATTTCCAGGCGGGCGCCGTCGGCGCGCGGCCGGATGTCCATGACCGCGAGCCAGCCCAGGACCTGACCGCCGTCATAGCTGAGCAGCACGCCGGCGTAGCTCTCGACCTCCATCTCGCCGAGGGCCCGATCGGCGGGATAGCGCTCCCGCGCCGCCCGGTCCAGCCAGCAAGCCCCGCCCGCCAGCACGTCGTCGCAGGGGCTGCCCGCGAGCGGATAGGCGAGTGGCCCGAGCGGGCCGTGGCGGTTGGCGACGGCGACGGTCCGGGCGCAGGTCGGGTCGTCGTCGCACCGCTCCGCGACGAACGCGTAGGCCGAATCGAGCGTGTCGGCGAGCCGCGTGACCAGGGCGTCCACGAAGCGGCGGCCGGTAAGCGGCGCCACGGCGCCCACCACCCGGTCCAGCTGGGCCGCGATCGCGGCGACCGCCAGGGAACCCGCCGGACCGCCTGCGGCATTGAGGGTCTGCGTCACGAGAGATGAGTCCCGCGAGAGTCAGGAGCGTTACAGGGTGTCACAGGCTGCACCGCCCGCTCCGAGCGAGCCGGACACGGGCGAGCATGCGCTGCTGGAGCTGCTGAAGGCCGGAAACGAGGAGGCCTTCGGGATCCTGGTCACGACGTACCACGCCGCGATGGTGCGGGTGGCGCGCGCCTACGTGCGCGAGTCGGCGCTGGCCGAAGAGGTCGTACAGGACGCCTGGCTCGGCGCGCTCCGGGGAATCGCCCGGTTCGAGGGCCGCGCGTCCCTCAGGACCTGGCTGTTCCGCATTGTGGTGAACCGGGCGCTCACGGCGGTCCGCCGCGAGGCGCGCACCGTCTCGTTCTCCGACGCGTTCGGCGATCAGCCGGCGGACCCGGAAGTCCTGCTGGAGCCCGGCCGGTTCCGGCACCCGCTCGCCCCCGGTCACTGGACGGAGCCGCTGCGGGCCTGGGGGGGGGGCCGCTCACCCGAAGAGGAGGTGCTGGACGCCGAGGCGCTCGACGTCGTCGAAGCGGCCGTCGAGGCCCTGCCCCCCGGCCAGCGGGCGGTGATCACGCTGCGCGACATCGAGGGGTGGGACGCGGCAGAGACCTGTAACACGCTGGGGTTGACCGAAGTCCATCAGAGAGTGCTGCTCCACCGGGCACGCACCAAGGTGCGCCGCTCGCTGGAACGCTACTTCGACCGGGGGGAGGGGCCCTGAACGCGCTCAACGAGCTGACGTGCCTCGAGCTGGTCGACCTAGTGACGGACTATTTCGAGGGTGCGCTCCCGCCGGCCGAACGGGTGCGGTTCGAGACGCACCTCGAGAGGTGCCGCCACTGCCAGCGGTACATCGTGCAGATGCGGCACACGGTGGGCGCGCTCGGCGAGCTCAGGGCGGAGCACATCCCACGGCACGTCCGGGACGAGCTGCTGAAGACGTTCCGGGGGTGGAAGCGGGAGGGCGATCAGCGCGAGTAGGTGCGTCGATCGAGACAGACGTCGTATGTCTCTCGGCTGATCGGCACCCAATCGGTCTTATCGACGCCTCGCCGATTGGGTGATCCCGGCCCGACGGGAAACGCACTCACAACCCTGATCCAGCGCCGCTGTTCCCGGGCTATGGTCCGGATCTCGGCCGCCGCTTTCCGCCAGGTCCTGATCCTGGCTCATGAGGATGGCGACGTCGTAGACCGCCCCGTGCGCGAGCCGGATCAGGTCAATGGCGATGCGGACGTCTATGCCCTTCTCCTCGGCCACGACCACGTCGCGCCCTCTGCCCCGTCGATCCGGCCAACGGCGGTAGCGCAGAGGTCGGATGATGAGGTGCACGCCAGACCGGCTCAACGTCAACAGCTTCGCCTGCCAGAAGGCTGCCCAGCGACGATCATGAGCCGGATCAGGCATGCCCGAGTAGAAGCGAACGCCGACCAACATGCAGCCGAGCCCTAGCGCCACACGCTCAGCCAGACACCTCGGGTCATAGTTCGGCCATGAGTACCCGAACGGTCACGCGCAGAGTGAAAGAGGTTCTGCCCGTCCACGAAGGCAACGGCGCGCCGGTGCAGGCTCACCGACGGCTCCGGCGGAACAGAAAACAATAACCCCGCCCGGGCCTCTCGGCGTGTCGGGCGGGGGGCAAAGTAGCCGAGTAAAGGGTAACCGGCCTCGCAGCGGTGTCAAGCATGAGGCCAAGGTGCCGCGATGGCCTCGAAGGGGCATAACCAGGTCGCTGCACCCACGGAGCGTTTTCATGCGAGACCGAGGCGGGTAGCAGACGTCAACGATACCCGTCCCGCGGGTGCCCGATCTTCACGATCTCGACCACACGCGCTGCATCGTCTACGGCGTAGACGACCCGATCGTCACCCTGGCGGATCCGGTACCGGTCGGCTCCGGACAGCTTCTCCGACCCGTTCGGGCGCGGGTCCGGACCGAGCGATCGGATTCGAGCCACCACACGCTTGAGATCTTTCAGCGGAATCGCCGCGAGTTCCTTCGCCGCCGACCGCTTGATCCGGAGGCTATAGCTTGCCACGCCGGCGCAGGTCTTTGAGGACGTCCTCGAAGGCCCGGCTGGGTTCCCGGGCACGGACCTCGAACGCCGCGAGGTCGTCGGCGTCCTCGCGCAGGCTCTCGCGCACGGCGGTGTTGACCAGCTCCGACACGGTGCGATCGGTGGCGGCGGCCTTGAGGCGCAGCGCCCGGTGGAGCGGCGTGTCGAGGTAGACGGTGGCGCGGGTGGGTTTGGCCATTGCGGTATGACGTTATGACGTCATAGCGTCAAGTGCGAGGCGCCACCTCCAGGCGGGCGCGGCTCCGCGGCAGGTGCGGGACGAGTTGCTGAAGACGTTCCGGGGGTCGAAGCGGGAGGGGCCTGACGGCATCGGTGGCTGGGCCGGCCCGGTGCCGAGCGGCGGCGGAGCGTTCGTGATCAAGGACCTGCCGCTCCTTGGCGCGGCGCTGTGGAGCTTCGATGAGGCCTAGCGGTCCATCGCCGGGGGCGGGGGGCGCCTCCTGCCACGCGAGGCGCCCGAGCCCGCCGCACGCGCACCTCAGCAGGGGTTGAGGGTGCTCCAGGTGAGGTTCGCCGACCCGACGCGCTGACACTGTGTGGCGGTGACCGTGGCCGGCGACGGGCTGTTCATCGTCAGGTTGAACGCGGCCGCCGCGCCGTACGCCGTCATGCGGAGGTACCGGAACCCGCTCGGCATGCTTGCCGCTACGGGGAACTGCACGCTGTTGAACTGCACGCTCGTGCCTACCGGCCGCGCGTAGTCGAGGAAGTTCGTGTTGATCGCGGTCAGGCTCTGGAACAGCACGTTGTCGAACTTGTTCAAGGCGTTCTCCGCGGCCTGACCCGTGTCCACAGCGACGTTGAAGTTGTCGAGGATCATGTTGTCGACGTTGATCCCGCGCGCGAGCATGGCGAAGCCCTGACCGAAGATCCGGTTCGTCCCTGCCTGCGTATCGCCGAACACCCTGGCCGCGACGTTGGAATTGAGGACCATGCCGCCGGCGCTGGCGTTATGGAACATGAGGGTGCCGAAACGGGACTGGCCCGCCCCGTGACCGGGGTTGGTCATACTGACGTTCTGTGCGCTGCTTCCCGCCAGGGTGGTTGTGTGCGCGATCAGGCCCACGATCTGGCCAGCGGTATGCCTGACGTGCCCTTCCAGCTGCAGGTTCCCGTCGTTGAGCGTAATGGTGCCGCCGCCGAAGATCGTGCTGTCGAGCACGAAGATGTTCGGCGCGGTCGCGACACCGGTCATGTTCAGCTGTGCTGTGCCGCGCACCCGAAGATCGCCGCCGATCCGGAAGAACCCACCGGGGAAGGACGCCGTGCCGCTCGCGACGTCGAGATCGCGAGTGATGGTGTCCGAGGTGATCGCGAACGCGCCGGTCGTGTTGACGCGGATGCTGTTGTACCGGATGCCGACGCCCGTCGGCAGCGTCGCGATCGATCCCACGTAGGCGGCAGTGTCGGGGGTCATGCCCCGACCGGCGATCGCGATGGGATCCACATCCGGTGTTACGGACAGTACCAGGACGGGAGGTGCGAGGCGCGGGCTGGCGGTCTGTTGCGTGACGCGCAGCACACCATTCACGGTCAGGACTTGCGACGCCCCGCTGCCGATGACGTCCGTGGCCGTGCCCCCGCCCAACACGATGAGCGAGTCGTTCACTTGCACGTTGGACTGGAGCACGATGTTCCGGGTGCCCGTCGCGGCGATCTCGAGCACCTCGAAGCGGCTGTTGGTCGCCCCGGGGTTCACGAACGACACGTTTTGCGTGCCCGTGCCGTTGAGTTGCACTCGGTGTGTACCGCTGGGCGCGAAGCCCTGAAGGTTCGAGATCTGTGTGAAGTTGCCGCCCACCGTGATCACTCCCGCCGTGAGGTTGTTGCTGGCGCCCCCCGCGAACGAGGCGTTGCCGGCGACGAGCAGGCTGTCGGCCGAGCTCGTCATCACCAGCGAGCCGGTGTTCTGGATCAGCAAGCTGCCGGCCACCGTGAGCTTGCGGCCGTTGAGGTTCAGGCCACCAGCGTGCGCCACGAGATCGTTGGGCAGCGAGATATTCTCCTGGAACGTGGCCGTCCCGGCGGCCTGGCTGACCCGGATGCTCTTGTACGCGTAGTTCGCGAACGTGGTGTTGTTCAGGAAGATGGGCTGGTTCGTGCCCGAGAACACCGTCGTGTCCGGCGTGAACGTGCCGGAATCGCCCAGCACGTCGGAGATTTCGATCGCCCGCAGGTTCAGGCTCGAGCCGATCTGCCCGTAGATGGTGTCGGTGAGGAGGCGTTCACTGGTCACGCCCACCACGTTCGTCGCGGTCCCGATCCGGAAGAAGCTGGCCCGCAGGTCCGAGGCGATCTGAACGGTGCCCGCGGTCTTGTCGATCAACAGTCGGCGAATCGGGTTGATGGCCGGGCTGGCGAAGGAGACGGTCTGCCCCAGTCCGCCCACCAGACGAACCCGGTGCGCCCCAGAGGCGGAGAAACTCGAGCCGACGCCCGTCTGCGACAGGTTGCCGCGCACGACCAGCACGCCGTTCGTCAGCAGACCGGCTGTGGATCCCCCGCCGAAACTTGTCGAGATGCCGGTCACGTCCACCGAATCCGCGGCCGACGCCATCCGCAGCGTGCCTGTGTTGGTGGTCGAGAACCCGTTGGACAACGTCAGGGTCCGGCCGCCGACGTCGAGCTGGCCGGCGCTCACGACCAGCGGGCCGGCCACCGTGGTCGGGCCGGTCAGGGTGAACGTGCCGCCACCCAGATCGAGCGTACCGGCGCCGGTGACGGCGCCCGTGAAGTTGGTGAGGCTGCCGGCGGTGGGCCGCAGCGTGCCGGCGGCGATGTCGATGGTGCCGAGCTTGTTGATCGGGGCGTCCACCACGAACCCCCCAACCGCGCCGGACCGGCGCAACGTACCGGTGGGCTGGACTTCGACGCGGGTGCGTTGCGCCCCGAAGCTGAACGACAGCGAGCCCGGCTGCTGGATGTCGAGGAGACCGCCCGCGACGATCCGGACGATCGAGGAATCACCGCCGCGGAGCGCGCCGGTCGCGTTGTACGTGACCGTGCCGCCGATCTCCAGCGTGTGCTTCCCGTGGAAATCGTGTACGGCGACGCCGCTGGCGGTCATCGTGCCGCCGCCGGGCACGCGGGTGAGGCCGGAATCCGTGAACTCGCCGGCCGTCCAGGTGGTCGTGCCGGTCAGATTCAGCGTGCCCCGGTGCTGCACCGATCCGCCCGACAGCGTAAACCGCGGCAGCGCGACGGTCGTCGTCGGCAGGTCGAGCGTCAGCGTGCCGGAGCGCTGCTCCAGCACGCCCGGTCCGGCGCCGGTCACGGCGAACCCGCCGCGCAGGGTGTTCGTCACTCCATCGAAGACGAGCTTGCCGGTGCCCGGCAGGTTCAGGGTCCCGGAGAGGAACGAACCCCGGGTCAGGCGGACGGTGTCGGTCTGGACCTGCAGCGTGCCGGTGTTGTCGAGCACGCCGTCGATGGTGTACGTCCCGCCGGTGCCCGAGTAGCGCAGTGTCCCCGCGTTCTCGATCCGCGGCGGGATACCGCCGAACGTCCACGACAGCGAGCCCGGCGCCTGGAAATCGAGCGTCGCGCCCGCGAGGATCCGCACGATGGCCGAATCGCCCCCGCGGAACGCGCCCGTCGCGGGATAGTTGAACGTCCCGCCGATCTCCAGCACATGCCGGGTGTTGAAGTCGTGCACGTTGACGCCCGTGGCGTTCAGCGTGCCGGCCGCCGGCACCCGCGTCGTGCCCGTCCCCGAC
>Ga0187892_10001658_pt1 | contig 49376 bp, 44 predicted proteins | sample MA1701073metaG_FD_139345 | JGI IMG/M metagenome (GOLD analysis project Ga0187892, IMG submission 139345) | Bio-ooze microbial communities from a basaltic lava cave in the Kipuka Kanohina Cave System on the Island of Hawaii, USA - MA170107-3 metaG ...
GACAAGTTGAGCTTGGCGCGTTGACTGACAAATGGCATAGATTCCTGCTCTGATTGAGTCGGAACCTAATATACAACAAAAATGCCTCTATTGCAACGTTAATTTGGAATCAAGCTACTAGGTAGAGATGGGCAACCGTCAGGGCGCTTCGTCGGCTTGATAGACGAAATCGATATTTATGACCGCGTACTCAGTGCTTCCGAAATCCAATCCATCTACAACGCCGGCAGCGCGGGCAAGTGCACCAACACACCGCCGCCGGTTTGTGTGAATCCACCTTCCGGCTTGGTAAGCTGGTGGCCGGGAGATGGAAACGTAAATGATATTAAAAGCAGCAATAACGGCACGCTGCAAAACGGCGCAGCGTTCGCAGCCGGCAAGGTTGGGCAGGCGTTTAGCTTTGATGGCGTGGATGATGGTATCAATATTCAAAAGGCTGGCAACTTGGATTTTGGTGCAAATGATTTTTCTATTGGCGCTTGGGTCAATTTCACGGAAGATTTTGCAGGACCAAATCATGTTGTAATTTTCGATAACGTTGCTGGTGTTCCTTTTTATCGTTTGTTTATCAACCCCGTTGGCGAACATGCGGGAGTTTATTTCAGAGATAATCTCGGTAATGCTGTTTTGGCGGAAGGTACCTCACCATTAAATGACGGCAATTGGCATTATCTTGTTGGCGTGCGAGACGGTCAAAACGGCCACATTTATATTGATGGAACGCTTTTAGCGACCGCCTCAAATCCGTTGATTGGTACGATAACAACTTCGACTTGTACATACGCAAGAATAGGTGCAACCAACACCGGACCAGGCCATTGCTCTTCTACAAATTTACCTGAAAGTCATTTCAAAGGGCTAATTGACGAGGTTGAAATCTTTAACCGCGCCCTCACCGCCTCCGAAATCCAATCCATCTACAACGCCGGCAGCGCGGGCAAGTGTAAAGAGTGTACGCCGCCAGAGGTGAGCATCACTGGCAACGAGTCGATTTGCCCGAACACGGCTGATATTTATGAGGCAAACACCAATGCCGCTAATCCAACCTTCGCATGGTCTGTCACCGGCGGCACGATCAACGGTGACAACACCGGCAGCTCGGTGAGCATCACTGCAGGCGGCGCTGGCACGATGACGGTGAGCGTGGAAGTGACCGACGGTGTGACGAATTGCAGCAACAGCGTTACGCAGGAGATAACGGTGGAAGACACCGAAGCGCCGGTGATCACCGCGGCGACAAATCCGATCACACTGTGGCCGCCGAATCATCAATACGTCACGATTAACGTGAGCCAGTGTGTAACGGCAGCAACCGACAACTGCGCGGCATTATCAACAAGCAACGTGATCATCACCAAAGTCACCAGCGACGAGCCGGAAGATGCCAAAGGCGGCGGCGATGGCAACACGCTCAATGATATGGTGATTGCCGCCAATTGCCAATCCGTGCAACTGCGCAGCGAACGGCAGGGCAGCGGCAACGGGCGCGTTTACACGATTCATTTGTCGGTGAGCGACGGCAATGGGAATACCGGCACGGCAACGTATCAAGCCAAGGTACCGAAGAGCCAAAACGGCAATCCGGCGGTTGATGACGGGCCGGTTTATACAGTCAACGGCAGTTGCAACGGCCTTTCAAAAGATTCCGGACCAGATTTTACGCAAGCAGCATTACCAGAAGGTTATGCGCTGGAGCAAAACTATCCCAATCCGTTTAATCCTTCCACGAGCATTGCCTTCAGCGTCAAAGATGCCGGCGTCGTGCAATTGACGATTTACAATCTCCACGGCCAGGAAGTGCGCACGCTGGTCAAAGGGCAAATGAATGCTGGGTTCCACTCGGTGAATTGGGATGGCAAAGACGAACACGGCCAGGTCGTGCCGAGCGGCGTGTATCTGTACAAGCTGCGCGTCAATGAGTTTGCGCAAACGCGGAAGATGACATTCATGAAGTAGGTCCGAAGTCGGAAGTCCGAAGTCCGAGGTCGGGGATTCAACTCGGAAAACATGGAAAAGGCGTGGCTCGTGTCCGGAGAAATTTTCTTTGGAGGTGACCACGCCTTTTTGTTTGGTTTCACAAAAAACTTGCGTTTCGATTAATTTGTATGTAAATTTGATCATCACGAGGTCAAATTTACAGTCAAATTGATCATGACGAGATCAAATTTAGACAAATTCCGCTGGCTAAGCCGGCGCTTGCCAAAAGCTTCCACCCACCGGCTTGTGGTTATTACTGGGGCTCGGCAAACCGGCAAAACTACTTTGGCACGCCAAACTTATCCGGAACTGCGGTACGTTAATTTCGATGCGCCGGAAAATCGTGACTTTGTCAAAACGCTTCGCGCCATGTCGTGGGGGAAAAATCTTGGCCCGGCGGTGCTGGATGAGGCGCAAAAAGCGCCCGTGGTTTTCGACAAGGTCAAATACAGCTTTGATGAAGGCGACATCAACTTCTCGGTGCTTTTGGGTTCTTCCCAAATTCTGCTGCTCAAGCGCGTTCGTGAAACGTTGGCCGGGCGCGCGTTTTTTTATGAGCTTTTTCCGCTGATGCTCTCTGAAATCGCCGCCCAAGACAAACCGGCGCCGGCGCCGCTCTTATCCAAACTGCTCGCGGCTTCGGACTTCAACGCCTTGCTGCAAGGCGAACCGGCGACTCGGCTGCCAGAAGATGATGAGCCGGCGCTGGCTGCTTTGGAGTATATGCTGAGGTGGGGCGGGATGCCGGGGCTTCTTCCGCTGAGCGAAGCCGATCGCCGTGAATGGCTGCAATCTTACGGTTACACCTATCTGGAGCGCGATTTGGCAGATTTGGCGCGTCTCGATGATCTGCAGCCGTTTCGCGAATTTCAACGGCTCACGGCCCTGCGCAGCGGCCAGATTCTTTCTTATTCAGAGCTGGCGCGGGATGCCGGCATTGCCGTCTCGACCAGCCGGCGTTATCTGGAATATCTCAAATTGTCCTATCAGACTTTTGTGCTGCCACCCTATCACAAGAATCTCACCAGCACCGTCATCAAGACGCCAAAGCTATTTTTAATTGATATCGGCATCCTGCGCCAGTTGCAAGGCTATTGGGGAGCGCCGACCGGCGAGCTTTTTGAGACTTTCGTCATTGCCGAGATTTATAAGTGGATCAGGACCACGGGCGAAAAGGCGCAGCTTTATTTTTATCGCACGCGTTCGGGTTTGGAAGTTGACCTTTTGGTGCAAACCCCGCAGGGTGTCTTGGGCTTTGAAATCAAGTCCAGCCGTGAGATTGCCGCGAGGGATTTTCGTCCGTTGCGTGAAGTGGGGGCAGCGCTACAATCGAATTGGCGCGGCGGCGTGGTGGTCACACGCGGCGCACAAATCGAAGCGCTCAATGTCGAAAACAAGATTTGGTGCGTGCCCGTCCATCGTCTTCTTGGTTTTTAAAAATGCCCGCGCCTTTTATATTATTGGAAAGCTACGCCGGCGGCCGCTCGTTTCATTTCGCTGATGGCGTCGAAGAAATTTCGGCAGCAACACCGCAACAAGTTCTCCCCGCGCTGCGCCGGATTGAAACCGCCGTGCAAAATGGCTTTCATGCCGCCGGCTTTTTGTCTTACGAAGCCGCGCCGGCGTTCGAGCCGAATTTGCGGGTGAAAAATCCGGCGGGTTTCCCTCTGCTGTGGTTCGGCCTTTTTAAAACACGCCGAGAAATTGCTGCCGGAGAGTTTTTTTGCGATGGCAAAAGTCAACTAACGGATTGGCGGCCGAGCCTCGATGAAAGCACGTACTGCCGCGCCGTCGAGCAGATTCGCGAGCGCATCGCCGCCGGCGACACCTATCAGGTCAATTTCACCTTTCGTCTGCGCGCCAACTTTCGCGGCGACGATCTGGCGTTGTATCATTATTTGTGCCGCCGCCAGCGCGCCGGTTATTGCGCCTATCTCGATCTCGGGCGTTATCGCATTCTTTCGGCTTCGCCTGAATTGTTTTTTCATTGGCACAACCGGCAACTCACCGCCAAACCGATGAAAGGCACGCGCCCACGGGGTCGCACGCCGGCTGAAGATCAGCGCTACATCGAGCAGCTTCAAACTTCCGCCAAAGAACGCGCCGAGAATTTGATGATTGTTGATTTGTTGCGCAACGACATGGGAAGAATTTCGGAATTTGGCTCGGTGCGAGTTCCCCAACTCTTTGAGGTGGAACGCTATGAAACCGTGCTGCAAATGACCTCGACGATTACCTCGCGTTTGTTGCCGAAGGCGGGATTGATTGAAATTCTCCAGGCGCTGTTTCCCAGCGGCTCGGTCACCGGCGCGCCAAAAATCCGCACGATGGACATCATTGCCGCGTTGGAAGATTCGCCGCGGCAAATTTACACCGGCGCGATTGGCTTCGTTTCGCCGGGGCCGGAGGCGGTGTTCAACGTCGCGATCCGCACGCTGCTGCTCGACACGCATACCGGCCTCGCCGAGCTTGGCGTCGGCAGCGGTATCACGTATGATTCCACGCCGGAAGCCGAATACAACGAATGTCTCTTGAAAGCTGAATTTGTGAGGCGGCGTTGATGGGATTATAACGATCACGACAGCGGAAATTTTATTAACCACCAAGACACAAAGACACTAAAAAATCAGATTGCCTTCGTGCCTTCGAATCTCGTGATGAATTCAAGAAAGCTTTTTCTTTAAAATTTCATTCGCCACCTTCGGATTGGCCTTGCCGCGCATGGCTTTCATCAATTGTCCGACGAGAAAGCCGAACACTTTTTCTTCGCCGCTGCGATAGCGCTCGACTTCTTTTGGGTGGGCGGCGATAATCTCGTCCACGGCTTTTTCAATGATGCTCGTGTCGGACACCTGCACCAAACCTTTCTCGGCGACGATGGCTTTGGCGGATTTGCCGCTGGCGAGCATGTCATCAAAAACTTCTTTGGCAATTTTGCCGCTGATGGTATTGTTCGCAATGAGATTCAATAATTCCGCCAAATCAGCGGGCTTCATCTGAAATGCCGCGACGTCGATTTTCTTCTCTTTGAGCACGCGCAAAACCTCGCCCATCACCCAGTTGCTCACCAGCTTCTTTTCTTCCACCAACTCGGCCACCGCGTCGAAATAATCCGCGATGGCCTTTTCATCGGTGAGAACGTCGGCGTCATATTTCGGCAAGCCGAATTGCTCGATGAAACGCCGGCGCCGGGCCATCGGCAATTCGGGAAGCGTCAGGCGAATGTGCTCGCGCCATATTTCATCGAGGCGCAGTGGCGCCAAATCCGGCTCGGGAAAATAGCGGTAATCGTGCGCCTGCTCTTTCGAGCGCATCGGCGCGACTTTGGCGCTGTTCGCATCCCACAACAAAGTTTGCTGCACGACCCGGCCGCCGGATTCCACAAGCTGAATTTGCCGGTCGATCTCAAATTCGAGCGCTTTTTCGACGTTGCGGAAGGAGTTCATGTTCTTCAATTCGGTTTTCACGCCGAATTTCTGCTCGCCGGCGGGCCGAACGGAAATATTGGCGTCACAGCGCAAGCTGCCTTCCTCCATGTTGCCGTCGCAAATGCCGAGATAGCGCACGAGCTGGCGAATGAGGGTGAGATAAAGATACGCTTCGCGGGGAGAACGAATGTCCGGCTCGCTGACGATTTCAATCAACGGCGTGCCGCAGCGGTTGACGTCGATCAGCGTTTCATTTTCGGAAACATATTCTTCGGCATGCACGGATTTGCCGGCGTCTTCTTCAAGGTGAATGCGGGTCAAGCCGATGCGCTTCAACGCGCCGTTTTCCAGCTCGATTTCCACCCAGCCGTTTTCACAAAGCGGCTCTTCATATTGGGAAATTTGATAGCCTTTGGGCAGGTCGGGATAAAAATAATTTTTGCGCGCAAAGACGGCGTGCTCGGCGATGCGGCAGTTGGCGGCAAGGCCCATTTTAACGGCAAACTCGACGGCCTGCCGATTCAGCACCGGCAGCACGCCGGGCAGGCCAAGACAAACCGGACACACCTGCGAATTTTGCGGCGCGCCGAAAACCGTTCCGCAGCGGCAGAAAATCTTTGAAGCAGTCAACAGTTGGGCGTGAACTTCGAGGCCGATGATCGGTTCGTATTTCATTGGGGATTTTCCATTTTACCGTTATGAGGCAAAACCAAATCCGAGGTTAAAATTTCCGCTGCCTCAGGCGTGTGCGGCGCCTCGAATTTTTCGAACTCGACGAACAACCACCAGATGCCCCAGCCCGCCAACAACAACCCCAGGCCATTAAACCAAAACGGCTGAAATTCAATGTGCTCGGTTAGCTCGGTGGAATAGCCGGGAATTTGCAGTTGTGGAATGGCCAACAAAATCAGCGGCAAGGCGTTGTTCAAAGCATGGCCGAAAAGGCACGGGAGCAGCGAGCGCGTTTTCACATACCACCAGGCCAATACCACGCCGGCAACCGCAGCGCTGGTGAATTGCCACGGATTGAAATGAAGAACGGCGAAAAACAGCGCCGAGGCCAGAATGGCTTGGCGCACGGAATAATGGCTCAAAAAGCCGCGCAGAACCAGGCCGCGAACCAAAAACTCTTCGGTTAGCGGCGCGATGATGACGAGAGTAAAAATGGAGCCAAGAAGATTTTGCGGGGCGCCAAAGAGCTGCTCGAGAATTTCCATAAACGGCGCCGGAATCGGCAGCACCGTCCGCAAGCGATTGTCAACTTCGGACAACAGAATGCTCAAACCGATGATGGTGAGCGTCATGGGCAGGAATAGCACAGGGCGAATGGATGAAAGCGGAAAAACTTCTCGAAAAGAGGCGCCGGTACGCTGGAGTCCGAAACGCAGCAGCAGCCCGATCGACAGCAGGTTGACAATCGCAATCGTCAACGGACTGCTCGCGAGATTTGTTTTGGTCGCCAAGCCGATAAGGCCCACCGGAACGGCAAAAATAAATTGCAGGAGCACAAACAAAAGAAGCAAGCCGACGGCTTGGGGAATATTGGGATAATGGCGCATCTGATCGAGGAATATGATGGACAGAATTTAAGGAGAAAACATTTCACTCAATATCAAGAAGGTGATCGTCGCGACGTTCTGCCATGGTACGAAAGGCTACGGCCCACCCTTCACGTACCCGCCGATTGGGACGAATGATAATTTGTTCGAAATAAACGTCGAGTCTTACCTCTTCCCCCAATTGCGTCTGCGATAGCAAGGCTTTGGGGATGCGAATCCAACGCGAGTTGCCGATTTGAATAATTCTTGTGATCACGATTACAATGTAGTTACAAAGTTCCTGATTTGCAAGAATCAATGGTTGCTCTTTTCAAGAAAATGCCCGACCTGCAAAACATTTTTTTCGTCAAACGCTTTGCCGATAATTTGCAAGCCAATCGGCAGGCCTTTGGCATCGACGCCGGCGGGAATTGAAATCGCCGGCGCGCCGGCGAGATTGACGGAGACGGTAAAAATATCCGCGAGATACATCTCCAGCGGATCGGCGGTTTTTTCGCCGAGCTTGAAAGCGGTGGTTGGGGTCGTCGGCGTCAACAAAACATCGCAGGCGCTGAAAGCTTGCTCGAAATCGCGGCGGATGAGCGTGCGGACTTTTTGGGCGTGGCGATAATACGCCTCGTAATAGCCGGCGGAGAGAACATACGTGCCGAGCATGATGCGGCGCTTGACTTCCGGGCCGAATCCCTCGCTCCGGCTGTTGAGATACATTTCTTCCAGCGATTTCGCTTCTTTGGCGCGATGGCCGTAACGCGCGCCGTCATAGCGGGCAAGATTCGACGAGGCTTCGGCGGTGCAAATGATGTAATACGTTGCGATGGCGTATTTCGTATGCGGCAGCGAGACTTCTTTGATCGTTGCGCCGGCTTTTTGCAAACGATCTGTTGCCGCGGCAACAGCCTCGCGAATTTCTTTTTGCACGCCGTCGGAGAGATATTCTTTCGGCAGGCCAATAACCTTGCCTTTCACCTCGCCGTTAAGAAATTTTGAAAACTCTTCGACAGCGACCGGCGCGGAAGTGGAATCGCGCTCGTCGTGGCCGCAGATCACTTCGAGAATGCGCGCGACGTCTTCGACGGAATTGGCGAAGGGGCCGATTTGATCGAGCGAGGAAGCAAAGGCGACGAGGCCGAAACGCGAGACGCGGCCATAGGTCGGTTTCATGCCGACGACGCCGCACAACGCCGCGGGTTGGCGAATCGAGCCGCCGGTGTCGGTGCCGAGGCCGGCCGTCGCCAAATTTGCGGCCACCGCAACGGCGGAACCGCCGGAGGAGCCGCCGGGCACGTAGCCGGGATTCACCGGATTTTTCACCGGGCCGAAGGCGGAGTTCTCGGTCGAGCTGCCCATGGCGAACTCGTCCATGTTGGTTTTGCCGATGATGATGGCGTCTGCGGCTTCCAATTTTTTGATGACGGTGGCATCATACGGCGAGACAAAATTTTCGAGAATGCGAGAGCCGCAGGTAAGCCGTTCGCCTTTTATCGCCAAAATATCTTTGACGGCGATGACAACGCCGGCGAGCTTGCCGGCTGCGCCGCTATTGATTTTGACGTCGACTTCTTTGGCGCGAGCGCGGGCGCGGTCGGGAAAAATGCCGAGAAAAGCATTCAACGCGTTGGCGTTGCCAATGCGGGACAAATAATCGTCGACCACTTTCGCGCAAGTGATTTCACGGCCTCGCAGTTTTTCCTGAAGACGAGGGATTGTTATTTGGGGTGAGTCCATTTAATTCCAAAATCGCAAGGAATAGCAAATACCTTGGCGCATGCTTGCTCAAGGAGAGGTGAAGCGAATAACCCGAACCGGAATTGGCCGCAATCTCGAGAAAAACCCCCATAAAAACGGCTTAAACATTGGCTTGAGATTTGGGTTCCTCGATTTTGCCCGCGGCATTCTTCTCGTCATCATTGACGGCTTTTTTGAATTCGCGAATGCCCTGGCCCAAACCGCGCGCCAGCTCCGGCAGTTTTTTGGCGCCAAACAAAACAATCAGCGCGACGATGCCAACAACGACCCATTCATTCATGATCGACCTCCGAAATTTTGAAATACTCCGGTCACGTTCACTTTTATAACTCAACCCCCTTGGCGCGGAGAAATTTGATTATGCGCCTTTTTCCCGCCGCAAAAAATTGGCTGCCACAAGCCAAAACTTAGAGCTTCTTAAAATCATCCATCACATTCAGCTCTTTCTTCACATCATCCGCCGCTTTTTTGAATTCCTGAATGCTGCGGCCCAAGCCGCGCGCCAACTCCGGCAGTTTTTTGGGGCCGAAAAGCAGCAGGACGACGACGAAGATGATGAGCAGCTCGCTCATGCCGATATTGCCAAACATGGTTGACTCCTGTTCTGGATGCTGGTCGCTTGTAGCTGGTTGCTCGTTACTGGTTTCCGAATAGCCGGAGAATTTGATCAGGCGACGAGCAACGAGCGACAAGCAACCAATCAGTTCAACACCCAACGCAACAAATAGACCGCAATAAAAATTCCAATTCCGCCCACGACGTTGACTTTGAGCATCAAGCCGAAGGTAATGCTCATTAAAACCAAATTCAATTTCACCGGGGCAAAACCGAGCTCGGGGCCGCTAAGAAAAAATTTTTTCACGACGCCGTCGGGCAGCACCAAACCGATAAGCTCGCCGAGCAAAGTTCCGCAAATCGCCCCCAATAAAAGAACCATCGTAATAAACCAGAGCGAACGTTTTGAGCGCACAGATTCTCCTCTTCCTCAGAAATTTTAACACACTAAGCGACAAGCGACTGAAAGATCTGCAAACCTTGATTTGAGCCGAGCGCCGTTTCACAGGCTCTTTCGGGATGCGGCATCAGGCCCATGACGTTGCCGGCCTCGTTCATAATGCCGGCAATGTTGTCGAGCGCGCCGTTGGGATTGGCTGCCGCCGTGGCCTCACCGCCGGCCGTGCAATATCGAAACAAAATGCGGTTTTGCTCGCGCAATTGCTGCAAGGTTTCAGCATCCGCATAATAATTGCCGTCGCCGTGCGCCAGCGGCATTTTCAAAACGTGATCGGCGCAGCGCCGCGTGAAAAGCGTGCCGGCATTTTCAACTTTCAGATAAACCGATTGGGCGACGAAACGAACGCCGGCGTTGCGCCCGAGCGCGCCGGGAAGCAAACCGGCTTCGCAAAGAATTTGAAAGCCGTTGCAAATTCCGAGGACGGCGCCGCCGGCCCGGGCGAACTTGATGACTTCTTCCATGACCGGCGAAAAACGGGCGATGGCGCCGGTGCGCAAATAATCGCCGTAAGAAAATCCGCCGGGGAGAATGACGGCGTCAAACTCGCTCAAATCGCGCTCTTTGTGCCAGACGAAACGAACGGACTGCTGCACGGCGTATTTGAGCATGTAATAACAATCATGCTCGCAATTCGAGCCGGGAAAAACGACGACGCCAAAACGCATAACGATCAGCTACTTTCTACTCTTACTCTTACTCCTACTCATTTTCTAAAAGCGAGTAAGAGTAGGAGTATGAGAAAGAGTACGAGTAATATTATTTCTCATCATCAACAATCACAAAATCATAATCATCAATCACCGGATTAGCCAGGAGTTTTTTGCAGGCATTTTCCGTCGCTTGCTGCGCCTGCTCGCGGTTCATGCCTTCAAAAAAAATCTCGAGCAGTTTGCCGGCGCGGACTTCGCGGATGCCGGTGAAGCCGAGCATCTCGAGGCCGTGATGAATCGTTTTGCCTTGCGGATCGAGAATGCCGTTTTTGAGGGTGACATGAATTTTCGCTTTCAATTCACGTTCTCCGGCAACGGTTCTTCGTCGTCCTGGCGCAAGTGATTGACCACGGCGCGGAAAAGCTGCACAAAAATAAAAAGCAGGGACAAGGGGAACAGCACCTGGCCGCGATAAATCAAAATCAGCGCCAGCCCGGCGACAACCAGCAGCATCTGCACGGTGTTGCGCCGGCCGCGGCGGAACGAAAAATAAGGCATGGAATCAAATTCAATGGTCGAGACCATCAAAACCGAGGCGGTCAACACCAGCAGAATAGTGATACCCGGCAGGCGCATGGCATCCCAATGATGATAGCTAAAAAGCAGATAAGCGCAGATCAAGGTGGCGCCGGAAGGAATCGGCATGCCTTCGAAGAACCGGCTTTTGGTGAAGCCGTCGGTATGGGTGTTAAAACGGGCCAGGCGAATGGCGCCAGCCGCGAGCAGGGTGAAGCTGACGATCAACCCCAACGCGCCAAGCTGTTGAAGCTGCGCCAAATAAATTATCACGGCCGGCGCCACGCCGAATGAAACAACGTCGGCCAACGAGTCGAACTCGGTTCCAAAGTTGGAATACCCGTGAGTGGCGCGGGCAATTTTGCCATCGAGCATGTCGCAAACGGTGGCGGCGATGATCAGCCAGGCGGCGGTGACGAAACGTCCTTGCGTAGCTGAAAGAATCGCAAAGAAACCGAGAAAAAGATTGAAAACCGTGAAAAGGTTCGGCGCAACCTGTCGTTTATGTAGCATGTTTGATTTCTCCAATGATACTTTCACCTGCCCTGACTTTTTCGCGCAGTCGGACTTTGATTTCGGTGTTTAACGGCATGAACACTTCCATGCGCGAGCCGAATTTGATGATGCCGAAACGCTCGCCCCGCCGGACGCGATGCCCCTGGCGAATCTCACACACGATCCGCCGCGCCAAAATACCGGCGATTTGCTTGAACAGGATTTTGCCGTCCGGTGTTTCCAGGCCGATGATGGATTGCTCGTTTTCCGTGGAAGCCGCCGGCTCCGAGGCCACCAGAAAGCGGCCCGACTGATAACGGAAATACTTCACCTCGCCATCATTCGGCACGCGATTGACATGAACGTTGAAAGGCGACAGAAAAATGATGACGCGCTTGGTTCGCGTTTGCATAAAAGCCGGTTCGTCGATTTCATCAATGCCGATTACTGTTCCATCAGCCGGCGAAACCACCAAACCCAGATTGGTCGGGATGTCGCGTTCGGGGTCGCGAAAGAAAAAAATGATAAATGCGCTTGCCAGCCACAGCAGCAGACTCATCACCCGCAACGTCATGGCAAGAAGTCCGCCTTGCTCGCGAAATCCCAAATATCCCAACGTCAACAACAGCGCCAAGCCCGCCAGAATGCTCAACAGTCCGTAACCCTCACGATGCACGGGGATTAGACCTTCTCTCCTTCCTTTTCAAATACTCGCCGCCGCACTTCTTCGTAAACTCTTTCAACGGCGCCGGGATCCTGCCGATAACGCTCGATCTCGAATTTCTCGCCGGTCTCGGCGTCCCACAATCGGCAATTTTCCGGCGACAACTCGTCGCCGATCAACAAATGATTCTTGTAACGCCCAAACTCCAGCTTGAAATCCACCAATTTCAGCCGCCGGCGAATGAAGAATGCTTTCAACACCGCGTTGGCTTTGGTGATATAGCGGTCAACGATTTTCAGCTCATCCGCAGTGGCCAAGCCAAAAGCGACGATGTGATGCTGATTCACCATCGGGTCGTCTTTGGTGTTGTGTTTCAAATAATACTCGACGATCGGCTTTTCCAGCGCTTCGCCTTCTTTCAGTCCATAGCGCTTGGCAAAACTGCCGGTGGCGATATTGCGCAGCATGACTTCGATCGGCAGAATCTGCACGCGCCGCACCAACATGCTGGCGTCGTTCACCGGCGACATGAAATGCGTCGGCACGTTGAAGCTTTCGAGATAGCGAAAGAGATGCGCGGAAACTTGATTGTTGACGGCGCCTCGCTTGATAGACCGGCTCTTCCTCGAACCGTTCAACGAAATGGCGTCGTCCTTGAACTCCATCACGATTTGCTCGGAGTTCTCGGTTTCATAGAGAATTTTCGACTTCCCTTCGTAGAACTTTTTTTTCTTTTTGATCGCCATGCCTTGTTCCTTTAATTAAACAGGAGTAAAAGGAATGTGATTGCAAGTGGCTTAATTTAGTGATGATGATTCGGCGCGCAAGCCGAGCCGCTGATAAATCGTTTCGAGGTGGCGGAGATTTTTATTCAAATCAAAACACTGGCGAATTTCATTTTCATCAAGATATTGCCGAATCGTTTTATCTTCGAGCAAACGCTCGAGAAAACCGGCCTGCTCAAAAACTTTTTCGGGCTTGCCGCGCTCGCTGAAATCGCCCCAAACCGCCATCGCATGTTCCTGCACGAGGCGATACGCCTCTTCGCGCGTCACGCCTTTTTGCGCCAAAGCCAGCAGCACTTGCTGCGAAAAAATCAAGCCGCCGGTGAGCTCGAGATTCCGCCGCATATTTTCCGGATAGACCTGCAAATCGCGCACGATGCGGGTGAATTGATGCAGCATGTAATCGAGCAGAATCGTGCTGTCCGGCAAGATGACGCGCTCGGTCGAGCTGTGGCTGATGTCTCGTTCGTGCCACAACGCCACGTTCTCCAGCGCCGTCATCGCATTGGCGCGCAGCAAACGCGCCAAGCCGGTGAGGCGCTCGCACGTGATCGGATTGCGTTTGTGCGGCATGGCCGACGAGCCTTTTTGCCCTTTGCCGAACGGCTCTTCGACTTCGAGAATTTCGGTGCGCTGCAGGTTGCGAATTTCGACGGCGAATTTTTCCAGCGACGCGCCGATCAAAGCCATAACGCTCAAAAATTCGGCGTGCCGGTCGCGCTGCACGATCTGCGTCGAAACCGGCGCCGGTTGAAGATCGAGATGCCGGCAGACGTAGGCCTCGACCGCGGGATCGATATGCGCAAAAGTGCCGACCGCGCCGGAAATTTTGCCAACGGAAATCACTTCAATCGCGCGCTGCAGGCGTTCGAGATGGCGATTAATCTCGGCAAACCAAACCGCCAATTTCAAACCGAAGGTTGTCGGCTCAGCGTGAACGCCGTGCGAGCGTCCGATGCACACTGTATTTTTGTGCTTCAGCGCCTGCCGGCGAATGGCTTCGCGCAAGGCGATGAGTTTTTCAATGAGCAATAAACCGGCTTCCCGCATTTGCACGGCGAGCGCGGTATCGAGCAAATCCGACGAGGTCATGCCGAGATGAATGTAACGGCTTTCCGGTCCAACGTATTCGGCGACGTCGGTCAAAAATGCAATGACGTCATGCTTCGTCGTTTCTTCAATTTCTAAAACACGCTTGCGATCAAATTTCGCTTTTTGCTTGATCGCCTCGACAGCCGCTTTCGGCACGACGCCCAATTCCGCCTGCGCTTCGCACGCAAGAATTTCCACCTGGAGCCAGATGGCGAATTTATTTTCGTCGCTCCAGATGCGGCCCATGTCGGGGAGGGTGTAGCGAGGGATCATTCTATCACATTTACTAAAATGTTAGGCAGCTACTTTGCTCACCGGTATGCCACGGGGAGGCGCCGGAGATCCTCTCAACAAGCCTTCCGTGCTCAAATCTTCATCAACATCCGGCCAATGAATGCCGTAACCAGCGCCACATATTTGCCACTTTGCGCGCTGTTCCACTGTCGCATGAAGTAATCTGGGATACCAAACTAATGGCACGATGATCGTGCGTCCGTCAAGTAGATCGACGGTTAAAGTGTCATCAGAGACGCGAACGTCCTTCACGCGTTCGCCCGGTTTAATACCCGAAGTGGTCATACCACGCCTCTAAAAATTCTTGTGCATGATCGGTGACAATTTGCTCTATTCTGCGAAGCTCTTTGGCATTGAAACCAAAATTGTTGACGAAACTGACAGGATCAAGCCAGAATTTGGCTGAACAATCATCTCGATCAACATGAACATGTGGCGGCTCATTGGGTTCGTGACTCCAGAAGTAGATACGGTATGGGCCGATTCTCAAAACTGTGGGCACGCTCGAATCTCCGTCTGGTTGTCTTTTCAGTGATAAGAACAGAAAAAAATTTCAAATAGTCTGCTTCGCCTTTTCCCAATCCGCCAGGAAATTCTTGATGCCGATGTCGGTCAGCGGGTGATTGAAAAGCTGGTCGAAAACCTTGGCTGGAACCGTACTGATGTCGGCGCCGGCGAGCGCGGCTTCGATGACGTGAACCGGATGGCGCAAACTCGCGGCCAGCACTTCGGTCTCGAAATCGTAGTTGTCAAAAATCGCCACGATCTGCCGCACCAAATCCATGCCGATGTGGCTGATGTCATCGAGCCGGCCGAGAAACGGGCTGACGTAAGAGGCGCCGGCTTTGGCGGCGATCAAGGCCTGGCTCGGGCTGAAAATCAACGTCACGTTGGTGCGGATTTTCTCGTTGGCGAGCTTGCGCACGGCGACCATGCCGTCTTTGGTCATTGGAATTTTGACGATGATATTGGGATGCAGCTTGGCGAGATCGCGGCCTTCGCGGAGCATGCCTTCGGTGTCGAGCGAAACCACTTCGGCATTCACCGGGCCGGGGACGACTTCACAAATGTTGCGCAGAATGTCTTTGAACGCGCCTTTTTCCCTTGAAATCAAGGTGGGGTTCGTGGTCACGCCATCGAGCAAGCCCATGGCCGCGACTTTTTTAATCTCATCGAGATTGGCGGTATCGAGATAGAATTTCATTTTATGTTCTCCGTCTAAAATTTATGCACTAATGATCATTTGACATCCACACGATTAACGTGAACGAGCCGGTGTCCTAACATGTCCACAGCAGCTTGAGATTGTTCCAAGACAATATAGCCGAGTAATGGCTCATACAGGCCGTCTTTTGGTTTCATCTCCAAGAAAAGCACTTCGCTATAGATCGGCGGAAAGCCTTCGATTTGAATTTTTACCGGACCACAAATCTCGGCTGGCGTTTTTTCTTGAGTTGCAATTTCAGCGTCAACTCGTCGAATAACCTCCAAATTGCCAAGGCGATCTTTCCAAGCGCTTGGTAAAACCAGATGCGAGGCGCCGGTATCGACTAAAGCATCGATTCGCATGCTTTTCGATGGTTCAGCAAAATTGTCGATTTTTACGGACGTGATGATTCGTCCCATGATTTTTCCTTATTAGTGTCTTCAATAAAACACCTTTTCCAAAAACAGCCCGTGCGGCGGCGCGGTAAAACTGGCTTCGGTGCGCCGGCGGCTGTCGAGAATATCTTTCACTTGCGCCGGGGCCAATTTGCCGCGGCCAACGTCGATCATCGTGCCCACGATGATTCGCACCATGCTGCGCAGAAAGCGATTGGCGCGGATGATCAGCTTGATGCGCTCCTCGGTTTCTTCCCATTCGATCAATTCCATCCGGCTCAAATAATGCGGGTCTTCGGTGCTGGCGTCGCAAAACGCGCGGAAATCATGCTCGCCCAACAAATGTTGTGAAGCTTCGCGCATGGCGGCAACCGCGAGTGGAAATTTGCAAAAGAACGCATAATGCCGCCCGACCGCGACGGGAAATTTGCTGAGCACGTAAAAGTATTGGCGGCTCTTGGCGTCGTAACGAGCATGAAAATCCGCCGGCGCCAACTCGATTTTTTTTACCGCCACGTCGTGCGAGAGAATGCCATTCAAAGAACGCGGCACGCCGGCCAGCGGCAATTCAACCGCCGAGCGAAAATTTATTACCTGACCCAACGCGTGAACGCCGGCGTCGGTGCGTCCGGCGACATTGACACGAATGCTTTCGCGAAACAGAATTTGCAGCGCGTTCTCAATCTCACCCTGAACCGTTCTCATGCCGGGCTGGACTTGCCAGCCATAAAATTTGCTGCCGTCGTATTCGAGGATGAGCTTGTAATTGAAAGTTTGAGAATCCGTCGTCAAATCGATTCGTCAAAAAAATCCGACTGTCTGATGGCGCAACCAATACTCGGCAACGAGCGTCACCGTGATGCACAACAAAACGCCCGCTGCCATCACCAAATCCCGCTGCGCCAAACTCATCTCCCGAAACGAGACGCGGCCCTCGCTGCCGCGATAGCAGCGTGCTTCCATCGCCACCGCCAAATCATCGGCGCGATGAAAGGCGGCAACAAATAGCGGCACGAGCAGCGGCACGAGCGATTGGATACGCCGCAACGGCGAGCCAGAAAAATCAGCGCCGCGCGACATCTGCGCCTTTTGAATCCGCTCCGCTTCGTCAATAATCGTCGGCACAAAACGCAACGCCAGCGTGGTCATGAATGCCAGCTCGTGCACCGGCGCGCGCCAACGTTGCAGCGGCTTGAGCAAACGTTCCATCCCTTCAGTCAAATCTGTCGGCACGGTCGTGAACGAAAGCACGCCTGCGATCACGACGAGCAGCGCCAGACGCAGCGCATATTTCAATCCCACCAGCGCCCCTGCCCATGAAACAGAAATCCCCCACACGCTCAGCCGGGGGCCTTCATTTGAACCTTGCCCGGCAGCAAGCCATGTGGGGCTTAACGCGTGCAAAAGAATCGTTATCGCAAACAGCCACAGGAAAGCGCGCAGATTCCGGACGAATAACCGCGGCGGCAGATTCGTTTGTTGCACCACCGCCGCAACGATAAGACTCCAAAAGATCAACACCGGCCACGCTTCGATCCACATCAACAGCGCCATCACCATCATGCTCGCCAGCAGCTTGGTGCGCGGATCGAGTTGATGCAAACAAGATTGCCCCGGGTAATACTGGCCCAGCGTGAAACGGCGGCTGATTGTCGGGCGCTTGTTCCGCGTTCGCGCGATCACCTTATTTTATCCTGCGTGACGGATATATTACAAACAAGCCATGATTTTCACGGCTGAACCAATGTCTGGCGGATTTTGACACGCTAATATAACAATTTTTTGGGCAAAATCCAACACAAAACTCACCTTAATATCGGGGAAATTGCAGAAGGTGGGAAAGCAGAAGGTGGGGTAAATGTTTACTGGCCAACTTCAATCAAATACTGCTGGCTTGCGCCAAGCTCTTCTTAATAATTTGATCGAAAAAATAACTTGACATTGAGCGAGAAAACTTTAATTTTGATATGGACATAAAAGATGAAAGTCTGATGGTATGATCAAAAACCGTTTTTTCAGAAGACACGGCGTGGACGCGGCTCTGCTAACATTTGCCAGTATAATTGGAAGCCTGTCGCTGGTTTTCGCGGGCGCCATCGTGACCGGCTTTCGCGGCGAGCCGGGGTTCAACAAGGTCACGCTCAAATGGACTTCGGAGGGGGAAAACAATTTGAAGGGATTCGAGATTCAGCGCGCGCTCACGAATCAAGAGGCCGAGCTGGAAAAAAATAAAATCGCTTCGGTGGATGCGAAAGGCAGCGCGCAGGGGCGAACCGAATACGCTTACGAAGACGATTCCGTTTTTAAAACCGCCGGCCGGACATATTACTACCGCTTAAAAATCGTCGACCAGGACAGCCGCTTCACCTATTCATCCATCATCACCGTGTCGCCGACCATTTCCAGCGCGCGCCAAACCTGGGGCAGCATCAAGGCAATGTTTCGGTAAATTGAATTTTCAGAAATTTTTTAAAAAGGCAGCTTCAAACAAGCTGCCTTTTTTATTTTTAAAGAATCGGCGATAACAGAAAATCTTCAAGCGGAAGCACTTCGTTTTTATTTTTTGCGGCTTCGACGTAGGCAATAAATTCAATCGGCGGCCGCAAGCCGATCTGCTGCAATTCATCTACGCGCAGAAAGATTTCCTTGGGCGGGCCATCCATCACCAGCCGGCCATTATCCAGCACCAGCAGACGCTCGGCAAACAGCGCTTCTTCCGGGAATTGCGTGATCAGCACGATGGTCAACGGTTGTTCGGAAAATGGGTTCGGCGAGGAAGCCAGTTGCTGCATCAGCGCCAAAACCTGGCAGCGGCTTTCATAATCCAGCAACGACGTCGGCTCGTCAAAAATGATATGGCGCGGCTGCATCGCCATTACCGCGGCCAGCGCCACTCTTTGTTTCTCGCCGCCGGAAAGCAAATGCGGCGCCTGCCGGCGATATGGCGCCAGATGAAATAATTCGAGCAGATGGTTAACGCGCCGGTGCATCTCCGGCCGCGGCACGCCGAGATTTTCCGGCCCAAAAGCGATCTCGCGCTCCACCGTCGGCGCGACGATTTGATTGTCCGGATTTTGAAAAACCATGCCGAGCCGCCGGCGAATTTCAATCAAGTCTTTGGCATTCCGCGTATTCAGCCCGTCAATCATCACGTGACCCGAGGACGGCAGCAGAATGCCATTCAGACAACGCGCCAGCGAGGTTTTGCCGGAGCCGTTCGCGCCCATCAAAGCGACAAACTCGCCGCCGGCAATTTCAACCGAGATGTCATCGAGAGCGCGGCGCGCGCTTTCAGAAGCATGAAAATCGAGAATGAGATTGCGGATGGAGATCATGTTTGAGTAATTCGTAAAACGTGAAACGCAAGGCGCATTTTTTACGTTTCACGCGTTACGTTTTAGATTTTCACTTTCATACCAAGGCCGGGCATCTCACTGGGTACGAGAAAACCGTCTTGCACGGTGAAGCCGCCGCTGGCAACATCGTCAACAATATCAAACGCGCCATCAAGATCGGCATACTGCACGCCGGGCAATGCGCAGGCTACGTGCACGGCAGCAGCAATTGAAATCCGCGACTCGTCATTGCAGCCCAACATGACCGGCAGTTTTCCCGCAGCCGCCACCGCCGTTGCTTGCATCGCGCCGGTGATGCCGCCGGTTTTCATGAGTTTTAAATTCACCATATCGGCAAAGCCGTGCGCCGCGAGATTGAAGACATCTTCAGGAAAAAGCGCCGACTCGTCGGCCATGATCGGAATTTTTGATGAGGCGCGAACCAATTTCAGATCATTTAAATTTTTCGCCGGCGTCGGTTGTTCTAAAAATTCAATTCGGCATGATTCAACGCTTCGAATGAAATCCAAGGCCTGCTGCACATTATATCCCTGATTCGCATCAACACGCAGGGCAATTTCCGAGCCGGCGGCAGCGCGAATTGCCTTCACTCGCTCGACATCTTCTTCCCAGTCCAGACCGGTTTTGATTTTCAGCGCCCGAAAACCGGCTTTAACAAATTCCTGCGCTTGCTGGACACTTTCTTCAATTGAGGCAATGCCCAACGTCATCGAAGTCAAAATTTGCGGACGCGCGAAGCCGAGCAGTTGGTAAAGCGGCAATCCCGCGCGTTGTCCGAGCAGATCGTACAACGCCATGTCAATCGCCGCGCGCGCCGCCGGAGCTTGTGGAGCATTTTGTTGGTTGATGTCGTAGATTTCAGCCAGCGCACGCGCATCGCGTCCCACGACGGCTGGAATGATTTCCGCTGACAAAACTTCTTTCGCCATTTCAACTGTCTCGCCGGTCACATGAGGATCCGGCGCGGCGTTTCCCCATCCCACCATGCCGCTTTTCGTTTCAAGGCGAACGATAAGATTTAGCGCGGTATCGTAGGAATCGTAGGCGATGGTAAAAGAATTTTTTAATTTGAAGGTGATGGGGAAGAGATTGACTTGAGAAATAATCATCGCAATAAAAAGCAAAGATTTATCCTTTGACACTCCAAAGCGCCATCACGCCAAATCCCACGAGAATCGTTCCCGCGATTCGATTGATCCATTGCATCCGCTGCAACGTAAATTTGTTTCGCAACAAGCTCACACCGCCGCAAAGCATCAGCCACCAAAAAGCCGAGCCGAGAGAAATGCCGCCGACCAAAGCCGCGACGTTGATGTAATCGCCGCTCATGCCGGTTGCGCCCATGCCGGCAAACATCGTCATGAAAACCGCAATCGTAATCGGATTGGTGATCATGAGAAAAAATGTCGAAAGAAAAGCTTTCAAAAGGCCGTTTCCCGCGCTGGCTGCGGCTTGTTCCGCCGGTTTGGAAAAAAATATTCTAAAACCCAAATAACAAATAAACGCGCCGCCGATAAGGCGCAGCCATTTTTCTTGGCTGACCAAAAAACTTGAAACAACCGTCACGCCGAAACCGGCGATACAGCCATAGATCATATCGGCAACTGTCGCGCCCAGTCCGGAGACGAATCCGGCGAGGCGGCCTTCATGCAAAGTTCGCTGAATGCAGAGCAAGCCAATCGGCCCCACCGGCGCCGCCAACGCGAAGCCCATAAAAATTCCTTTGAGAAACAGGTCGGCGCTCATAATTGAGGGAAAGCCGCCATGATTTTATCCACAACTTTCGCCGGCCCGTGCTCGAGAACGTCGCAACAGGGAATGCCGAACTGGCTTTCGTATTGCCGCACCGTTGTTTCGATTTCCTCATCATTCATATTTTCGTGATTGAGGGTCAAGGCGATCACTCGGCGGTTCGCAATCAATTCGAGAGCTTTGATTTCTTTTTCCAACGGCGCCATGGGGAAATCCGGAAAGCCGTCATACGCCGTGCGCTTCGGCGCCGTTTGCAAAATGATCGCCTGCGGCCGGCCGGCGGCGATAAGCTCAAAGCCGCCGGGATAAGCCGGATGCATGAGGCTGCCCTGGCCTTCCAGCAGCATAACCTGCGGCTTTTCATCTTGCCAGCATTGCCAAATCGCGTGCTCGATTTCGCCGCTGACATAATCATTGATAATCGCGTCCAAGCGCAGGCCATATTTTGCGCCTTGCAGCCACGCGGTTTGGCCGGTGCCGATCATTTCAGTTTTGACGCCGATGGCGTTGAGCGCGTGGGTGATTTGCCACGCCGTCGTGCGCTTGCCGATGGCCGAATCCGTGCCGAGCACGGCGATCCGAATCGCGTCGACGTCTTTGATTTTTCCTGAGAAGAAATGCAAATCCTTTTGGGCGGGCGGTTTGCGAATGTCACGAATGCGCACGCCGTGTTTTTGCGCCAGCGCGTTAAATTCCGCATCATCGGAGAGAAATTCATGCAGCCCGCTGTCGATGTTCAAACCGGCGCGAATCGCCTCGGCGACGATTTGCCGATAACTCTCCGGCAGCTTGCCGCCCTCCGGCGCCAGGCCGATAACGAAATATTTTATCTCATCGCGATTGGCTTGCAGGGCTGCAGCAAGATTGGGATAAATGAAAATTCCCCGATTTTCCTTAAAAGATTTTTCAACGGAAGATCGGGGCTTGCCATCCAACACCTCGCCGGCGTCACGGCCGGCGCAGGTTGAATCAATCACGCCGAGAATTTTGTAGCGCTTGGTGAAACGCACCAAGCCGTGCGCGGTCTTGCCGTTCAGCGTGTCAAAAGCGCCTTCGCAGAGAACGAGCGCGTTGCCGTCCATAAATATTTCTCAAAATTTGCGCAGCGTATAAACAAAATCTTTTAAAGGATCGAAGGATGCTTTGATTTCTGACCGGTGCACGACCTGTCCTTTTGACTTATCCATGTGCAATTCATGGGCGCTTTTCCCTTCCAGTTCATGCACCTCTTTTACTATCTGCCACGCGGCGATAACACGCTTTTCGGCATCGAGATTTTGCCAAAACATGATGTCGCGAATCGCTTCATCTTCGTTGCGAAGAGATGCGTGGGTCAAAATCACTTCATCTCTCCAATTCTGCATGCCTTTGTTATTCTCAAACATGTTTTTATCCCTTCAATGATCTTACAGCACAGAACAAAACTCTAAATTTTTTTCGGCGACACTCGGTGGCTTCGGCGAATTTCGGAGGACAAAGCGTTTCCACCGAGATGCACCGAGATCAACCGAGTTTCGCCGAATTGCGTTTATGTTGAGAAAAAGCGGCGCGCGCAACATAAATGTTGCGGCACAATTTTGTCCCTAACAAGTATGCAAAACCTATTTCCCACCCAACAAATCCAGCACCGCCGCCGTCATCGCGGTCACGCCGGTTTTGATCGCCGGCTCCGGCAAGGGCGCAAACTCGTTTGAATGCAAAGACGGCAACGTTTTTCCGGTGCGCAGGCTTTCCTGCACGCGCTCCGGCGCAATCGCGCCCAGCCACAAAATCGCCACGGGAATTTTCTCCGGCGTCCGGCCATATTCGCCGAAATCTTCGCCGCCCATCACCGGCTCTTTCGCCACCACTTTATCCGCGCCGAGAATGGCCTGCATCGAAGCCGCCATTCTTTTCACCAGCGCCGGATCGTTGTACGTCGAAGGCGTAAATTCGTCCGCAACCGTGACGATCGGCAGGCGGTTTTCAGGCACGCCGGCCGCCATCGCAACGCCTTTGCTGATGCGCGCAATGGATTGCAGCGTTTGTCCCCTGGCGTGATCGGAATACGAGCGCACCGTAAGCTGCAAATGCACTTCATCCGAAATGATATTATGCTTCGTGCCGCCGTGAATCGAGCCGACCGTCACCACCGCCGGATCGATCGGTTTCATCTCGCGGCTCACGATGGTTTGCAGCATCACGATGGTTTCGGCGGCGATCACAATCGGATCTTTCGTCGTGTGCGGATAAGCGCCGTGGCCGCCGACGCCGCGAATGGTGATGTCGACGGAATTGACATTCGCCAGCGCGTAGCCTTCGCAATAGCCAACCGTGCCGGCGGGCAGCTCCGAGGCCACATGCCACGCGACGCAATAATCCGGTTTGGGAAATTTCGTGAAAAGCCCGTCTTTCAGCATCGCTCGCGCTCCGCCGCCGCGCTCTTCCGCCGGTTGGCCGATAAAAACCAGCGTGCCGCGCCATTGATTTTTAAGCTGGCTCAACAAACGCGCCGCGCCGATGAATGACGTCATGTGCACATCATGGCCGCAGGCATGCATCACGCCGACTTCGTTGTTCTGAGCGTCCTGCACGCGCACTTTGCTGGCGTATTCGACGCCGGTGTTTTCCATCACCGGCAGCGCGTCGAGATCGGTGCGCACCAGAATGGTCGGCCCCTTGCCGTTTTTCAACACGCCGACGACGCCGTGCTTGCCGACGCCGGTCGTCACTGCGTAACCGGCTTTGCTCAGCTCTTCGGCGATTCGCGCCGCGGTTTTCTCCTCGTGAAATGACAGCTCGGGATTGGCGTGAAGATGTTTGTAAAGCTGCTCCAGCGAGGCGTACTCTTGATTGGCGCGGGTTCTGATCTCCTCGTGCAGCTTGTTGCTTTTGGAATTTTGCGCCCAAAGACCGGAACCGATGAAAAACAGTCCGATCAGAAATCGCGCTGCTGCGTGCTTGATCGTGCGTTGCATTTCTCCTCCTCGTCGTGATTATATAGCGTTTTTCAAATGAAATGTCTTTCCGAGGAGCGCAGCGACGAGGAATCTTGTACCGTAATTTTGCACCACAATTAACCAAACCCGCATTGGGCGTGGATTTTATCGCTATCTCAAACCACCAATTTGGTGGTGCAAAAAATTTTTTGCACGGCGATTTCGACCAATAAATTCGCGGGGAAAATGCGAATAGATAGTTTTAGCGTGCAAAATTAAGGTTGTAAATGATTCCTCGCTGGCGCTCGAATGACAACCTACTCACGCAATAGAAAAACGCTGCAAGATATGAATTGAGCTGCTATAAATTTAGCGAAATCTCAAGGGAGACTCAAGTGAAAAATGAGAAATTCTCTTGTTTCTTAACGTCACATTTGCTATTTTTCATCATCATAAATCCTGTTGTGCCGGGCTAACCCCTCAGCCATCGGGGCAGAACCATGCTTTTTCTCGACATTCTCGCGGAGTTTTTGACCGAAGACCTGCTTTACAACAAGGTCAAAGATTATCTGGCGATCCGCAAAGGCGAGCTGAAAGACGCCGCGTTTGAAAAATTTTACAAAACGCTGGCCGTCCGTTTTGTCCGCGCGCAAAAAGGCCTCGACCAGGAGCAGGCGGAAAAGTTTTTCGAGCACAACAACACCTTCGACGGCGTGCTCGCTTATCTCTATCGCTTCACCGATCCGGAGCCGGCGATTCGCGACAAAACCAAAGCTGCGCTGTGCCGTTGGGCCGATCACTTCAAGATAACCGGCGATCCGAAATTCACCAACACCCGGCTCGTCGAATATTTTCTCGGCGAGCTTGAAACCGAGCTGCGGCGCGACGCCAACAAATCTCTGCTGCCGTATTTTGCCGAGATTCGCAACGATCTGCATCTCATCAACCAAAAACTCGAGGCGCTCAGCGAGCAAATTGCCGCCGAGCAAAAAGCCCGCGCCGAGCGCGCCACGCAGATCGATCCCAGCGGCGAGCAGCTCACCGTCGCCGGAAAACTGGTTTATGACTCCACCCAAAAAATCGAGCCCCGCCTGAGCGGGACGCTGCCCGTCATTCGCTGCGATCTCGAAGCCATTGATGAAGCCAATCACCAGTATCGCGCCGTCATCACCAACGACGCCGGCAAAGAGCTGCACAAACACAATTTCACCCTCAAGCCCGACGACGCGTTTCTGCTCGAAGCCAACCATTTTCTCGAAAACGACGGTCTGCGCGATTATCGCGCTCACCTCACGCTCGAATCCGACCGCAGTTTCACCCAGCGGTTGGGAAATCATTTCTACAATCTCATCATGGGCGCGAATGGCGCGCTGCGCGACAAAGTCGAAGATGGCGCCTTGGAAAAAAATTTCCAATTCGTTCTCGGCCTCGACCCGCAAGCCGAGCTGCTCTGGCAGGTGCCGTGGGAATATCTGCGCGACAGCGAAGAGTTTCTCAGCCTTTCCGGCAAGGCGCATCTGGTGCGCACGCCGAAAGGCGCCGGCAATTTGCGCGTGGCGGCCCTGCCGCAGCCCCTGAAAATTTTGGTGGTGGTTTCCAACCCGGCGGGCGACGGCGAATTTGACAGCGAGGCCGGCCTGGCCGCGATTCAAGAGGCGCTGGACTACAGCCGGCGCGCGGGCTGGGTCGAGCTGGATTATCTCGAAGAGGCGACGTTTGCGCATTTTCAAAACCGGCTGGCCGTCTTTCAACTGCATGTGGTGCACTACATCGGCCACGGCGGAAAAAATCCGCCAAACGCCGCCGCCATTCGACCGCCTTACGCGGGAAAACCGGGCGAAACCTATCTCGCGTTTGCCGATGACGACGGCGAGATCGCGCCGCTTTATGGCCAGGCGCTCAAACGCCTGCTGGCCGGCGCGCCCTCGGTGCAACTGCTGGTGCTCTCCGGCTGCATGACCGGCCAAACGGCGCTCACCGATGCGCTGGCCGGCGTGGGCACCGCGTTGCTGCGCGAGAACCTGCCGGCGCTGGTGGTGATGCAATATTCCGTGCTCGTCGATACCGCCATTCAATTTGCCAAAGTGTTTTACGAGGCGGTCGGCCGCGGGGAAAGCCTCAGCCGCGCCGTCACCCACGTGCGGCAAGTGTTGGCGCACAGCCGCGGCGAACACCGCGCCGATTGGGGCATTCCCGGCCTCTATCTGCGCGCGCCGGAGCTGCAATTGGTCGATCCCCGCGCGCCCAAACTCGCCCTGAGCGGAGTCGAAGGGCGCGAGGTCGGAGCCGTGAGCGTCGGCGACTTGCCGGTGGTGGCCGGATTCGTCGGCCGCACCGCCGAGCTGCGCCGGTTGCGCGAAACCGTGCGCCATCCTCAAAAGCCGGTGATTTACATCTGGGGTCTCGGCGGCATCGGCAAAACCAGCTTGACCGCCAAGCTTATCGAAAAGCTGGAGCACGAAGGCGCGATTGAGGCGCGCCGGGTCATCCACTGCGATCAAATCGAGCCAACGTTTGCGGCGGTGGCGGAAAAGCTCGGCAGTTTCATCAGCTTGCAGGGCAAGGCCGGACACGCCGAGGCCGGATTGATTCTGCAAGACAGCCGCTATGATATCGAAACGCGGGTCTCGCTGCTCATCAAGGCCATCAAAGAGCGGCGCTATCTGATCGTCTTTGATAATTTCGAATCATTGTTCAGCGAAAAGGCACCGCAAGTAGGGCGCCTCAGCGATGCGCCCCTACAAGAATTTTTTATGGCGCTGTTCAGCGCCGCCACTGCGGCACGCAGCACGTTTTTGTTTACTTGCCGTTACCAGTGGGATTTGCTTATTGAAGAACCAGGCATGAACCGCTTCGCCTGCCAACTGCCCACTGCCAACTGTTTACTGCTGCATCTACAGGGCCTGTCGCCGGCGCAAACGCGCATGTTGATGAAGAACCTGCCGGCGCTCGGCAAGCTGAGTTTCAACCAGCAAAACCAGGTGCTGCCGCTGCTGCTCGGCCATCCGCATACCATTCGGTTGTTTGATGCCTATCTGCAGCAATATGGCCTCGAAGCGGTTTTGCGAGATGAGACGATCGTTGGTTCTGGCGGTTTGGGCGGTAGGGGCGGACAGCTGTCCGCCCCCACAATGATTATTGAAAAATTGGGCGACTATTTCCTCAACGGCCTGTGGTTGCAATTGAATGAGGCGGAAAAAGACGTGCTCGGCCTGCTGTCAGTGTTTCGAACGAATTTAAGCGAGAACGCCTTAACCCAACTGATTACCGAGCCGAAGGCACTGAATACTGTTTTGAACTATTCTTTATTGCAGCGTGAAAGCGGCGAAACCGGCCCAGCCTATCAAGTGCATCCGGTAGTGCGTGGGTATGTGGAAAGCAAGCTCGATGCGGAGAAAATACGAGGCTACCACATGCAGGCGGTGGAGTTTTATGTGAGCGGGCATGAAGATATTTTGAGCCAATTCAAAGAGATTGACATGCCCAAACCAATACTGTTGGCGCAAATTGCCAAACTCGCCGCCCAACAAGGCCAAACCCAATTGGCGCAGACCCTGACCGTTAGTCTGCTGGAAATGCACCACCATCTGTTTGCTGCGAGTGAGTATGAGCAGGCGGCTGTTGGTTTAGTTGAGAATCTCTGGCTATTTTTGGATATGATTGGCCGCCGTGAAGTTGCCAAAGCTTTACTGCGCCGGAGTATTGCTTCGCTGGAAGGTTTTAGCAAATATGTCGCCAAAGGCAACTTGGCCACGTTGTTGAAGGGTGAAGGCAAATGGCAGGAGGCACTGGCGACGTATCAGGAGTGCATTGATTATTTTGAGAGCATCGGTGATGAAGGCAAAAACAATGTCGCCGTACTCTTCGGCCAGCAGGCGCAAATCTACCAAGATCGCGGCGAGTATGAGCAGGCGCAGGAATTGGAGCGCCGGGCGATGAAGATTGATGAAGAATTGGGAAACGAAGACGATTTGGCCATAGACCACTACCGCATCGCGCAACTGCTGTACCACATGAAACGCTACGACGAGGCGTTGGCCGCCGGCGAGCAGGCGCTAACCAAAACCCGAGCCATTGATAACCAGCAACTCGAAGCCTTCTGCCTGCACGGACTCGGCCTGACGCTGAACAAACTCAACCGGCCGCAGGAGGCTTTGGCACGGTTTCAGGAGAGTTTGGCAATCACAGAAAAAATCGGCGACCGCGCCGGGCAGGCGGATACGCTTGGGGCAATGGGACAGCTTTTACAATATGTGGGAGATTTGAATTCTGCATTGGCATGTTTGCACCGCGCTACTGAAATTGTACAAGATTTGGGAAACCCGATTAAGTTGGCTATTGCTTTGGAAGATTATGGAAGAATTTTCGAACAGCAAGGCCATTTTTCGGAGGCGCTGGAAAAGTATCAGGAATCTTTGCGATTAACGCAGCAATATTGCGGGTCGCAGGATGTTGAACATGTCCAAAGACACATCGCGCGAGTGAAGGGGAAGATGAAAGGGCAGTGAGCAGTAAGCAGTTGGCAGTATTCAGTGATCAGTTGTCAGTGGAGACGCGAGAAAATCTTACACGCAGAAATGGCTGCAAAGAACCGAACAAATTCTCGTTCTGCTAAAAAAGGTCAAATAAGGCTCGTCATTCGCCAAAAGGTCGAAGATTACTTGAAACACTTGCAGTCCCAAGGTTTATCCATTCAAGCGGCCTGCATTTTCGGCTCGCAAGCCGGCGACGAAACCGATCAATGGAGCGACATCGACCTTTGCGTGGTTTCCAAAAACTTACTGAAAAATCCAGATTTAGTCACGGGGTGGATGCCAACCTACGCTAACCCAACGTTGTCGAGCATGAATTCGAAAGGGCGTGTTTAATTGAAGAGCCAGCACAGTCGCCCGACCGATTGGGGTCAAACCGATGAGCTGGGTTCCATCATCACTCCAAGCAAAATGCTCTGACCAGACTTGAGTTCGTGGATTGAAAAGTGGAACGTTCGTCTGCGTGATTGGATCTTGAGCGTGGGTTTGAGATCCTTTATAGTTGTTGCACACAGAACAAGCCAGCCAAAGGTTGTCTTCGGTAGAAGGCCCGCCCATCGCCTCGGGGATAATGTGCTCAACGTGAAGGGGATAGCCGACAATCACCTGAAGTGCCTGGCAATAACCGCAACGGTAGCGCGCCGCCTCGGCAACGCGATGCCGCAGAGTTTCAGGAATATATGAGCGACTCATGGCTGAATATTGAGCACGGCTGGATCGGACATATCATAGCCACGGCGTTGCAGCAAAACGGCGGCTTGACCTCGCCGCAGGATCAGGGACTGATACTCGCCCAGCAATCGATCAAGGTTTTGCTGTTCGGCGGCGGTCAACGGCGCTTGTGTTTTTCGCGCGAGCAGATCGTCCATTTGTAGGTAATGTTCAGCCGGCAGTGTGCTGCGTGCGACCTGCCACAACGCTTCATCCATCAAAAAAGCCAACTCTGCGAGATCATCGGCCAGCGCCGGCGGCAGACCAGCTAAAGGCGGCAAGGCCGTAGCGACGGCATCCACCAGAATGTCTTCGATTGGCCGGCGGAGCGTTTGCGCCATGCGTTGAACTTTCTGATAAAGCAGACCGGGCAAATTCAAAGTGACTGCTTGTGCCGCTAAAGTAGATTGCATTTGATGATAACCAAATTCTTAAATGAACCTCAGGAAATAATGACAATACAAGATAAACAATCTTTATTGCAAAAGTCAAGTCGTCATTACAAATTCTCCGTGCTCTTCCTCAGCGCCCGTGATCGCTCGTAAAATTCCGCCAGCGTCAAGCTCTTGAGAAAAACCAACCCCCGCGTGGCGCGAATCAACGGGCTGGGATGCTCGTTGAAATACTCGCGGCCCAGGCAGGTTTTGAGCGTGTGATATTGGTCGACTTGAATTTTCTGCGCCAGCTCGGAGAACGGGCCGTCGTGTTCGTAACTCGGAAAGGAAGCGTCCTTTTGGGAAATAAACGCGTTCATGAACGAATTTTCCATCACCGCAAACATGTTCAGCGAAACCGGCACGATGATGTCGGCCTCCGAGGGATGATAGCGATACCACACATTGCGATAGCCCCACACGTGAATATCCGATCTGCCGGATTCCTGCTCGTATAATCGCAGCGCTTCGGACATCACTTGCAGAACTTTGGAATGCGTGTCCGGGCCGCTGGCTTCGGGGTCGAGCGCCACGCTCACGATGTTCGGATTGACTTTGCGCAGCACCTCCAGCATCGGCAGCACATCGCGCTCGATGGTCGGGGTTTCGGTGAAAATATCGCCCTTGTAAAAACCCAGGCGACCGTGCATCACCGACGCCGAATTGAAGCCGAAATAACCCCACAGGCAATCCGACTCCCACTCGCGAATCATGCCCTTCAAGCGCTGAATATGCGGCAAATCTTTTTTGCCGGGATATTGCGTCTCGAAATAATTCATCAGCTCGTCGATGCGATGCTTGAGATGGTCGGTGTTGTTGTCGTCAAAAATAAAAATCAAATTGCGCAGCAGGCGGCGGGCTTCGCCTTCTTCCTTGATGGTTCGGCGATTCGCCGCAATGCCGTCGAGATATTGCCACACGTCGCGATTGCGGCCTTGCTCATTTTCGGGATTGAAATAATCTTCGCCGAGCAGCTTGTCAAACGCGCCGCGCTCGAGAAAACTTTTCAAATTCTTCAACAGCCTGAACACGAGCTGGTTGGTCACCGCGTTGAAGCCGCTGGTCAAAGTGATGAAATAATGCTGATTCGAAGCGTCCCGAATGTGCCGCACGATGAACGGCAGATAGCCGAGCATAAGATCGTCGTGATGCGGCTCGGTGTGCAAAAAAACTTGGTTCGGCAACGTGTGCCGGCCGCGCTCGATTTTTTGAATCAGGCGCTGCTCGACTTTTTGCGCGATGGTTTCAACGCCGGTGGCTAATTTACGCTGTAATTCCTGCGCCAAACGATTGCCGGCAAAATCTGCCGCGGTCAATGCGCGAATGCGCCGGCGTTTCTGAACGGCTAAATCGACGACAATGCGTTCCACCGTCTCGTCATCAACGGCTTCGCTTTTCGCTAAAATTTCGTGCTGGCGTTCGATGAGATACTTGGCCGCGCCTTGCGTGAGATAAAAACGCGCGTTGGGCAGATCGTGCAAAACCGTGGCGGGATGATGAATGTGTTTTTCCTCTTGAATGGCGGCGGTGACAATCGGCGCTTTGGCCTCGCCGGCGGCAACGATGATCGCCGCGCAATCGCGATTGCAGGTGATCGTCGCCAAGCCGATGGTGATCACCAGGCGTTGCCGCGACACCTCGATGCCGCCGAGATCGGTTGCGGCCGCGGCCTGCGTTTCGTAATTCGTCGCCGTGAGCCGCGTCGTCGAGTAAAAATCCGAGCCTTGCACGTTGAAACCGATGTGGCCGTCCGGGCCGATGCCGCCGAGAAAAAAACCGATGCCGCCGAGCCGCCGAATTTTCTCTTCATACTCGACGCACCACTGATCGACCTGCTCCAAAACCTGTTTTTGCTGCCGTTCGTGCGAGTTTTTGCCGTAACGATAGCGCAGCGAGAGATCGACGATCTTGTCCGGCCAGACGTCTTCCAAATCTTTTCCCTCGGGCAGGGCGATTTTGCTGCAATCAATGAGCAAAGCTTTCGCCGGATCGAAGCCGAAACTTTGCAGATAAAACATGTTGACGTAATAATAAAAACTGTTTTGCTGCTGCGGATGAATCGGATAAAATTCGTCGATCTGCACGAAATGCAGGCTCTTCATATCCGGCTTGATCGCGGGATCGACGCCGCCGGCTTCCAGCTCCTGGCGCGCTTTCGGGTCATCCCAATGCCGCAAAAAGTATTTCACCCATTTGATGAAATGCTCCGGCGTTTTGCCGGTGGGCAGCGACACGGCGCCGCCGGAATTTTGCTGCGCCCATTCGATGAAACGCAGCGCCGCCAGCTTGCCGAGCGCCGGAAAATTATCCACGACGATGACGCCGATTTTTTCGGCGGGGGAATAACGCAGCTTTTGGCCGGATTGCGCCAGCGCGAACTGCTCGACTTGGGAAGGCGTTTCTATTGCTGACATTGGAGATTGCTCCTCAGTAAATTGGTTGATCATTTGAATGCAACCAATTTAACAAAATATCGGAGGAGACTCAAGAGGAAAATATGAAAGCTTTAATACGGTGAGTTGACGTGAAAACATTATTGTCGGAATTATGTTGTGATTAATTCGTTTACCATTGACGTGACCCCGTTACCATTATTGAATGCAGCAATGCGTGACTGGCCCAATGCTCCCTAGTTTTTAAATTCTTGTCAATTTGTCTAGCAAGCTATCAACGTGCGAATGGCTGATAACACCGGACTGTATGGCGACTCACACTGTGCCATGCCGATTAATCACACCACACGAATTCTTAAATTGTTAGGTATCTTCTTGTTCAATACCGCAGACTACTAACAGCACCCTCCATTAGTCTATTCTTTGGGGTCCTCCGCTGCAAAGACGGAGGTGATGGCATTGGTCGGCGTTACTACCACTGGCCACCAAAATGGCAGGTCACGCCAGCCATCACTCTCTTTACCATTCTCACGCAAAAGAATTAGCGCTGGAATATTGGTTGCTAATCTGAGTGCATTATCCGTTTGTTGTTTTGTATCCGGCGAGTCGGAAAAGCGGCCTTCATCACGATATCGTTTAATTGTCCGATCTGTTGCGGTTATCAGCCATACTTTACCGCGTGCATCAGTTGAGTCAGCCTGTTGCGAAAAATGCTCCAAGACAGCAATCTGTGCCTTCGCCTGCGAATCTTCTGGATCATCAAATTCAAGGAGTTGGTAGCACAATTCGAGTAGCTTCACTGCTTCGTGGGTTTCTATCTGAACACCATCCCCCATTCCCTTACTAAGAATGTTGATTCTAGTGTCCAGATCATTCAGTATTCCTTTGCCGGCAGTCTTGGAGATAGTCTGAAAATCAACCGGCAAGACACGTCTCCCCGGTCGAATTGTTGTCAGTTTTGAGAAGAGAAGTTTGTTTGGTGAGCAAGGAACAAGCCGATCAGCGCGGTCCCGCTGAATAAAATAGATCCCTTTTTCATGTGCACCAGAAAGGAATGCTTCTCGAAGAGCAGAGTCGAATTCGTGAATACTACGCATAATCTGGTAGATGTGTGGCGGTGAATAAAACCTTGTGACAGGCAAGTCCTCTACTGGGCGTGAGCCGTACATGCGTGAATGCTGAAGGACTGTATCTTGCTGAAATTTTTTGGGATTGCGGCCATAATAGAATCCTATCAAATTCATGATCGTGATCCCACGATCGAGAATTTGACCCCCAATAAACATGTTCATAGGTGTTCGCAATCGCAGTTGTCCATCTTCGTCGAGGAGGGCTTCAATCTCATTATCTGAGTTGACTTTGGCTATCATAAGATATCCAGCAACCAGCGCTTTTTTGACTTCTTGCTGGATATTGGAATAGTCTGGCATATTCGTACCCGCTATGTCGATTGAAGACTTCAGGTCGTCATATGTTTGTTGAAGGAGTCGCTCAAATATAGGATCATCTTTTTTTACTGCATCGATTAGACACTGGTTGATGCGGCTGGCCACCTGCTGCTGCCAGTTGTGTGATTCTCGTTTTGATTCTGTATGAAAGAGAAAGCTATACTTTTCGAGAGGTTGGTTTACGCCTGCCTGCTGCATGCGCCGAATTGTTCCACCGACGATGAAGTTCATAACAGCCCTGACAAGTACTGCCGCATTCTTTTCATCCAGAATATTGTCAATATTTAACCTTCGTTTATCTTCCTTTTTGAGAGAGTCTCTTTCAGCGAGAGGTACCGGTTCAAAAAAATAGTAGGCTGGCGAAGACGGATCAGTGCATTTCTCGAAGTAATAATCGCCTCCAATATAACCCGAATGTATTGGAAGTATGACCGTGAAGGCCGGCCTTTTCGGCTTAAAAAAAGAATTACCATTTCTAATCACCTCCTCGTCCGGCTGCAAGTAAAGAGAGTATGGAGTCGCAGTGACTTGTAGAAAATCACAGTCGCGAACGAGATCACGTACTTGATCTATTTGTTGAGAGATGATGCCAACATCAACCTGGCCTTGGTGACGACGAAAACTTAGTGATGCGGTATCGGCCTCGTCGTCAATAATGAGTAGCCGCTTATTCTTCAACACTGGATATTGAGTATCGAACGCTTTGAGGAGTCGGCGTAGATTATCGTCCTCCTTCTTGACCACGAGGATTAGCTTTTGGTTCAATTCATACGGCGTCAGATTGTCTGGCAGACTCATTATATCGAATACTTCGACTTCGGCTGATTTGATAAAGGTCTTGAAGTCTTCGCGGACTCTTTTGATTGTCTGTTTGGTTAAAGATTTCGTTCCCTTTGTCAGAATAACTGCTATATCATAACCCTTATCGAAGGCAAGAGCAATCACCCCAAGAAATGCGCGGGTCTTGCCACTCTGAATTTTTCCTAGAAGAATCCCCGGTTTGTTTACGCTTGTTTCCTGGTGGTCAAGCTCAGTGATTGTTTTCTCGATGCAGCTACGAAGCTCTACCGAGTCTTCCCTCGATGATGCAAGTTGATCATAGAAATTCATAAAGATATCTCCGATTCAATATGAATCATGTGTAGCGACAAAAGCCGTTCTGTTCTAATTTTTCATCCGGTGCGACTTGGATTGTTCCATCCTTGCCAGTTTACGTTAATAATCTTTATTTTATGAGCCCAACTTCGTTTCTGCAGCAGAAAATGTATTTTCAGTCGCAGTTAACTATCACTAAAATAGGATACTTTAGCGATTTCCCAAGCAAGATTTTTGCTTCGCCGTGACAAGTATTCATTTCAGGAAGCCTGCGGGTGATATCACACCCTGCACTGCTGTGGGCAGTGTTTTCTATAGAGATTCCCTTACCCAATAAATTACAAAAACTTTTTAAAAGCAAGTACTTTTTTCCCAATACTATCGTCTTTGATCACTCGAACGATGAATTTCGCCGCATGGGTGAAATTACAGTTTATTTTCTATCCATAAAAAAATACAACTCATCAGAAAAATGGCGAAAAACCAAAACAATAAAATCGGCTTCGCGTGCGCGGGTGTTCGCCTCTCGTCCTTTCATCGGTAAATCAACGCAACGTGCGGCATGTCGCCGCGTCGCGACAATTTTTTGCGATGCTTGCCATGTTAGCCAATTCGCCTTTTCATAAACATAAAACCAACGCGGTTCGCCGCTAGCGAGAGCGACTTGATGCCACCCCGCTTCCCTCGGCCAAAATCTGCCGGACCAGCGTCGCGGTTCCGTGACATCTTGCTGCAAATAAATCGAATCCGGCTCTCCCGTTTCGGTTTTGACCAAACCGACCGGCAGCGCGGCAGATGTTTCGACGGTTAAATCAAGCGGCTGGTCAACGATGAGAGGCTTGGTGTTCGGGATGCTCCAACGATCTTGATCTTGCCGCCGGCGCGAAAGCGTCGTCAGCAAATAAGACCAATACGCCGCGTGATATTTTGCGTTGCCTTCCAAAATCCAGCGATACGAATCGTTTATCAAGCTGAGGCCGATCAAGCCCTCGCCGCGATGATACGCGCCGGCCACGACGCGCTCCATCTCGTCTTCGATCAACGGCAGCAATCCCCACTGGCGGCGGATTGCAAACGGCTCCACGGGAATCGCAGTGGGGCCGCGGCTGCGAATCGCCGGCCAAAGTGCTTTGATCAAACGTTGGTCGATCTCGGTAAAAGCCTCAAAATCGAAACCGAGAAAAAAATCACGCTGGGAAAAATTTTCCGCAGATGGCGGAAGAATCATTTCGTCGGGAATCAGCAAGAGCCCCAGCCCCTCACGCTCGACCGCCGCGCGTAGAGCCTGGCGTTCCCCTTGGCTTAACGCGCGCAGAATTTTTCCGTCAATCAGCGCGGCGTCGAAGTTGCGCAACAATGACGGAGAAATTCGCTGCAAGTCGATGGGCGGATGATTGAGATACTCGAAGCGATAGCGCTCGCGGCTGATGGTCGAGCGCAGCGCCACCGCGTTCTGATTTTGGGCGGCCCAATTTTTCAAATACTTGGTTTCAAAATTGACGGAGCTTTCGAGCGCCAAAATTTTCAGCGGCTGCGGTTTCGTCACGACAACGTCGATCTGCTCTTCGCACACCGTCACCCCGCCGGAATTTTTCAATCGAAGCCGGTAGAGATACTTTCCGGTTTCGTGCGGCGCGGCGCTGAGATCGAATCGCGCTTCGCTGGGTCCGGTGATTTTCACTGAATCAACAACACCGCCCGGGTCGCTGATGACGAGTTGATATTCTTCTTGATTCAATCCCGCCAACGTGCCTTGAATCTGCAAAGCCTGTCCGCGAATGAGTTCTCTCGTCCAATGCGCCTGTTTGATGCCCAACGGCAGCGGGGAGAAATGCGGCTTTATTTGAATCGAATCAAGCTCTTTCCAATCATATTCGTTCAGCCCATGTCCCGCCATCCCAAGAAAATTAATTTCTGGGAAATGCCGTTTGAGATAAGCCGCATCCGGAATGATTTGGAGGTTGGGAAAAGCCGCCTTCCACTTCTCGTTTTTTTCCAACGCGAAAATGCGCGACGCTTCGCCAAGTGAATCGGCGAGTGACTTCACATCACGAGAATCCACACCCGGCGTGATGAGAAAGGCGGAGAGCGGATGCGAACGTGACTGCCATTGCGGCTGCAGCGCCATCGCCAAAAGCGAGGCGATGGCGGCATAATTCGCCAACAGCCGCGCGAGCAATCGCTTTCGATTCGCTCGTCGAATGGTTAAGTACGTCACGCCGATGGCAAAAAAAATCGCAACGGCGAGACCTCCCCAAAAAATTATGGGATCAGCCGGAATGATCAAGGCGCCCCACTTCATTGCGCTGCACCTATTTTTTTAAAGTACAGCCGCGAGAGTCCTAAGCTCGACGCCGCTTGACGAGTCGGCGCCGGTTTTTCCGGCGGGAGGAGATTCCAGAGCGCCGGCTCGACGACGGCGAGGCAATCATGGCAAAATTTTTGATGATCATCGAGGCTGGTGATAAGCTCTCGCAAGCTTTGCAGGGCTTGGAGATGGCGCCCCGGTTGTTCCAACGCAAAGCGCGCCAACTCCTGTCCCGCCTTTTCCAAAATTTTTACATCGCCCGGACGAACAGCCGGCGAAGGAGATTTCAGGCGTTGCAAGAGATGCAAAGCCTGCCGTACGTTCGGCAAACTTTTATTTTCCGCCAAGTCTTTTTGATAGCGGCGATTGCTGATTTTGGAAAGATCGCCGCGCAGGCGCTTTTCATCGACTTTGATCGGCGTCGACTCGAAGCCGACGCGCTGCACGTAGACGCGCGAATGCTGCTGCACTTCTTTGAGCCATTTCAACGCGCGGTACTCATAAGGCAGCGCGGTTTCCGGCCGGTGCGTGCGCAAATGCAATTCCGCCTCCCACATCTCAGCCAGCGCCGCTTGCAGCATCGACTTGACTGACTGCGCGAGGCGCGTGGCGTTTTCCTCGGCGTCGTGCGCGTGCATGAATTGCTCGACGACGCTCGTGATCGTTGCGTCCTCTTTGCCGGTTTTGGGTTTCAAATCCGGCTCTTCGTGCTCTGCTTCCTCGCCGCCATATTCCACGGCGCGATTGATGCCGTGGTCGGATTCCTCGCCCAAAAATTCTCCGTAGCGCAAACGCAGCGCCTGCTGATCGAGGCCGAGATTGTTGCTGCGATTTTTAAAATCCGCGGCGCTGATTTGATTTTTTTCTTTAATCAGCTTCTCGGTGTCGATGATGATCTGGCGCTGGCTGCGAAAATATTCCGGCAGGGGATTGACGGCGAGGCCGCTGCTGGCGGCTAATTGAACGCGGGCGGTGTCTTGCAGCGCGATAAAAAAAGTTTCGGAGCGGCTGCGATTGCTTTCCGGCTCGCGGTTGTCATGCGCTTCGATAAAAAAGTACAGCTCGTCTCCCGGCGTCATGCCGAGCTTGGTCAAATCCAGAGCCGAGCGCAAATTCCAGCGGCGCGGCGAATCTTTTTTGATCTCGCCGAACGCCAGCGTGTCTTCACGGAATTTTACCGCCTCGCCGGAGCCGCGCGCGAGTGTTGCAATCATCCTGGCATGCGTCAGCGCATAATCGTCTTCGGCGACTGCCTGTAAATCCAGCAGGGTAGATTGCCCCAGCGCAATGTCCGTGCGCTGTCGCGGATTTAAAATCGTGATGTTCGGCGGCGAATCTTTGATCGCTTCGAGCTTGCCGTAATCCGATCTGAAAAAACTGCCGGAGGCGGCGTTGAGAACGAAATAATAAAATCCATTTTCCGTGATTCTCGCCTGGGTTTTGTAAATCAAATCGCTGGACGGCTGAATTTGCAGCGTATCCGTCTCGCTCAAAATCAGCAGGCCGCGGGCGATTTTCTGATTGACAGTCAGATGCCAGATGACCTGCGCGCCTTCTTCAACCGTCAAATCAAATTGATTTTGCCGGCGCGGCGGTTTGCCGGTGTATCGCGGCGGCAAAATTTCAATGCGCACCGACTCGATTTTCAAAGCCGGCTTTTCGATTTTCACTCCGGCGCTTTTGCCGGTTGGCAATTGAACAATGGTTTGATCGAAAGATTTTTCCTTCGAGGCAAGCCGCGGCGCGATCATCGCGACGAGCAGCGCAAGCGCCACCGCCGCGCTAAAAAATTTCCACTCCGAACGGCGCGGCAGTTTAATTCGTGTTTGCTGCGTATTTAAAACCTCCAGCACGCGAGCGCGCTGCATTCTCTCCAAAGCCGTGAGCGCCGATTCTGATTTGAGCGCCAGCTCGCAGCTTTCTTCCACTTCCGGCATAGCGCGATTGAGGTGGCGCGCGATCAAGGCGGCGTCGAAAAATTTATTTTTGTTTAAAAGAAAATAAAAAATAAAACATGCCGCAAAAGCGCCTGCGCCGATCAAAATGTGCTCGAACCATCGCGGGTTGAAAACCGCCGCAAGTGCCGCCGCGATCAAAGCGAGTCCGAGCGAGCGCACAGCATAACCGGCATAAATTTTTCTGCGCCATTGCCGGGCCAGCGTGCGCAGAAATTGTTTGGCTTGTTCAGGGCTCATGCGGATTTCCTTTCAGACCACCAGCGCTCGCAGGCAAACAAAATTGCGGCGAATATCCACAGCGGAAGATGCAAGCTGTTTGAAACCGGTGGCGTGGTTGGCGCTGCTTCAGCGGCTTGAGATTTGGGTTGAGCTTGCCTCGAACTGATGCGGCGCAGATCTGAAAAATGATTCATCGGGATTACATCCGCGACGACGCCGTCTCGCTGTGCCAAAAGCGAAAAAAGCCATTCGGGAAATTTCGCATCCAGCACCAATTCATTCCACGCCGGATTGAAACGGCTGTGAAAAAAATAATGCCGGCCTTTGCCGATACTGGCGCATTCAAGCAAAGGTTCTCCGAAGCCGTCGGTCCACAAGGCCGCGCCAATTTTCTTTGCGGCAGCGCGGCGCTCCAAATGAGGAGGCGCGCCGGACGATTGCCCGTCCATCAGTATCACGCTTTCGACGCGTTCGTATTCCTGCGTTGCGGCGTCGCTGAGCAAGCAAGCGCCTTGTTGCTCAATTTGCTTGAGCAAATCTTGCGGAATCGGCCGCGCCGAGAGGCGGAAAATCCAATCGCCATAACGAATCGGCTCGCTGCCCTCGGCAAGAGGCTGCGCCGTGATCGTGACCGGCATCCGGCCAAATTCCGCGACGGCCTCCAAGCCGGTTTGCACGTATCGCGCCTCTTCCTGGCGTTGAGGATCGTATAGAATCGTTATTGCAATCGAATCGACGTTTGCGGGAAATTCGAAACGATCATCCGCCGGTTTATTTTCAATCAAACGCAATTGAACGGGTCGTTTTAAAGTCGGACGCTCGCCGCGAATGAGCGCGAGACGATCCGGCGCGAAAACCCACAGCGGCGCGTTCGCGGGAAGGATGGCATCGATCTCTCGCAAAAGCGACCAGAGATGCAGCGGTTCGCTGCTGTCAGCCTCGAGATCGCCAAGTGAACCGCCGGAAGTCATTTTCAAAGAAGGAAAATCGGCGGCCAGCAGATGAAGCTCATTGCCCAAAGACAGAAGTGAATCGACAAAATGCTCAGCTTGTCGATCAGGCGCGCGGCCAAGCAATTCCGGCGCGATTAAAATCCAGCCGGAGGGTTTCAATTGGGCGTCGTTCTTTTTTTCAATCCAAACCGGCTGCGCGAGCAACAAAGCCAGCGCGGCCAGCAAAAGGGCGCGCAAAAGCAGTAAAGGCGCATCGGTGAGCCGGAGGCTTTTCAATCGCCGGCTTTCCGAGCTTTCGAGCAAGCGGATGCTTCCGACTTTGACGGTTTTTCCCGGCTTGCGGCTTAACAAGTGAATGACCAAAGGAACGGTCAAGGCGAGCAACGCGGCGAGTCCGAGTGGATAGAGAAACCGTATCATGAAATCAAAAAAGTTTCATTCGTTGCGCGAGATATTGGCGCAGGGCCAAATCCAGCGGCTGATCGAGGCGCAACAACGTGTAGCTGATTTTTTCATCATGCAACGCCTGCTTCATGGCGTGGAGTTTTTGTTGCATCTGGTTGAGATAAGGCTGCCGCGCCCGGCCGGCATCGACTTGCAAGGTTTTGCCGGTTTCCAAATCTTCGAAGGTCAAAAAACCTTCATAAGAAAAATCAATCTCATTGCGCCCCAAGAGATGAAAGAGCAACACCTCGTTGCGCAACGCGCTGAGCTTCGACAAAGCCGCAAAAATTTCGTCGCGCTGCTCGTGCAGATCGCTGACGAATACGATCATCTCGCGTTTTTGTGTCGCGGTAAAAACGCCTTCCAATTGCGGCCAATCCGGCCAAACGCCATGCGGGCGGGCGCGCTCTAGTTCGTGCAGAAAGCGATGCAATTGCTGATGATCGCGCTTTGGCGGCAAATGCGAAACCGCGCCGTCGTGAATCATTTCCAAGCCAACCGCTTCGCCCTGCGCATGCGCCAGAAAGCCCAACGACGCGGTTAAAAAACGGGCGTAATCAAATTTGGCGATGCCGCTGTCTTCGTGCGCCATCGAGGCGCTGGCGTCGAGAACGAAGCGGACGATGATGCTGGTTTCGACATCCGCTTCCCGCACGTAATAACGATCCGAACGCGCGTACATTTTCCAATCGACCAGACGCAAATCATCGCCGGGCTGATAGCTGCGATACTGGTTGAACTCCAGCCCGACGCCCGGCCTCGGACTCTGATTGGCGCCGAGCATGAAGCCATCCACCACGGTTTTCGCCAACAAATGCAGGTCGGAGATCGCGGCGAGGATATGCGGGTCGATGAAGCGATAGGATGAAACGGGCATAAGATCAAAAAACTTGAACGCGGATGACGCGGATGACGCAGATTTACACGGATAAAAACTTTAACATGATCCGCGAAAATCCGTCAAATCCGCGTCATCCGCGTTCAAAAAAATATTTAACGTTCCAACGGACTGCGCGGCTCGGGAATTTGCTGCAATAATTCACGCGTCACCTCGTCGGAGGTGATTCGCTCCGCTTCGCCTTTAAAATTGATCAGGATGCGATGGCGCAACGCCGGCAGCGCCATGGCTTTGAGATCGGTGAGCGTCACGGCAAAACGGCCATCGAGCAGCGCGCGGGCTTTGGCCGCCAAAATCATTGCTTGTCCGGCGCGCGGCCCGGCGCCCCATCTGACCCATTGTTTGACATACTCGATTTTGCTCGCGGACGGCCGGGTGGCTCGCACCAACCGGTTGACGTAGTGAATCATTTCCTCGCTGATGTGAGTCTCGCGAACGAGCCGCTGCGCGTCGAGAATATCTTGCGCCGTAACGACCGGACGAACTTCCGAAGTTTCGTTCGTCGTCGTGCTCGCCAGAATATCGAACTCTTCTTTTTCGCCGGGATAATCAATCGCAATGTACAACAGAAAGCGGTCCAATTGCGCTTCCGGCAGCGGGTAGGTTCCGGCTTGCTCGATGGGATTTTGCGTCGCCAGCACGAAAAATGGCCGCTCCAATTTGTACGTTTCGCCGCCGTGGGTGACGGCATATTCCTGCATCGCTTCCAACAACGCGGATTGCGTCTTCGGCGGGGTGCGGTTGATTTCATCCGCCAGCACGATGTTGGCGAAAAGCGGCCCGTGGTTGAATTTGAAAAAGCGTTTGCCGGTGGCGTGCTCTTCTTCGAGTATCTCGGTGCCGATGATATCCGTCGGCATGAGATCGGGCGTAAATTGAATGCGGCGGAACGTCAGATGCACCGCCTCCGCCAGCGTGCGGATCATCAGCGTCTTCGCCAGGCCCGGCACACCTTCCAGCAGGCAATGCCCGCCGGCTACAAAGGCAATCAGTAATTCGTCAATCGTCTGCTGTTGGCCGACAATGACTTTTCGCATCTCCTGCCGCAGCAGCGCGAGTTTATCTAAAAGCGCTTTGACGGAAGTTTCGGTAATTTCCACGCGGTTGAAAAAAGTTTATTGAGATTTGCCAAGCGCCTGCGCTTGATACTCCGCTTTCAGATTATTGTATGTGACAGCCAAAGAATCGATATGGCTTTCGTATTCATGCAGATTGATTTCACCGCGAAAAGCGCCCCAGCATTTCTCCTCCAACGCGGCAATTGAATTCTTCCAGTTTTCCCAATTTTTAAAATTTGCCAGCTTGTTATCGTAAATGCGATTGAGGCCGTCGATGACATAATGCTGTGTCCGGTTTTCCAAAAGCTTGCCATTCTCATCGGTGGCAAAGATCACGATCGGCACGATCATATCTTCGGAAGTCGTGTCCAGCGTAAAGCGTTTTCCAAAGCCAGCCCGCGATTCCAGCCATTGTTTTTCGCCGATCAATCCCAGGGAAGGATCGGCCGGTATCCACGCTCCCTGCTTGTCATCGTAAATTTCAATCCAAACATGATCGTTGTGCCGTTTTCCAAAGACGGAAAAACGTTTTCCATTTTCACTGACTTTTTGATGCGCCGTCGCCCGCCGCCGGGCGCTTTCTTTGTGAAGGTTGATCTCCCGGACTTTTCGCATCTCGAGGTTCAATTCTTTCAGCAACGCGATGGTCACCATTGCCAGCTCGTTGCAATTGCCTCCCTTGCGCGCAATAATTTCTTGGACTGTTCTCTTCTTGTAATCCGTCGCCGTCCAATAAAAATTTTTTGCCAGCCAGCGCACGATTTTCTCGGCTTTTTCATAGTTCGACCGGGCGTCGTGTGAGATGGAATCGGCAAAAGCTTTCAAGCTGAATTGGGCTGGCAACGCTGTTTGCGCCTCGACTTTAATATTGAGCTGAAAAATCAAAAGCGCAATTGTAAAAAATATTTTCATCATCGTTTACGTTTTAACTCTTACGCATTATTTTACGCCGTCATCGCGTACATCACGATATTCACGCCGAATTTGGTATTGTCCTCCGCCAGCCATCTTTTGTTGCGGAAATCATAATCCCACTCGCAGCCGTAATCTTTGTTGCTGTACAACACCGCGAGCCGGCCGTCGATCTCGATGGCTTTGAGATAATCGTGCACCAGATCGTCGCCCCAGCCGTTCAGCTCGATCGACGTGGTCGGCGGGCCGTCCTTGAATTCGAAAAACGAATGATAAAGCGTGTGATCGTTGGGAATTTTTTTCAGCGCCTGCGGCCCGAAGATCGCGGCCATTTGCGCCTCAAAAGAGCGCGCGAACAAGCCGTCGATGTCGTGATTGCAATCATCGACGAAAACAAAGCCGCCGTTGCGCACGTACGCCTCGAAATTCTCGCGCTCTTTGGCGGTGAATTGCACGAGCTTGTGGCCGGCGAGATAGCAAAACGGCGCGTGGAAAACTTCTTTGTCGCCGAGCGGCACAACTTTTTCGGCGGTGTCGACTTCGACCGTCGTGTACTCGACCAGCGAATTGAGCAGATTCGACGGCATGCGCTGATCGACGTCCCAATCGCCGGAGAGATACTGCAAGCGCGTGAAAAAGAAATCGGCGCGGCGCCGCTCGAACGTTGTTGCAAGCAATGGCGCGAGTGGCGCGAGCATGGCACCCGCAAAAGTTTTAATGAAGTTGGCGCGAGTCATTAAAAATTGCAACGAAAAGGGCTGCGGCCGTAGGGGACCGCAATGGACAAAACTATGAAAAATAAGTCGCTGGCTCATTTTAAATTTATCCTTCTATACAAGGATAAATTCCACCTCTTTTGTCCTTGTATAGAAGGATAAATGAGCTGACTACGAAAAAAATATCTTCGTTAAAAGCACTCGCCCACAGAAGTGGAAATCCCACTGAAATGAAAAAACTTCCGTAAGATTTCTTTTCCGTGGGCGAATTATTTTCGTTAGCCAATTAACCGGCTAACAGGTCAACCGGCTAACGTTCCCAAAATCACACCGCATCCGACAAGCTGGTAAAGGTAAAATCGCGGATTTTCATCGGCGGAATGAGGCTGCCGTTGATGCGCTCGGGTTTGCCGAGCGCTTCGAGGTTGTTGAGCATGATGATCGGACTTTCGTTGAAGCGAAAGTTTTTGATCGCATGCTTGATCTTGCCGTTCTCGATGTAATACAGCCCGTCGCGCGTCAGGCCGGTGTACAACAGCGTCTGCGGATCGACAGTGCGGATGTACCACGTTCGCGTCACCAAAATCCCTCTTTGCGTGCCGCGAATCATTTCGTCGACGGTCGCCGTGCCGCCTTCCATGATGCCGTTCGAGGGGAACGGCGTGGCTTTGACGCCCTTCTTCTGCGCCCAGAAGCGCGAGTAAAACAGATTTTTCACCACGCCCTTTTCGATCCAGGTGATTTTTTCAAACGGGCGGCCGTCGCCGGCCCAGGTCGCCGCCGGAACTTCGGCATGAGTCGGATCGGAAGAGATCGTCACGCGCTCGTCGACGATTTTCTCGCCGAGCTTGGTGGCGCCGCCGGCTTTCGCCATGAAACTGCGGCCCTCGTCGGCTTGCCGCGCATCCAAATTGAAAATCATGTTTTGCAGCAAGCCAATCGACGCCGCCGGCTCGAGAATCACCGTATATTTGCCGGGCTCGATGGCAACCGGATTTTTCGACAGCTCGGCTTTTTCAATCGCCACTTGCGATGCCGCCGCGGTGTCGAGCTTGGCGACGTCGTTATAATCGCGGGTCACATACCCGGAGCCGGTGCCGTCATTCGTGCGGACCGTCACCGAGAAATCGACGCCGGTTTGCTGGTGATAAGCAAACAAGCCTTTGGAATTGATTATCGCTTGAAAGCTGGCGCCGTCTTGAAAAAATCCGGCGGCAATCAGATCTTTCGCGCGCGAGGGTTGAATGCTGCTCAACGCCGCCTGGGCGCGATATTCCGGCGTTAATTTCGCCGTCGCCTCAAAATAGGCTTTCGATTGCAGATATTGCTGCGGCGCCAAAAAATTGACGTACTCCGGATTTTCCGGGGCGAGCTTCGCCAGCTCTTCGGAGCGGCGAACGGCTTTTTCCAGCGAGGCGTCGTCAAATTCGTTGATCGTCGCGGTGCCGGTTTTCTTGCCATAGCTCGATTGCACCACGAGTGTCATGTCGTTCTGCATGCCGCTCGTGGTCACGGTGTTGCGGGCGAAACGAATATTGCCGCCGATATTGCCGTTGAGATTCGATTCGCACTCGTCGGCTTTGGAATAGCCCATCACTTTTTCCAAAATCCGGCGCGCTTCGTCTTTGGTTAAGATGGCCATGTTTGTATATTCCTCGTTTCTTGTTGCTGGTTTCTGGTAACTGGTAGCTCGTTTCTTGTTGCTGGTTTCTGGTAACTGGTAGCTCGTTTCTTGTTGCTCGTTGTACTCATCAGCGGCCAGCAACCAGCCACAAGTTACGAGCGACAAGCTACCAGTTCAAATTTTTCTTTCCGTATTGATCACATTCACGCCGTTGAAACGCCCGGTGGCGCAGCCGTGGGAAACGGCGCTGACCTGGCCGGGTTCGCCTTTGCCGTCGAAGAACGAGCCGCCCAGGCGGTAATCGCTTTCGTCGCAAATCTGCGCGCACGAATTCCAGAACTCTTGCGTGTTGGATTGATACGCCACGTCGCGCAACATGCCGGCGAGTTGGCCGTTTTTAATCTCGTAAAAAAGCTGGCCGCCGAATTGAAAATTGTAGCGCTGCTGATCGATGGAATAAGAGCCGTCGCCGATAATGTAAATGCCTTTTTCGACGCCTTTGATCATCTCGTCGACAGACAGCTTCTGCTTGCCCGCCGCCAGCGAAACGTTCGGCATGCGCTGAAATTGCACCGAACTCCAATTGTCGGCGTAACAGCAGCCGTGCGATTCTTTTTCGCCGATGATATGCGCTTGATCGCGAATCGCTTGATAGTTCACGAGAATGCCGTCTTTCACCAAATCCCAGCGCTTGGTTTTCACGCCTTCATCATCATACCCCACCGCGCCGAGCGAGCCAGGCTGGGTTTTGTCCGCAAACAAATTCACCTGCTGGCTGCCGTATTTGAACGATTTCGATTTCCACTTGTCGAGCGTCGCGAAACTGGTGCCGGCGTAGTTGGCTTCATAGCCCAACACGCGATCCAGCTCGAGCGGATGGCCGACCGACTCGTGAATCGTTAGCCAAAGATGCGTCGGATCGAGCACGAGATCGTATTTGCCGGCCTCGACGGTTTTGGCGGCGTGCTTCTCTTTCGCCTGCTGCGCCGCGGCCGTCGCGTCTTCCAGCATGTCGTAATTTTTTCCGTAAAGCGGCGTCACGTTTTTAATCTTGCCGGCCGGATCGACCTGCATATATTCCCAGCCCATGCCCATCGGCGCGCTCAACGCATCGCGGGTTTGAAATTTACCTTTGGCCGGATCGATGGCCGTGACGGTAAAGTTCGGCCAAATGCGATGAATGTCCTGGTCGATATACGAGCCGTCGGAGTTGGCAAAATATTTCTGCTCGTTGACCAAAAAGAGGAATGAGTTGATGTAATTCGCGCCGTTTTTCATCGCAGCGGCATTGACGGCCATCAGCAGATCGACTTTCTCGGAGATCGGCACGTCGAACGCATTTTTCTTGATCGGGGTTTTCCATGACACCTCGCCGTAGCCCGGATTCGGCGCGAGCTGCACCGGCTCCTGCTGAATTTTGGAATTGGCTTTGGCGATGGCAACGGCTTGCTCGGCGGCTTTGGCGATTTTGTCCGTCGTCACCTCGCTCGTCGCCGCAAAGCCCCACGTGCCGTTCGCAATCACGCGGACGCCGACGCCGTACGATTCGGTGTTGACGATGTTTTGCACTTTATCCTCGCGGGTGACGACGAATTGGTTGAGATAGCGACCGATGCGAACGTCGGCATACGTCGCGCCTTTGGCTTTCGCCGCCGTCAGCGCAACGTCTGCGAGCTTCTTCTTTTCCCCATTCGGAATGGGCGTAATGGCTCCACTCAGCGGAATGGGGTTGCCGATGATCGGGACCACGAGCGATCCCATGCCCACACCAGCCAGGCGCATAAAGTCTCTTCGCTTCAAGGCACACGCTCCTTTTTTAGGTATAAATGATGCTTTTATCACAAGCTCGCCGCGGCGAGAAAATTCCGTCTTGCCATTAGGCGAGCGCCTACACAATGCTTTAAATTTAGACAGTGTTGGCGGGCGTTTTGTTGCACCGGCGATTTTTTTAAACAAAACTGCCGGCGCGCGATTTTCATTTGGAATTGGCCGGCGCTTACATTATACTACCACAACACGAACGACCCGCAACAAAGGTTTTAAAACCAATGTTCCCATCGGATAGATGAACCCAACGGAAAAGCCTTTTACAGTTGGGTTCATCTATCCGATGGTGATAGCAGCGACCGATCAATGCGCTTTTTTATCATTTATTCTAAAACACAAAAATGTGGATACCAGCGCCAGTAGCCAATACCTTAACCGATTTCAAGCCCGCGTTTTGGGTTCCTGGCGGCCATCTCCAAACCGTTGTCGGCTACTATCTTCCTTGGCCGAAACAACTCGATCACACCCAACTTCATACAGTGAAATTAGACGGCGGCGAGGCTTTGATCGTCTGTGAAAATCGCCCGAGCGAAAACGGGCGGCTGCGCGGCGCTGTTTTGTTGATGCACGGCTTGGGCGGCTCCGCGCAATCGCCGTACATGCTCCGCGCCGCGAGGCTGTTTTGCGAGCACGGCTGGGTGGCGCTGCGGATGAATCATCGCGGCTGCGGCGAAGGCCGAGGCCTGGCGCGGCAACTTTATCATTCCGGACGCAGCGACGATATCAGCCACGCGCTGCTCGAGATGGCGAACAGGCATCCCAACCTGCCTTTGGTCGCGGTCGGATTTTCATTGAGCGGCAATGCTTTGCTCAAATTGCTCGGCGAAAAAATTCATCCGGTTCCAACTAATTTATGCGGCGCCATAGCCGTCTGTCCGCCTATCAATCTTGCGTTGTGCGCCGCAGCTTTGGCGCGGAAAAACAACTGGATTTACGAGCGACGTTTTGTGCGCATGGTCAAAACCAGCATTCGTGAGCGGGAACAAGATTTTCCCGATTTTTCCCAAATTGAATTTCCCTGGAATTTGACGTTGCGGCAGTTCGACGAAATGTGCACCGCGCCGATGAACGGCTTTGCCTCCGCCGATGATTATTACGCCAAATGCAGCGCCAAACTATTTCTCGCCGCGATTTCTCATCCCGCCTTGCTGCTGGCTTGTGATAACGATCCTTTTATTCCACGCGAAACTTTCCACGATCTGCCCGATAATAAATTTTTGCAAATGCGCATGACGCACAGCGGCGGCCACATGGGATTCGTCGCGGCGCAAAACACGCCGCTGGGAAATCGCAACTGGCTGGATTACGCCGTTTTAAGTTATGCGCAGAAATTTATTTCGACGCGGGGAAGTTCGACTTGCGCCGCGAGGTTTTGCTAATTTAAAAAAATCGCTGAGCGCAAGTCAAACTTCGCTTGGGAAAAATGATTCACCTTACCTGAATTATTCACAAAAACTGAAAAAAAGTCCGAGGAATTTTCTCACTAATGTATTATATTATAAGCATCTAATGATTAAAACAAAGGAGAAAATTCCAAGGTCATGCTTGATTTCGAGGGCGGCATCCTTACCTCCGATGCGGGCATTTTGCTGCTCCGCGAAGTGGAACAACAAATCGGCCTCATCAAAGAGTTGGCGGCGGTCATTGATGATCCGCGCGACGCGCGTTATGTGAAACACCCCCTCTTCGATTTGATGATGCAGCGCGTGGCGCAGATCGGCAGCGGTTACGAAGACGCCAACGATTGCAATGAACTCCGCGACGATCCGGCTTTTAAAATGGTCGTTGGACGCCTGCCGGAAAGCGGCCCAGCCCTGGCCAGCCAACCGACGATGAGCCGATTTGAAAATTCCATCTCGCGCACCTACTTGTTGCGTTTAGCGCGGGTGTTTGCCGATAAATTCATCGCCTCCTACGAGGCCCCGCCCAAACTCATC
>Ga0187892_10001659_pt1 | contig 49340 bp, 46 predicted proteins | sample MA1701073metaG_FD_139345 | JGI IMG/M metagenome (GOLD analysis project Ga0187892, IMG submission 139345) | Bio-ooze microbial communities from a basaltic lava cave in the Kipuka Kanohina Cave System on the Island of Hawaii, USA - MA170107-3 metaG ...
ATCGCCAAGATTTCGCCGCGGAGACCCGGCGCCGGGAGAAAGAAATGGCCGACCTCATCGGCCAGGTTGCCCGCGTCGGAATCAAGATCATCCACAACCAGAACCTGCATACCAAATTACTCCAGACGAACACCGCCCTCCTCGAACAGATCGCCCGAAGCCTCAAGATCGCCTCCAACGGCCGCCCCGGCCGCGGCAACGGCCGTTGATCCAGCCCCTCCGCCGCCTCCCCCCCCCCCCCCCCCCCCCCCCCCCCCCCCGGCCCCCCCCCCCCCCCCCCCCGGGAGAGCTGGCCCGCGCCATCGAGGAGCACTACCGCGTCTGCGACGCGGTCGTGGGCCGGGTGCTCGAGCGAGCCGACGAGCGCACCCTGGTCATCGTCCTTTCCGATCACGGCTTCGCGAGCTTCCAGCGCGGGGTGCACCTCAACAGCTGGCTGCACGCGAACGGGTATCTCGCGCTCAAGACCGGCGTCGAGCCCGGCGAGGGCGCCGGCGAGTTTCTGAAAGAGGTGGACTGGAGCCGGACCCGCGCCTACGCGCTGGGACTGGGCTCGATGTACCTCAACGTGGCGGGCCGCGAAGCCCAGGGCATCGTGCGGCCGGAGGAGGCGGCGCCGCTCGCGGCCACGATCGCCGGCGCCCTGGCCGGCCTGCGCGACGAGGCGCGCGGCGCGGTGGCGGTCCGCGACGTGGCCACCCGCGAGCAGGTGTACCGCGGCGCGTTCGCGGCCGAGTCGCCCGACCTCGTGGTGCGGTTCGCGGCCGGGTACCGCGTCTCGTGGGCGACCGCGCTCGGCGGCGTGCCGGGGGGGGGGCTGGTCGAGGACAACGTGAAGAAGTGGGGCGGCGACCACATCATCGATCCGTCGCTCGTGCCGGGGGTCCTGTTCATGAACCGGCCGTTCCGGACCGACGGCGCCAGGCTGCTCGACCTCGCTCCGACGATCCTGGCCGCGCTCGGCGTGCCGCCCGGCCCGGAGCTGGAGGGGACCACCCTCCTCGGCTGACGCGTCAGCGCGGCGCGGCACCCGCCGTGGCGAACGCTGCCAGGAACCCCAGCCCGCGCAGGCTGTCGAGCACGATGCGCGCGGCCGCCGCATAACCCTCCGGCGTCATGTGCCCGCCCTCGAACACGTAGAGGTCGCGAGGATCACCCAGGGCGGCCAGGGCCGGCTTGAGATCGATCACCGGGATGCCGGACGCGCGCGCCACCGCCAGCACGTCGTTCCGCGCCGCCACCTCCGGCCGCTGTCGCTCGAGCGGGCGGGTGAACCCCTGCAGCGTCGGCACGTAGACGAACACCAGCCGGCCCCCCCACGCGCGCACCGTCGTGTCGGCGGCGGCGAGCGCCTGGTGCAGCGTGGTCAGGTCACAGCAGGGCGCGACCCGGCGCGCGTCCCGCAGGGCACCGATCCACCGGCGCGCGTGGGCGAGTCGGGCGACGTCCATCGCGAACCGCCGCCACGACCCGCGCCCGGCCGCCGCCGCGCGCACCGAGTCCTCCGCGGCCGTCACGGCCTCCTCGACCAGCTGGTCCACCTCGTCGCGGCGTGCCACCAGATGCTGCGACCAGTCCGGCTCGAGGTAACGACGCAGAACCGCCGAGCGCAGCTCGCCCTCGAGGTTCATCAGGTCGTTCTCTTCGTAGTAGAACCAGAGCACAAGGCGCGGACGGAGCATGGCCGCGTACTCCCGCACCATCGCCAGCTCGACGAGCGGCCCCGCCCCGGAGAGCGCGAGGCCGACGGCCCCGGGCACGACGCGGCGCAGGCCCGCGACCAGCGTCTGATCATCCTTGACGCACACGCCTTCGAGGTAGGAGTCGCCGACGGTGACGAGGGGGACGGCGCCCGATCTCCACGCAGCGGCCGGGTTCCGGAATCCGTGCGAGTCGCTGCGGAACACGACCCAGGGCCCGCGCTCGGCGCACAGGACCATCAAGGCGTTGGATGGCCCGCTCACCGGCACCAGCGACTCGCCGGCTCGCGCCCCGTACTCGCGCAGCGGCGCGGCGGGGACCACGGGGAACGCCCGCCACCCGCTGTCGCGGAGCGCGGCGACCACGTCCCGCCGGGTCCGCGGATCCACGGGAAGCCCCGCCCGGCGGGCCGCCGCGCGCCGGGACGCCTGATAGCGCGCCGAAACCGTCGGTGGCGGGCGGATGGCGGCCGCCAGCTCCAGCAGGAGCACCGTCGCCGCCGCCGCGAGCACGACGCGGGCGGCCCGCAGCTTCGCCACAGCCATCACCTCAACTCGGGGTCCGGCCGTATGTTACGTCCGCGTTGCTCCGACGCAACACGCGGGTACGTTTCTTGAGGAGCCCGAGCGGCGCTGTAGATTGAGGGCACCGCCATGCGCGCGTTCCCGACAGGAGCGTTTCCCACGTGAAGATCCTCGTCATCGGGCTGGATTGCGCGGCGCCCGAGCTGCTCTTCGGCTACGAGGAGCTGGCCAACATTCGCCGCCTCATGGACACGGGCTGCTACGGCAAGCTCGAGAGCGTCGTGCCGCCCATCACGATTCCCGCGTGGATGTGCATGAGCACCAGCCAGGACCCCGGCTCGCTCGGCGTCTACGGCTTCCGCAACCGCGGCGACCATTCCTACGAGAAGCTCCAGATCGTGAACGCGAAGTCGATCCGCACCACCGCGATCTGGGACTACCTCGCGATGGAGGGGAAGAAGAGCGTCCTGATCGGCGTGCCGCCGAGCTTCCCGCCGCGCAAGGTCAACGGCATCTGCGTGGGGTGCTTCATCACTCCCGACTCGAACACCGACGAGTACACGCACCCGGCGCACATCAAGGACGAGATCAAGGGCCTGGTCGGCGAGTATCCGGTGGACGTGAAGGGCTTCCGGACCGACCAGAAGGACTGGCTGAAGGAGCAGATCTTCGAGCTGTCGCGGAAACAGTTCACGGTGATCCGTCATTACCTCCAGCACGCCGAGTGGGACTACTTCCACTTCGTGAACATCGCGCTCGATCGCGTGCATCACGGGTTCTGGAGCTATTGCGACCCGAGCCACGTGGACCACGTGCCGGGCAATCCGTACCAGACGGTGATCCGCGACTTCTACCGCCACCTCGACGAGGAGATCGGCAAGGTGCTGGAGCTGATTCCCGAGGACACAATCGTGCTCGTGGTCTCCGACCACGGCGCGCGGCCGCTCGACGGCGGCTTCTGCGTGAACGAGTGGCTGGTGCGGGAAGGCCTGCTCGTCCTCGACGAATACCCGAAGACGGTCACGCCGTTCGGCAAGCTGAGGGTGAACTGGGCGAAGACGAAGGTGTGGAGCGAGGGCGGGTACTACGCCCGCGTGTTCCTCAACGTGGAGGGCCGCGAGCCCACGGGCGCGATCCCGAAGGGCGACGTGGTGCGGTTCCGGGACGAGCTCAAGGCGAAGCTGGAGGCGACGGCGGGCCCCGACGGCAGGCCGCTCGGCACGCTCGTGTTCAAGCCCGAAGAGGTGTACCGGGAAGTGAAGAACGTCGCGCCCGACCTGATCGTCCATTTCGGCGCGCTGGCGTGGCGGTCCATCGGCGGGGTGGGATACGGGCCCGGCACGCTGCACGTGCGGGAGAACGACACCGGTCCCGACGACTGCAACCACGCCCAGCTCGGCGCGTTCATCCTGTCGGCGGCGAACAACCCGCTCGCGGGCGAGATCTCGGGCGCGCGGCTGCTCGACATCGCGCCGACGCTGATGGAGCTGGGCGGCCATGAGATTCCCGAGAGCTTCCAGGGCCGGTCGCTGGTCTCGGGGAAGACGGCACCCGGCGGCCACGTGGACCTCGCGCCGGACCGCGAGGAGATCATCCGGCAGCGCCTGAGCGGGCTGGGCTACATCTCGTGACCCGGGCCGGCCGCCTCGCCCTTCTGGTCACGTGGGGCGGCCTCGCGGCGGGATTGACCGAGGCGCTGCTGCACGCGGTCCAGAAATTCGCCCTGCACCGTTTCGTGCGTCACGGCCCGGCCATCGTGTGGATGGCGCCGCTGGCCGACGTGCTCGTACTGGCCGCGGTCGCGGCCCTCCTCGGCCTGCTCTCGCTCGCCTGGCCGCGCGCCGCCGAAACGCGCGGCGCCGCCACGGTGCTCGCGTTCGTGGCCGGGTTCGGCATCCTCCTCATGCAGCCGTGGATCCACTGGTGGGCCGTGGCGATTCTCGCGGCGGGTCTCGCGTTGCAGGTGGGACGCGTCGCGGCGGCGCGCGAGGGTGCGGCGCTGCGCCTGCTGGCCCGCACGCTGCCGGTGCTGGTCGCGCTGGTGCTGATCCTGGCCGCCGCGGTCCACGTCCCCCAGCGCCTCGCCGAGCGCCGCGCGCTCGCCGCGCTGCCGCCGACGCCGCGCGATGCGCCCAACGTGCTGCTGCTCATCTGGGACACGGTGCGCGCGCCCAGCGTCAGCCGGTACGGGTATGGGCGACCGACCACCCCGCGGCTGGACTCGCTCGCCGCCCACGGCGTGACGTTCGACCGCGCGGTCGCGCCCGCTTCCTACACGCTCACCTCGCACGCCAGCTTCTTAACCGGCCGCTGGCCGCACGAGCTCACCGCGTCGTGGGAGGTGCCGCTCGACGGGACGACGCCCACGCTGGCCGAAGCGCTCGCCGCCCGCGGCTGGCGCACCGGTGGGTTCTCGGCCAACTGGATTTTCGTGACGCGGGAGTTCGGCCTGGCGCGCGGGTTCGCGCGGTTCGAGGACACGCCGGTGAGCCTCGGCGAGCTGATCCGCAGCTCCGCGCTGCTGGAGTGGCTGTTCGGCCTCGACGGCCTGCGACCCTGGATCGGGTACTACGACGTGCTCGGCCGCAAGCGCGCCCCGGAGCTGGCGGAGCGGCTGCTTCGCTGGGTCGACGCGGACACCACCCGCCCGTACTTCGCGTTCGTGAACCTGTTCGACGCCCACGAACCGTACCTGCCGCGCGCGCCGTTCGACACGATGTTCGGCTGGCCGGCCGCGGGCGGCCGGGCTGAGCGGCGCGCGGTGCGCGCCGAGGCGCTGCTGGACAAATGGCAGCTCACCGCCGAACGCGCGGCGCGGCAGCGCGACGCCTACGACGGCGCCATCGCCGAGCTGGACCACGACACGGGCGAGCTGCTGGCCGAGCTGGCGCGGCGCGGGCGGCTCGCCAACACGCTCGTGATCATCGCCTCGGATCACGGCGAAGAGTTCGGCGAGCACGACCGGGTGTTCGGCCACGGCAACAGCGTGTTCTGGCCGTCGCTCCACGTACCGCTGATCGTCGTGATGCCCGGCCGCGTGCCGGCCGGCCTCCGCGTGAGCGCGGTCGCGTCGCTGCGCGACATCCCCGCCACGATCGGCGACCTGGTCGGGGGGCGGGACTGGGCCCTGCCCGGTGCCTCCCTCGCGCGGATGTGGCGCGCCGCCCCAGCCTTCCCCCCCCCCGGCGACAGCCTCGGGGGCGAGGGGGCGCTCGCCGAGATCGACCACCTGGCGAACGCGGGCGCCGACTGGTACCCCGTGACGCACAGCGACCTGCGCTCGCTGGTGCGCGGTCGGTACCACCTGATCGCCGCCGGCGAGACGCTGACCTTGTTCGACCTCGACGCCGACCCCTGGGAGCAGACGAACCTGGCCGGCGCGACACCGGGCCTCGGCCTCTCCCGCGCGCTCGCCGATACGCTGCGCGCGCTGCGCGCCACCGCCGTCCCGGGGAAGCGGTGAGACCTTTCGCCATCTCGGCGATGGCTGCGCTCGCGCTGGCGGGCTGCGCGGCCGCCCCGCGGACCGCGACCATCACGGTGGATACCACGGCGCGGTTCCAGACCATGACCGGATGGGAGGCGGTGGCCCAGGCCGGCCACGAGGAACCGACGTTCGCGGTCTTCGCGGACACCCTGTTCGATCTCGCCGTGAACGACCTCGGCCTGAACCGGCTGCGGCTCGAGGTCCGGAGCGGCTCGGAGCACCCCCGCGACTACTGGGTGGCGGGCCGCGCCGGCACCTTGACCCGCGACGCGCGCCGCTGCGCCCGGTACGAAACGGTGAACGACAACGACGACTCCCGCGTGATCGCGCCGGCGGGCTTCCACTTCACCGAGCTGGACTCGACGGTGCTGAAGGTCGTGCTCCCGATCTCGCGCCGCATCGCGGCCCGCGGCGAGCGGCTGTTCCTCAACGTCACGTACGTCGCGTTCATGGACCAGTGTCCGGGCACCGCGCGGTACGACCACCTCGACGCCGAAGAGTACGCCGAGTTCGTGCTGGCCGTCCTCACCCACCTGCGCGGTCACTGGGGCCTGGTGCCCGACACGTGGGAAGCCGTGCTCGAGCCGGACAACACCGGCCGCTGGAATCCGGACGCGCTGGGCCGCGCCATCGTGGCGGCGGCGCGCCGGCTGCGCGGGGCGGGCTTCCCCACCCGCTTCATCGCGCCCTCGACGATGGTGGCGGGACGCGCGGCCCCGTGGTACGACCGGATCGCGTCCGTCCCGGGAGCGCCGGAAGCGATCGCCGAGATCGCCTACCATCGGTATCGCTTCGTCACCACCGCCAACCTGCGCGCGATCGCCGAGCGCGCCCGCGCCTCCGGCACGGCGGCGGCCATGCTCGAGCACATCGGGAGCGGGTACGAGGACCTGTACGAGGACCTCACGGTGGCCGGCGTCTCGGCGTGGCAGCAGTTCGCGCTCGCGTATCCGCAGCCCCGCGACCGGGGCGGGCTGCTCTACCTGATCGATCTCGGCGACCCCCGGCGGCCCGTGATCCGCGAAGCGTCGCGCACCCGGTTCCTCAAACCGTACTTCCGCAACGTCCGGCTCGGCGCGCGGCGCGTGGGCGCGGCGAGCGACGACGACGCGGCGCGGCCGGTGGCGTTCCTCAACCCGGGCGGCGCCGCGGTCGTCGTGATCAACGCGGCGCGCCGGCTGACGGCGCGCGTGATCGGCCTGCCGCCGGGCCGCTACGGCGCGACGTTCGTGACGGCCGGCGACGCCGGTGTCGCCGCCGCCGACACGACCCTCGCACCCGGTAACGCCGTGGTGGTCACCATCCCCGCCCGCGGCGTCATCGCGATCGTCCGGCGATGAGTGTGGCGGAGCTGTTCGACCTCGGCCTGTGCTGCCCGCACTGCCGGGGCCAGCTGCGTGAATCCCGCGTGCCCGCGCACCGGCTCGACTGCGCCTCGTGCGCGCGAGAGTATCCGGTGGAATACGACATCCCGGACCTGCGCCTGCATCCCGACCCGTACATCGCGATGGATGCCGACCGCGCCAAGGGGCGGCGGCTGCTCGACGAATCCGGCGCGCGCGACTGGCGCGGCATGGTGGACTTCTACTACCGCATCACCGACACGGTGCCGCCCCAACAGGCCGAGCGGTTCCTCGCGAGTCTCGACCGGGGCGCGATTCGCGCGGCCTCCACCCTCGCGGCGTGGGAGCGGCTGGCCGGCGGCGCGACCGCGGAAGGGGGCACGCTGCTCGAGGTCGGCTGCGGCACCGGGCCCCTGCTCCTCGCGGCGGCCCGCGGCCGCACCGTCGTAGGGCTCGACGTCGCGTTCCGGTGGCTGATCGTGTGCCGGCGCCGGCTCGAAGAGCGGGGCGTGCGGGCGCCGCTCGTCTGCGCGAACGCGGAGTCGCTGCCGTTTCGCGAGGCGAGCTTCGACGTCGTCGCGTCGGAGAGCACGATCGAGGTCACCCGCGACCAGAACCTCGCGGCCACCGAAGCGTTCCGCGTGCTCCGGCCCGGCGGGCGCATCTACCTCACCACGCCCAATCGCTGGAGCCTCGGGCCGGATCCGCACCTCGGCGTTCCGGCGGGCGGCTGGTGGCCGCAGAGCTGGCTGGCGCGCTGGGCGGGTCGCCGCGGCGCGCTGCCGCCGCGGCGCAACCTCCTGTCGCGCGTCGAGCTGGGCGGGCTGCTGCACCGGGCCGGGTTCCGGCGCCGGCGGTACGACCTGCCGGCCGTGCCCGCCGAGCAGCGGCGCGCGCTCGGTCCGATGCTGCGCGCCGCCGCCACGGCCTACGATGGGGCCCGGCGGACGCCGGTGACCCGCCACGTGCTCTTCTTCCTGGGCCCGATGCTCATGGCCACGGCCTCCAAACCCTCCGCCACCCCACCGCCTCGGGCGCCGGCCGCATGAGCGACTCGCCGTATCACGGCGTCCGGGTCCTGGTGCTGGGCGCGAGCGGCTTCATCGGCCGGTGGGTCGCGCGCGCGCTGGCCGAGGCCGGCGCGGACCTGCGGCTGGTGGTGCGCGACCCGGCCGCCGCCACACCGATCTTCGATCGCTGGGAGGTGCGCGCCCCCGTGGCGTGGTTCGATCTCTCGGACGACCGGTGGTCCGACTGGTTTCTCGCCGAGGTGCAGCCCGCCATCGTCTTCAACCTGGCCGGCTACGGGGTGAACCCCGCCGAGCGGGAGGAAGCGGCGGCGCGGGCCCTCAACACGCGGCTCCCCGCGAGCCTGGCGGACGCCATGACGCGGCATCGCGACGATCGGTGGCACGGCCAGCACATCGTGCACGCCGGCAGCGCGCTCGAGTACGGCACGGCGGGCGGCGATCTCTCCGAGGACGGTCCGGCCACGCCCACTACGCTCTACGGGCGCACCAAGCTCGCCGGCACCATCGCCCTGCGCGAGGCCGCGTATCACGCCGAGCTGCGCGCCACCACGGCACGCCTGTTCACGGTGTACGGGCCCGGCGAACCCGCCTACCGCCTGCTGCCGACGCTGCTGGCCGCCCGGCCGGCCGACGCGTCCATCCCGTTGTCGGCCGGGAGCCAGCTGCGCGACTTCACCTACGTCGAGGATGTGGCGGATGGCCTGCTCCGGCTCGGCGCGCAGGCCGGCGAGGGGGGCGTGGTGAACCTCGCGACCGGCCGGCTCTCGAGCGTCCGGACCTTCGTCGAGTCCGCCGCCGAGGTGCTGGGCATCGTGCCGGCCCGTCTGGACTTCGGCGCGCTCCCCACGCGGACCGAGGAACAGCAGCACGATCCCGTGAACGTCACACGGCTGCGCGGGCTGCTCGCCTGGGTTCCGGATACGGGGATCGCGAACGGCGTGCGGCGGACCGCGCGGTTCGTGGACGCGACCCGGTGACGAGGCCGGCGTCGCGGAACGCGGCGCTGTGGCTGGCGCTGCTCACCCTCGGCCAGGCGGCGACGCTCCAGCTCACCAGCGCCGGCCCGGGCGTCCACTACCAGCACCTGCTGTCGCCCGCGGCGATGGCGGCGTCCGCCGCGCGCTGGGCTCCTCTCGTCCTGTTGCTCGAAGTGCTCGCCGTGGCGGTCGGCCTCGGACGGGAGTGGCCGCGGGTCCGCGGGATGCTCCGGGCCGCCCTGCCGGGGTGGCGGCTGCCCGTGGCCGCGGCGGCCTTCGCGCTCACCAGCGCGACCGTGTCGCGCGCGCCGGCCGAGTACGCGGTCGAGCTGATCCTCGCGACGCTCCTGCAGCTGGCGCACCTGGGCGCGGCCGTGCTCGCCGGACTCTCGCTCGCCGGGCCGGCGGCCGAGGGCCTGGGTCGCCAGGTCGCCGGCCTCCTCGGGACCGACCGCGACGGTCCGGTCCGGTTCTTCGACAGGGTCGCGGTCGCCGGCGCGGCGTGGACCGTGGTCGTGTCGAGCCTCCTGGTCGTGCTCTCGTACCAGCGGCACCCGCACATCCCGGACGAGGTCGTCTACCTGCTGCACGCCAAGTACTTCGCGGCCGGCATGCTGTGGATGCCCGCGCCGCCGGTGCCCGAGGCCTTCGAGCTCGACCTGATGGTGATGGAGGCCACCCGCTGGTTCTCGCCGGTGCCGCCGGGCTGGCCCGCGGTCCTCGCCGTCGGTGTGAAGCTCGGGGCACCGTGGTTCGTCAACCCGGTGCTGGGCGGGATCAGCATCCTGCTGGCGCACGCGGTCGTCGCAGAGGTGATGGACCGCCGCACGGCACGCGTCACCGTACTGTTGATGAGCGTGTCCCCGTGGCACCTGTTCGTGTCCATGAGCCTGCTGGGCCACGAGGCCGCCCTGGCCTGCGCGCTGGGGGCGGCCCTCGCCGTGGTTCGGTTGCGGGCGGGGCGCGGGCTCGGTTGGGCCGTGTCAGGCGGCGCCTGCCTCGGGATGCTGAGCCTGATCCGCCCGCTCGAAGGGCTGGTGTGGGCGCTGCTCCTGGGCGCCTGGTCGCTCGGCGCGCGGGGGCGTGGGCCCCTCCTGCGGTTCGCGCCCGCGGCCGTGCTCACCGCCGCGACGGTCGCGGTGGGCGCCATTCAGCTGTGGTACAACCGGGCGTTGACCGGCCGCCCCGGATACTTCCCGATCACGCTCTACACCGATCGGGCGTACGGCCCGCACGTCAACGACCTCGGATTCGGCGCCAGCCGCGGGCTCGGGTGGGGGTTCGACCCGTTCCCGGGTCACGGCCCGCTGGACGTCGTCGTCAACACGAACCTCAACGTCACCGTCACCAACGTCGAGCTGCTGGGGTGGGCATGCGGCTCGATGGTGGTGCTCCTGCTGCTGCTCGCCGGCCCACGCCGGCGCGGTGCCGGCCTGATGCTCGGCGCGATCGGCGCCGTGGCAGGCGTCCACGCGTTCTACTGGTTCTCGGGCGGGCCCGACTTCGGGGCGCGGTACTGGTACCTCATCATCGTGCCGGCGCTGGCCCTCGCGGCCCGCGGGATCGAGAACGCCGCCGGCGGCTGGGACTCGGGCGCCCGGGCCGGGCGCGTCGGGTTCGCGGCGCTCGGCCTGGCGCTCGCGGCGCTGATCGTGTTCGTGCCGTGGCGCGCCCGGGACAAGTACCATCACTATCGCGGCATGCGGCCCGACGTCCGGGCGCTCGCGGCGGAGCACGGGTTCGGCCGGAGCCTGGTGCTGGTGCGCGGCCGGCAGCACCCCGACTTCGCGGGTGCCGCGGCCTACAATCGGGTCGGCCTCACCGGCGACGGACCCGTGTACGCGTGGGAGCGCGACCAGGAAACGCGGCGCCGACTGCTCGCGGCGTTCCCCGATCGGCCGGTGTGGCTGCTCGAGGGGCTGAGCCAGGCGGGAGGCGGGTACCGGTTGGTGGGCCCGATCAGGCCATGACCCGCCGCATCTGGTTCAACCGCAGCTTCGACCTCGGCCTGCCCGCCGAGGCGTTCCCCGACATCCTCGAACGCCTGCGCGGCACGCCGGCGCGCCTCGAGGAGCGCCTCACGGGCGTTCCGCCCGCGACGCTCGCGCGCCGCTTCGACGACAAGTGGTCCATCCAGGAGAACGTCGGCCACCTCACCGACGTCGAGCCGCTGTGGATGACGCGCCTCGCCGAGCTGCTGGCCGGCGCGCCGGTCCTCGCGGCCGCGGACCTCACCAACCGCCGGACCGTGGAAGCGAACCACAACGAGCAGCCCATCGGCGCGGTGCTGCGGGCGTTCCGCGCGGCGCGCCGGGGATTCGTTGGGAAGCTGGAAACCGTTCCCGAAGCGGCGCTCGGGCACTCCGCCCTGCACCCGCGCCTCAAGCAGCCGATGAACATCACGGACCTGTGCTTCTTCGTCGCCGAGCACGACGACCATCACCTCGCGCGGATCACCGAGGTCCTGCGGGCGCATGGCTGACCGCGCCCGCCCGCTGTGGACCTGTCCCAAGTGCGGCGCGAAGCTCGTCACCAGGAACCTGTGGCACTCGTGCGGCGAGGCCACGCTGGCCGATTGGAAGCGGCGGATGGGCCCGCGCGCCCGCGCCCTGTACGATCGCTTCGAGTCGCTGATCGCGGCCTGCGGCGAGTATCACGTCGGGCCGGCCAAGACCCGCATCGCGTTTCTCGGCCGGGTCCGCTTCGCCGGCATCACCGCCCTCTCCGAGCAGGGCATGACGTGCAGCTTCGCCCTGCCCAAGCCGGTCCGGTCACGGCGCTTCGCGAGGGTGTACGAGATCGTGCCCGGCTGGTGGGCCCACCGGCTCCGCGTCACCGAGCCGGCCCAGCTCGACGCCGAGGTCCAGGCCTGGATTCGCGAGAGCTATCGGCTGATGGGCATGCAGGAGCACCTCAAGAAGAGGCGCAGCAGGAGCTGAGACCGCGGCGCCCGGGCCATTGACCTGGCGATCAGCCCTATCGCACATTGTTGCCGCGTTGCGAAGGCAGAGCGTGGTTCCACCACGCAGGAAGGGGCCGCGGGTTGACCGCGGCCCCTTGCTTTCGTAGCCGCCCGGCGCGGCGACGTCAATGCGCCGGGGGGCTCGCCGGCGCCGCGGCCGGGGCTCGCGCGCTGTCGCTCCCCGCCGGCGTCCGCGGCCGCGGCGCGACGGGCGCGCCTTCCTGCATCCGCTCGAGGCCCCCCACCACCACCAGCTCCCCGGCCCGGACGCCGCTGACGATCTCCACGACGCCCGCCGAGCGCGTGCCCAGCACCACGACGCGCCGGCTCGCCTTCCCGTCCACCACGGCCCACACGATGTTCGCCGTCCGCAGCGGCTGCACGGCGTCTTCGGGCACGATGACCGCGCTCGGGCGCGTGGCGGTGGCGAGGCGCGCCTCGATGAACATGCCGGCCTTGAGCCGCCCGCCGGCGTTGGGCGCGCGCGCCTTCACCACGATGGTCCGGCTCTCCTGCTGCACCACGGGGTCAATGAACTCGACCGACGCGCGGAACACGCGGTCCGGGTGCGCGGCGACCGTGAACTCCACGGTCTGTCCGCGCCGCAGGTCGGCCGCGTACCGCTCCGGCACCTCGATGACCGCGCGCTGCGGGTCGGTGGTCTGCAGCGTGAGCAGTCGGGTGCTGGTGGTGACGTAGTCGCCCGCGCTCACGAACCGCTGGCCCACCACGCCCGCGAACGGCGCCCGCACGGTGGTCCGCTCGATCTGCAGGTTGAGCACGGCCAGCGCCGCGTCGGCGCTCCGCGCCGCCGCCTCGCCCCGCTCGAGGTCGGCCGGCGAGGCCGCGTTGTCGGCCAGCAGCCGGCGCACGCGCTCGAGCTGCTGGCGTGCCAGGTCGCGGTCGGCGCTCGCGCGCTCGGCCTGGGCCCGCAGCATGGCGTCGTCGATGCGCACCAGCGGCGTGCCCGCGGCAACGGCCTGGCCCTCCTCGAACAGCAGTTCCGTGATGCGCCCCTGCTCGTCGGGCCGCAGGTCCACGGCCGACACGGCCTCGATCCGGCCGGACGCGCGCACCGCGTCCACCACGCTGCCCTGCCGCGCGGTGTCCACGTCCACCGGCATCGGCGGCATCTGCCCCATGCCCGGGCCGCCCGGACCGCCGCCCCCGCCCTCCGCCGAACTGCTGCCGAACAACCCGAAGCGCCGGCCTCCGAGGGCCGCCACCACCAGGATCACCGTCACCAGCACGGCGACGACGAGCCCCCGCCGCCGCGGTCGGGAGCCCTCGTCCAGGTCGGTCATGCCATCCGCCATAACGCCCTCGCCTCGCCTCGAAAAGAAATGCGGTTCGTTGCCGCCGCTCGTTTACTCGCGTCCGTCGAACAGGCGCCGGCCCAGCAGCGCCTCGATCTGCGCCAGGGCCAGCCGCGCCGCGTACCGCGACTGCACCAGCGTCGCTTCGGCCTCGACGAGGCCGACCTGCGCCTCCAGCAGGTCCAGGATGGTGCTCGCGCCTTCGCGGTAGCGCGCCCCCTGCACCCGATAGGTCTCGGCCGAGACCGACACGCCGATCCGCGCCAGCTCGATGCCCGCGCTGGCGGTGCGATATCCGTTGTAGGCCTGCGCCATTTCCTCGGCGGTGGCGCGTTCCCGCTCCTCCCGCTGCGCCCGCGCGATGTCGCGCTGCGCCCGCGCCCGCGCCACCGAGAGCTCCCGCCGCCCGCCGTCCCAGATGGGCAGCGAGACGGTGAGAGCGACCGAGTTCCGCTTCAAAAACTGCGGGAAGAACTCGCTGTCGTACGCCGCCGCCGTCACGCTCAGGGTGACATCCGGGAGATACCCCTCCCGTTCCGCGCCCAGCGCCGCCGCGGCGCGGCGCTCCGCCGCGCGGGCCGCTTCCAGCTCCGGGCCGCGCACCCGCAGCTCCTCGACCGCTGCCTCCAGCGTCACCGGCAACGGCGGCCGTGGGGCGGAGTCGAGCGGCGCCGCATCGGCCGGGCCCGCCAGGCCGATCTGCCGCCCCAGCCGGAGCCGCGACACGGACAACGCCGAGTCGCGGCGCAACACCTCCAGCCGCGCGCGGTTCACCTCGAGCAGCAGCTGCAGCGAGTCCGTCGCGATGGCCTCGCCCGCCTGCACGCGGACCCGTGAAACGTCCAGCTGCTCCGTCGCGCGCCGCAGCCGGTCGGCCGCGACCCGCGACAGCTCGCCTTCAGCCAGGACGCCATAATACGCCTGGTCGGTCGCCCGCGCCGTCCGGAAGCGGGATGCCGCCTCCGTGGCCTCGGCGCTCGACAGCGACGCGCGCGACCGCCGCAGCTCCCCGAGCTTCCCCGCGCCGAGCAGCGTGTAGCGCGCCTCCAGGCTCGCGGTGGCGACGGTGGAGCTGGGGCTCCCCGTGAAGCTGAAGAACGGTTCGTTGTAGCGGGTGTAGTTGGTCGCGGCCGACACGTTGGGCGTCAACAGGTCCGCCAGCGCGGAGCGGCGCTCCCAGCCCGCCGTGGCGAGCTCGGCGCGCGCGGCCACCGCCGCCGGATCCACCGCCGCCGCCCGGCGCCGCGCCTCCGCCAGCGTCACCACGGGTGCGCCGCCGCCGCCCTGCGCCGGCAGGCCCGCCGGAATCGCCGAGCCGATCACCGGCACCAGCACCGCGCCCGCCATCCATCGAAGTCCGCTCATCACGACACCTCCAGCGAGCCGCCCGCGTGTCCCAGGGCCGGCCTCGGCTCGAAATCCACGGACCCGGCGCCGGCCGCCGCGGCCGCCGGCACCCGGTGGCGCCGCAGCCGCTCCAGCACCACGAACACCGCCGGCACCAGGTACAGCGTGATCAGCGTGGAGACCACCATGCCGCCGATGATCACATACCCCAGCGGCCGCCGGCTTCCGGCCCCGGCGCCCAGCCCGAGCGCGATCGGCAGCGCGCCGAAGATGGTCGCGACCGACGTCATGAGAATCGGCCGGAGCCGGATCCGCCCCGCCTCGGCCATCGCCGCGATCGCGTCCCGGCCGCGGGCCCGCAGGTCGTTCGCGTAGGTGACGAGCAGAATCGAGTTCTTCGTCACCAGACCGATCAGCAGGATCATGCCCACCTGGCTGTACACATTGAGCGTCGATCCCGCGAGCCACAGCGCCCCGAGCGCGCCCGTGACGCCGAGCGGCACCGCCAGCAGCACCGTGAACGGGTGCAGCAGCGATTCGAACTGCGCCGCCAGCACCATGAACACGAAGATGAGCGCGAGCGCGAACGCGAAATACAGCGCGGTGCCGCTTTCCTCGAGCTCGCGCGACTCGCCGGCCAGGTCGACGGTGCTGCCGGGCGGCAACACCTCCGCCGCCGCGGCGTTCAGCGAGTCCAGCGCCTGGCCGAGCGTGAATCCCGGGGCGAGGCTCGCCGACATCGTGAAGGACCGCACCCGGTTGTGGTGGTTCAGCTGCCGCGGCCCGACCCGTTCCTCGGTCCGGACCACGGCGTCGAGCGGCACCAGGTTGCCGCCCCGGCCCCGCACCTCCAGGCCGCTGATGTCGGACGGCGTCGCCCGCTCGGCGGGGTCGAGCCGCAGGATCACGTCGTAGAGCTTGTTGTCCGAGGTGAACCGCGACACATCGCGCCCGCCCAGCAGGGTCTGCAGCGTCAACGCGATGTCGCGCGCCGGCACGCCCAGGTCCTCCGCGCGGTCCCGGTCGAGCGTCACCACCAGCTCGGGCCTGGTCACCCGGAGGTCCGTGTCCACGTTGAGCAGCCCGGGAATGGTGGCGGCGCGACCCATCAGCGCGTCCATCCCCGCGACCAGCGCCTCGAAGTCCCGGTGCTTCACCACGAACTGGACCGGCGGCTGGAATCCGCCGAACGCCGGCGGGTTGAAGGCGAACGCGAACACCCCCGGCACCCCGAAGAAGAACTGCGGCTGGACCTCGCCGATGATCTCCGGGGCCGAGCGCGTGCGGTGCTCCACGTCTTCCAGAATCGCGCCGGCGAACCCCGAGCTCGGCGGGCCGCCGAACCCCACCACCGCGAACGACGACCGCACCCCTTCCGTCCGGTGGACGATCGCCTCCACCTGGCGCAGGTACTCGTCGGTATAGGCCACCGTGGCGCCCTCCGGCGCCACCACGAAAATGAAGAAGAACCCCCGGTCGTCGGGCGGCACGAACTCGCGCTCGAGCGCCATGAACAGGGCGACCGCCGCCGCCGTCAGGCCCGCGCCGCCCCCGATCACCAGGAACGGGTGCTTCAGCGCGCGCCCGAGCGTGGCGCTGTACACCCGCGTGACGGCGTCCAGCACCGTCGCCACCACGCGATGGAACCACGACTCCCGCTCGGTGACCCGGAGGATCTTGGCCGACACCATCGGCGTCAGCGTGAGCGCGACGACGCCGGACACCAGTACCGACCCGCCGACGGCGACGCCGAACTCGTTGAACAGGCGGCCGGTGGCGCCGGTCAGGAACAGCAGCGGCGAGAACACCGCGAGCAGCGCGATGGTGGTCGCGATCACCGCCGTCGTGATTTCCTTCGTCCCGTCGATCGCGGCCGCCTGGGGATCCTTCTTCAGCTCGTCCTGGTGCCGGTAGGCGTTTTCCAGCACGATGATCGCGTCGTCCACCACGATGCCGATGGCCAGGATCAGGCCGAGCAGCGTGAGCGAATTGATCGAGAAATTGAACGCGGACAGCACCGCGAACGTCGCGACGATGGACACGGGGATCGCCAGCGCCGGGATCACCGTGGCGCGCAGCGTGCCCAGGAACACGAAGATGATGAGGATCACCAGCACGGCCGTGATCAGCAGCGTCTCCTGCGCCTCCTTGATGGACCGCTGCACGAACGTCGAGCCGTCGAACGCCATGTGGAGCTCGACGCCGGGCGGGAGGGCGCGCTGGATCGCCGGCAGCTCGGCGTGCACCGCCTGGGCGACCTCGACCACGTTGGCCTTCGACTGGCGCAGCACGCCGAGGAACACGCCGGGCTGCTGCGAGTAGCGCACCACCGAGCGCTCGTCCTCGGGCCCCGGCTCGACCCGCGCCACGTCGCCGAGCTTCACCAGCCGCCCGCCGGCGTTCGACACGGTGAGGTCGGCGAACGCCTCGGGCGTCCGCATCTCGCCCAGGTAGCGGACCGAGAACTCGCGCCGCTCCGACTCGATCCGCCCGGCCGGGATCTCGATGCTGCGCGTCCGGATGGCCTGCTCCACGTCGCCCGCCGTGAGCCCCCGCGCCGCCAGCTCCCGCGGCGAGAGCCACACCCGCATCGCGAAGCGCCGCTCACCGTAGATCGGGGCGCCCGAAACGCCCGGAATGGTCTGCAGGCGCGGCTTGATCACGCGGTCGGCGATGTCCGACAGCTCCATCAGCCCGTAGCTCCGCGACGTCAGGGCGAGGAACATGATCGGGAAGGCGTCCGCGTCTTCCTTCGCCACCACCGGCTCTTCGATGTCCTCGGGCAGCAGCCCGCGCACCCGCGAGACCTTGTCGCGCACGTCCTGCGCGGCCGCCTCGATCTCACGGTCCAGGGTGAACTCCAGGGTGATCGTGCTGACCTGCTCCTGGCTCGAGCTGGTCATGGTGCGCAGCCCCTCGACGCTCGACAGCTCCTCCTCCAGCACGTCCGTCACCGCCGACTCGATCACCTGCGGGCTGGCCCCGGGCAGGATCACGGTGACCGACACGATCGGTGCGTCCGCATCCGGGAATTCGCGCACCGCCAGCCGCGTGTACCCGATGGCGCCCACCAGCACGAGGCCCAGGCTCACCATGGACGAGAGGACCGGCCGGCGGATGAAGGTCTCGGCAAGATGCATCAACGTCTCCTTGCAGGCCCGCGACGACGCCGGCCGAAGGTGAAGAATTGGGGCCCCGAAGATATACCGAAGCCGCGCCGCCCGCAAGCGCCTCCGCCGCGTCGCATCAGCAGCGTCGAATCAGCCGCCGGCCTTTCGACACGCCCCCGGCGGCCGGGGGGCGGGGTGCGGGCTCCGACGAACATACCGGCTGGTATGTACGCGCCCCCGCGCGCGGCTGTCAAGGCCCCGTCAAGGTCCCGTTTGACAAGGGTCCGCCACGGTCGTTACATACCGGTTGGTACGGAGACCGTCGAGGGGAGGACATGCCGAAACGCAAGGTGAAACGCCGCACGCGGGCCCCCGCGGTCACGCGGGAGGCGCTGCTCGGTGCAGCGTTCGAGGAGATCTACCACCACGGCTTCCAGGCCGCGAGCCTCGACGCCATCGTGGCCCGGACCGGCGTCACCAAGGGGGCACTGTACCACCACTTCCCCAACAAGGACGCTCTGGGCTTCGCCGTGGTCGAGGAGGTCGTGCAGGGCTTCCTGCTCCGGCGCTGGCTCGGCGCGCTGGACCGGTATCCGGACGACCCGATCACCGCCATGCAGCAGGGCCTGCGCGAACGCGCCGACACCGCCACCGCCGAGGAGCTGCGGTTCGGCTGCCCGCTCAACAACCTGGCCCAGGAGATGTCGCCGCTCGACGAAGCGTTCCGCCGGCGCGTGAACGCCGCGTTCGACTCCTGGCGGGACGGGTTCCGCCGCGCGCTCGAGCGCGGGCAGGCGGCCGGCGCCGTTCGCCGCGACGTGGACGCCGGGCAGATCGCGGCGTTCGTGGTGGCCGCGGCGGAGGGCAGCTGGGGGCTGGCCAAGAGCGCCAAGAGCCTGCCGGTGCTGCGCGGCAACCTGGACGTGCTCTGCGCCTTCCTGGACACGTTGCGACCGGGACCGACACCCAACCGTCCGGCCGGCAGTCCCTGAAGCGGCGCCGGTGACCTCGACCGTGGAAGGGCGCCGTCCCTGGCGCCACCGGCGAGCCGGTTCGCGACCGGCGGCGGGCGGACGTAGCTTCCCGGCCGGTCGGCCCCGGCGCGGGAGGGAACATGGACACACTGGCGCAGGTCGCGGTCATCGCCGCGTTCGTACTCGTGTTCGGCGGCGGCTTCTACGGCGTCTTCCGCCACAAGGCGAGCATCAAGCGCACGTGGAAGGAGTTCGCCGAAGCGCACGGGTTGACGTTGACCGAGGGCGCGCTCCCGCAGGTCAGCGGGACCCTCGAGGGGCGGGCGTTCACGATGGGCGCGTCGGGCGGCGGCGCGAAACAGGGCGTCCCGACCGTGGTCGGCTTCACGATCTCGGCCGGGATCAACGGGACCGTGCCGGCCGGGCTGGTGGCCGGCAAGCGCGGCTGGTCCCAGGGGCCCGGGCCGGTGCAGACCGGCGATGCCGGGTTCGACAAGGCCGTGTGGATCGAGTGCCCCGACCGTGCGGCCGCCCTGGCGTGGCTCACGCCGGCCCGCCGTGCCGCGCTCCTCGAGGTCGCCGAGCTCGGCGCCGTCGCGTTAGGGCCGGCCCAGGGCCAGCCGGCGCGGGTCGCCCGCCAGCAGGAGGGGTACAAGGCCAGGCGCGAGTGGTTCGAGGACCAGCGGGCGCGGTTCCTCAAGCTGGCCGCAGCCCTCGACGGCTGACCCACCCCCGCGTGTCGTCCGCGTCCCGGGACGCGCTGCGCACGTGACGGCGCGGCCGCCGCGGCGGCTCGACCGATCGATCGTCGAAGGCCCGCTCCCCAGGGCCGTGTGGACGCTGGCCTGGCCCACCATGCTCCAGAACATCATCGGCGGCGCCCAGGGCGTGGTGGATCACGCGCTGGTGGGCCACTTCGTCGGGTTCGCCGGCAACGCCGCCATCGGGGTCGCGTTCCAGATCTTCCTGGTGGTCATGGTGTTCATCAGCTCGGTGTTCACCGGCATGGGCGTGCTGGTGGCGCGGTTCGCGGGCGCCGGAGATGCCGAGCGGGTGAATCACACCGTGTACCAGGCGTTCCTGGCGGCCATGGGGTTGTCGCTGGGGATCCTGGCGCCGGTGGGGTACTTCCTGGCGCCGCACCTGCTGGAGCTGGTGCACGCCGCGCCCGCGGTCAAGGCCGAGGCGCTTCCCTACATCCGCATCATGTTCCTGTTCAGCTTCGGCATGCTGGTGTTCTTCATGATGGGTGGGGCGCTCCGGTCGGCGGGCGACGCGCGCACGCCGCTCCTGCTCGGCATCCTGCTCACCGTGCTCAACGTGGTGTTCAACGTGGCGCTCATCACCGGTCTCGGCCCGTTTCCCCGGATGGGCACGGCGGGCGCCGCGGCGGGCATGTCCATTGCAGGCGGCATCGTCACGGTGGTGTCGGTGTGGCTGCTGTTCTCCGGGCGCACGCCGGTCCACTGGCACCGGGGCATGAGCTGGAAGCCGGACTGGGTGATCATCCGCCAGCTGTTCCGGTTCGGCCTGCCCACGGGATTCCAGGGCGTCGCGATGAACATCGGCGGCGTGCTGCTGCTGCGGTTCATCGGGTCGCTGCAGCAGAGCGCCGAGGCGCAGGCCGCGTACGCGGTCGGGTACACCGAGCTGTTCTCGTTCGTCACGTGGACGTCGGTGGGCATCATGGGGGCCACGGCGGCGGTGGCGGGCCAGAACCTCGGCGCGGGCAAGCCGGAGCGCACCGCGCGCGCGGTGCCCATCGCGGCCGGCATCGGGCTCGCGCTCGCCGCCTCGATCGGCGTGCTGTTCCTGGCGATTCCGCGGCTGCTGCTCGCGGCGTTCGGCATGACCGGTCCCGACGTGGTCGGGATCGGCGTCCAGCTGCTGACGGTGCTCAGCGTGTCGGGGCTGTTCATCACGGTCGCGCTGGCCTACACCGGGGGCCTGCAGGGCACGGGCGACACCAAGAGCCCCTTCTACATCTCGCTGGTCTCGCAGGTCGCGGTGCCCATCGGCATCTGCGCGGCGCTGCAGGCGGCGGGCTCCCTGACGCCGCTCGGCATCTGGCTGGCGATTCTCACGGGGCACGCCACGCGGTGCGGGCTGTCAGTGGTCCGGTTCCGCCAGGAGAAGTGGCGGGAGATCCGGGTGGAGGCGGGGGCGCAACCGGCCTGACGAGACGGCTGCGACATTCGGACCGTGCCGGGCGCTGTCGGGTGTGGGGGGCGCTGGCGGCTGTGGCGGCGAGGCGGTAGCATGGAGGGAATGCCACCTGCTCTTGTTATCTGTTGGTACAGCGGGCGCGGGATGCAAGAAACTTGGTTCGGGTCGAGTCATGAAGCGCAACAGACACGCGGCCGCCCGGCCAATACTGTTAGGACATGGCTAGGCCGCGCTGCGCGCCGCCACTCGGTCGAGCCCACAGCCCTCCACACAAGGCGAAGGCGATGAAACCGTCGTACCTGCCAAAACCAGGCCTGCGATGATCAGGTATGCCGCGGTGATCGTCCCTGGCGGCAGGTCTGCTGCTGAACGGGCGATCGAGGACTGCGTCCGACAGAACGGAGGCGCACTCGTTGGCAATCCCACGGTTCAGCACGCCGGCATGGCTTTGGAAGGCGACCCGGTTACAATCATCATCTTCGAGGAAGGTTCTGACCCTAACGGATGGTGGCGCGAGTATGCCCGAGTTCACGGTTGGAAGCGCCAGAAGGGCGTGACATAGCGCCCCCCCTCATTGCCAAGGCGATGTCCAACCAGTAGTCTCCGGCATGGGTTACGTACCGACACACGGGCCGTACTGCGAGAAACGTTACGCCTATCCCAGCAAGTGCCCGACTTGCGAGCTCCCTGTCGTCTACTTTGAGTGCACCTGTGGCAGTAAGATCTTCCTTGTTCCTGGCGACTCCGGCCAGACTCACGATTGCCGCATCGCCCGTCTTCAGGCGACGCCGTCACGGATAAACCGTACGACGGGTGTGGTCAACGCGCCCAGAACGTGCCCGTTCTGCATGAGGGCCATCAGCCCCTCGCGCTATCTGGCGCACATGGCCAAGTGCGCCCGTCACTGAGGCGCGACTGTTCGTGAGCGCAGTAGCCGATTCCGGTCCGTGCAAGCACTTGCGGCGTAACGCCTTGGGCCATGCGCCGTTTTCTGGCCCACGCGGTGAAGCGCGCGAGTGTTCTCGACGGTTCGTGTCGCCTCCGCCCTCAAGGTCAGGCTCAGGATGCCAAGAATCGCGGTGAATGCGAAACGGGAAATCGTCGAAGACTTCGCGCGAGTGATCCGCGAGAGGAAGACCGAGGGCCCGAAGCCAGCGACGGAGGTCATCAGTTTCCGGGACGAGCGGCGGAACAACATCGAACGTCGCGTCTATCAGGTGCCGATCGGGCTGCTGCGCTACCGGAAGGACAACGGGCGGATCGCGTCGGACGTCATGAACTACGAGAGGTTGAACGGCCTGATCGACGAGAAGGACGCGGCTGCACAGTCCATCCTCCGGCAGTTCCTCGCCGACAAGGACCCCGAAAAGGTCGAGATTCTGACGCACTCCATCGCGGCGCACGGCCAGAATGAACCAGCGATCATCACTGCAGACGGGTTTCTGATCAACGGGAATCGCCGCAAGATGGTGATGGAGCACCTCGCGAGTAAGCCAGGCGGCTCGGAGTACATGAAGGTCGTTATCCTGCCGGGCGCGACTGACCCAGGTGGCTCTCCGACGCTGATTGAGATCGAACAACTCGAGAACCGCTATCAGCTTCAGAGCGAGGGCAAGTCAGAGTACTACGGTTTCGACCGCGCACTGTCGATCAATCGAAAGATCGATTTGGGGTTCAGCCTCCGGGACCAACTCCGCGACGATCCGCGATACGCTCACGTCAGCGAGAAGGACCTCGACCAATTACCTAAGGGACCCCAAGTGGCTGCTTGAAAAGGGCGTGGACGAGGATGACATCGGTGCGCTCGAAGACGCCGTGTTCAAGACGATTCGGTTACGCCTCCTGAAGGGTCTGCCCAAGATTCATATGATCATGAGGTAGCTTCCGAAGCTGATCGGCGTGAAGGAGAGCCGGAAGGAGCTTATCCGCATAGCTGACGAAGTCGAGGCACAGCTGCCAACCAAAGAGCGCGTCGACTCTAACAACCGGCCGCTCTCGCCCGAGGCGAACGATCGCAAGTGGGCCGACCGCTACCAGCCGCACATTATCAATCACGTGAAAAAGGCGCTGAGCATTCAAGAGGCGAATCAGGAGAAGGAGACACCTGTTGCGCTGCTGGACGCGGCCCTTCGGAAGCTGAATCATGAAGCAATGGTGGTTCAGAACATCACCACCGACGACTACGGCAAGGCGCGGCAACTCGCGGCTGACATTCAGGCGCGCGCGCATGAAATCGAGCAGGAAGTCTACGGCTACAAGAAGAAACTCGACGCCCTCGCCAAGAAGAGTGCGAAGAGCAAATGACTCCGGCAGTGCGCGTCGAGGAGGGGCTGCTCGTCATCGAAGACAGCGACGGGGTAATAGCAGGACGCCACCGGAGCCAGTTGGCGTACTGGGGATTTGCGAATGGCGATCCCCCGGGCACGCTCGTCGCCCGTCCGGTAGATGTTCACTCGACCCTCGACAAGGTCCTGTCGTACTTTGGTCGGTACGGCATAGCGCATGAAGTGTCCGACGAAGTGGCAAGGAGCAGAGCAGCGCTCGTGGGCCTACGGGCAGAATTGCGGGACGCCGTCAAGAAGGGTGCGCGGTTCAAGGGTGGAACGCTTACAGCTGCCGATTCTGGCGACTTCCTGTCATTTGTCGCGACGAAGATCCCTCGGAAGCTGAAGGAACACCAGCTCAAGGCGGCACTCCACCTGCTCGCAGTGACTAACGGCGCGAATTTCTCGGTGCCCGGAAGCGGTAAGACCGCCGTAGTGTTGGCGGTCTACGCGTGGCTCAAGAGCATCGGCGAAATCGACGCCTTGTTCGTGGTCGGACCGCCTTCGTGCTTTGGCCCGTGGAAGGCCGAATACAGGGCTGTTCTTGGCGCGATACCGAACGTGGCGCTGCTCGCCGGTGGCGAGGTTGAGGACAGACGGACGGCGTACGCGGCCGGTCAGCGGGACCTACGCGACCTCTACCTCACGTCTTTCCAGACGCTGCAAAGGGACTGGGAGCGCGTGCGGGTTCTGTTCGGCGAGACAGGCGCGCGCTTCTTCTTTGTCGTGGATGAGGCGCACTACATCAAACAGATCGGCGGCGTGTGGTCGTCCGCCGTTCTCGCCGTCACACAGTTTACCGCGCGGCGGTGCGTTCTCACCGGCACACCCTTCCCGCGCACGTACTCTGATGCGTTCAATCTTTTCGACGTCCTCTGGCCTCGGAGCACACCCCTCCCTCAGTCAGAACGCCTCAGAATCGAACATCTGGCGGAGAACCATCGCGATGAGGATGCCACAGACCTGCTGGCATCTACCATCGGTCCACTCTTCTATAGGGTTCGTAAGGGCGAACTACACCTCGCCGAGCAGCGCTTTCATCCGCCGATCATCGCTGACATGGGTGAACACGAGAAGCGGATCTACGACACCATTCTCGACCGCGTCCGCGAGTTGTCGATGGACGACTACTTGAGGGACGTGGATCTACTCACGCGATTGCGGCGCGGTCGGATGATGAGGATTCGGCAGACGGTTTCCTACGCCAAGCTACTCGGCACCGCGGTCCTTGACTACAACGAGAACCTGGCGGAAGGCGACCTCTCACTCGCCGACGTGATTCGGCACTACGACGAGCTTGAGATCCCCGGGAAGATCAAGGCGCTTCTCGCCCTTCTTGATGGCCTACGTTCGCGGGGTGACAGAAAGGTCGTGGTGTGGTCGAACTTCATCGGCTCGCTCAAGAACATCCAACGTCACCTTGAACACCACTGTTACGGCGTTGGACTCCTCTACGGCGACACACCAATAGAGGCCACACCGTTGAAGGACGCGCAGAGTCGCGAAGAGGTCATTGGCGCGTTCGTCGACCTGGACAGCCGCCTCGACATTCTCGTCGCCAACCCAGCGGCGTGCGCGGAGTCGATTTCGCTGCACAAGACATGTTCGCATGCAGTCTACTACGACTTGTCTTACAACTGCGCCCAGTACCTACAATCGCTCGATCGAATTCACCGGGTCGGCGGATCGGAAGACAAGATCGCGCACTACTACTTCTTGCAGTACGCCGGGACCGTGGACGAGGATCTGCTCACCAACGTCCGGGCCAAGGCGCAGCGGATGAGCGCCATCATTGATCGGGACTATCCTGTCTACTCGCTGGACATGTTCGGTGCGGACGAGGAGCTAGAGGCATATGCCCGACTCTTCCGCTGACTCCGCGGCGATGCTGACAAGAGTCCGCCCGCGTCACGCATGCAACCTCCTTGCCATTGTCCACGGTGCAAGCCACCGCGGCCGGTCCTTCATCGCGGCACGGTATGCCGAGGGAGCGACTCACTTCGAGGAGACGGTTGCCTTCCTCGAGGACATGGGCTGGCTCCGCGCCGATAGCGGCACCCTCGAGCCCACGAGCGACGTGACCGCGCGCATCGTCGCGGCTGACGGCGCGCTACGAAGCTTGCTGTTTGCGGAAGCGGCCTTGGATGGCGCTGGCCAGTACCGACACGTCCTTGCACGTTACTTGTCGCAGTTTGAGCGGATCGATGGCGCATTCATCCATCGGCCGAATGTCGAGGCGAGGCTACGCGACGCGGGAGTGCGAGACTTCTTCATGGATCTCGGAGCGGTCACGCACCGCCCTGACGGCGACTTCTTTGTCCTAGAAGAACCGTTCGCGGCATGCGTACTCTGGGCCCGCAACTTACTTAGTCCCAGCCCCGGCCTACTCGCGCGGCGTGCGGAGGAGCGATTGGCGCTCGGGCACCGAGCCGAGCTCTTGGTCTTTGATTGGGAAAGGGACCGGGTCGGACATCCTCACCAGCATCGCGTTCGTCACGTCGCGCGCGAGAACCCTGCTGCTTGCTTCGACATTCATAGCGTAACGGTCCCTAGCAGCGGCGAGCTCCTACCGCGCTTCATCGAGGTCAAAGCCGTCGCCTTGGACACCTTCGAGTTCCACTGGAGCCGCCCCGAGATCGAGGCGGCGGCAATACTCGGCGACCGCTACTTCCTCTACCTGCTGCCCGTGACGGGCGTTGACGCATTTGATCTCACGCAGATGGAGACAATCCAAGACGCCTATGCGGAGGTCTGCGGCAACCCATCGAAGTGGTCGACAGCCGCGGCCGACACTGTATGCCGAAAGCGCGACAGCCTCGCTTTGTAGTCGCACGCGCCGAGCTGGTTCCAGCCGGTGGCGTGTCTCGAAACGGCAAGAAGCCCGCGAAGCGCAGCAAACGCGCGAAGCGGGTGAGGCCCCCGTTTGGCTACTACGGCGCAAAACAGCGGATCGCGTCAGACATCCTCAAGACGCTTCCTCCGCACAACGCGTGGGTCGAGGCGTTCTGCGGATCCGCTGCAATCACACTCGCCAAGCCTCCCGCACCAATCGAAGTGATCAACGATTTGGACGGGAACATCGTGAATCTGTTCCGCGTCCTCAGGCGCGACCCAGGTGCGCTCGCCACTGCGGCCGCGTTGACGCCGTACGCCCGTAAGGAGTTCATTGACGCTGGTCGACGGCGAAAGACAGTTACTCCCATCGAAAGAGCTCGCCGCTTTCTTGCTCGAACCATGATGACGGTCAACGGCGACGCAAGGGACGCTGGCTTCTCTTACTCGTCCTCGTTCTCGCGTGGCGGCAGAGAGGCGCGAGTGAGCCGTTGGCACAACCTGCCGGAGAGGCTAGGCGCAATCGCTGAACGACTCAGGAACGTTCGTGTTGAAAGTCTCGACGCACGGCGCTTGCTAGAGCTATTCCTAGACCGGCCGGCAACGCTCGTGTACCTGGATCCGCCCTACTTCGTGAAGCGCGGCCATCGTTACGTCATTGATGCAAACGATGAGGATTTCCACCGCGAGCTGTTGACTCTCTGTTGTCGTGCGCGTTGCATGATCTTGTTGAGCGGCTATGACACGCCGCCGTACGACAAGATGCTCCGGCCCAAGGACGGCTGGAAGCGAGTCTCACTAAAGACGCACACTCGCGACACGGACGGGAAGGACTACGTGCGCCAGGAGGTTCTTTGGCAGAATAAGCAGTTCGTCAAAGCTGCCAAGACAGGCCGCGTTCCAATCCGCCTCACGGCGGCGGAAACGCGCGAGGATAAGGTCAACCCGCCCCGCGGTCGGTAGGTGCGGCACCGACGCTTCGACTTGCTGGTGACGTCTGGGCAGAAACACGTCTCATTCCTAAGGCGGCGTGTAATGTGGAGATGGACCTGTCCGGTGGTGCGCGGTGGCGGCTCGCCCGCCAAGCTCGCGAGCCGCAATCTTCTTGGATTAGCCGCCGGGTCAAACTCTTGCGCGTTAGACGGCGCCAAACCTGCTGAGACCAATGACACCGCCCGAAGGCCCTAAGACCGAACGGGTGCGCTGCAACGCTTGCGCCCACGACACGAAGCACGTTGTGGTAGCCGCACGGACGACGCAGGGATCCGAGTTGGTTGAAGGTAGGTACCAGATCGACTGGCGGGACACGTACACAATGCTTCAGTGCCTCGGCTGCGAGGCAGTGTGCCTACGTCAGGAGTCATGGTTCTCAGAGGAGCCGGATCAAGACACCGTACGATTCTATCCCCCCCGTGTCTCCCGACCCCAACCGCGCTGGACCGGCGAGCTTCCCTTCGCCCTTCAGGAACTGCTATACGAGGTGTACGCTGCCCTGCACGCTGACAGCCGGCGCTTGGCAATGATGGGCGCACGGGCAATCGGAGACTTGGTATTGCAGGACAAGGTCGGAGACATTGGCGGCTTCGAACAGAGGCTCGACGCTCTCGTGGAGGCCGGGTATGTCAGCAAGAGGAATCGCGCTGTGCTGGCCGCCGCACTTGACGCTGGCCATGCCGCCGCTCACCGGGGGCACGTCGCCTCGGCCGAGGAAGCAAACCACGTCATGGACATCGTCGAGAATCTCGTCCAGACCGACGTACTCACTAGCGCGGCAAAGAAGCTCGCTTCGAAGACCCCTCCCCGCCCAGGCCAGAAACCGGCGGCGCCGAACCCAAGTGACGGGCCAGCGAACTCTCCGGGAGCGTAGCGTGCTCGATGAAGTCGCGCTGCTCCGCCAAGCTACGTTCGACGGTTTCGCAGACCGGGAGCCACGAACCCGGATCATCTCAGCCAGACTCGCCACTCGACGCGAGCGCCGCCGCTATGAAGAAGCCGAAGCGTAGTCCCAGACGCCCCCTCGACCCGGACCGTGACACCATGCGGGCCGAGTATGACTTCTCCGGCGCCGTCCGGGGGGACACTGCCGAGCGTTATCGCCACGGCACAAACGTCATTGCCCTTGACCCGGCGGTCATGGACGTTTTCCCAGACTCCGCCTCGGTCAATGAGGCACTACGCGCCCTGGCCCCTGTGCTTCGTCGCCAGCGCCGCCCAACCTCTAAGAAGCGCAGCGCCTCGCTGCGCGTTGAAGCTGCCGGGATCAGCCGGGCCACCTCGATATCGAGTTCGGTGTCGGCATTGCGGCCCCGTTTGTCCCGGTTGGAGACGTCCGCCCGGTGGACCTCCCGGTCGGTGAAGTCGCGACGACGACGCATCACGGGGCGTACGCCGGTCTCGGCGCGGCGCACGACGCGGTGCTGGCGTGGTGCCGTACCCATGCGCGCGCACCCGCGGGTCCGCGATGGGAAGTGTACGGCCATTGGACCGAAGGCGAGCTGCCGCGCACCGACATCCACTACCTTCTTCGGCCCGTAAGAGAGGCGCCCTGATCACGACCATGACGCTCAATGAAGCTCTCAAGCAGCTCAAGGCGCTCGGCGACGAGAAGGTGCGGGCCTACACGTCGCGATGCGGCGCTCCACCCAGTTCCCCGGCGTCGGTGAGTGGCCAGCCGCTTCATCCCAACTAACCCTATCCGTTATGCGGGCCATAGGTTCAGGAAGGCACCATCGTGGAGCTCCCGGCCAGCCTTTGCCCAACCGCCACCGAGGACCTCGCCCTCCCTTCCGGCCGGCGGGTGCTCGTCGCTAAGGCGACGCCCACCTTCCCGGCTTGGCCCGGCCCGGTTCCAGCCGATACTCACGGCGGGAAGGTGCTGCTGGACTTTCGCGGCCGCCTCGCCTTCGCCGAGCTGGTGATTCTGTGGTCTCTGATCGAAGCAGGTTGGGATGGCGTTTGGGTTGACAGTTACCGGAACGTCTATCGCCGTGGCTACTGGGATACCCCACCCGTTGACACTCTTCCAGCCCCCTGCCAGCAGCGCCTGGGCCAGATCGTCGCGCATGCCGGGCGCCGCGGTGGCCCCTGGGATGTGTTCGCATGGCAAGGCTCGCAGTTGCTCTTTGCGGAGTCGAAGCGACATACTCGTGATTCGATACGCGAGTCTCAACTCGCGTTTCTGGACTCGGCGCTCGTGATGGGCGAACCACCCGAGGCGTTCCTGTTGGTCGAATGGCGGATCTCCGAGCCCGGCCGCGCCGCATAACTAGCGCTTGCAGCCCTCGGCGCGGCCGGGGACCGGCCCGGGGTTGCCGCCGTTCGTGCCGGCCTCCATTCTTGAGCCATGAACAGACGTCTCAATACAGCGCCGCTCGATCCGCCCGCGGGTGCCTGCCCCCAGCCGCGCCGCGGCTGAAGCGCATCGCGTTATGCCGCACCACACGATGGAGATCGGTGAGTGACGCTTCCGGGCGCAGATCGCGCCGTCGTTGAGGCAGCGAAGGTCCGCGACTATCTCCTGTCACTGCAGCATCCCATCGGGCGAGCCAACGCGCGCTTCTTTCATGCTCTGGGCTTCACCCAGGCGGAATGGCCCAAGCTCCAGCAGGCTCTGCGGGACCTCGCCCGCTCTGGCGAGGCCGAGCCGGGAGAAGCCAACGCCTATGGGCAGAAGTACGTGGTCCGGGTACCCTTCAGGGACCCAATCGAAGGGCCGCCACCGTGACCGTCTGGATCGTCCTTCAGGGGGAGGCGGTTCCGCGGTTCGTGACGGCCCATCCGGGAGCGAATTCATGAGCGCTACCTATCGCGAACTCGACACTGTGGTGTTGCGCACCGACATCCCTGCGTCCGGCCTGAGGGCGGGTGATCTCGGGGCCGTCGTCCACGTGTACGCCCCGGACGCGGTTGAAGTGGAGTTTGTGACCGCGTCCGGCAGGACCCAGGCCTTGCTCACGCTTCGCGTGGATGACGTGCGTCCCGTGGGCGACAACGACCTGCTTGCTGTCCGGCCCGCCGCCGCGCAGGATGCGGCATAACAAGCGGTTGCCACTGGTACACGCGAGGGCTTCGGTGGGCGTTTCGCCGCGCGACCTCTTCTCTCGTCCTTGATTGGAGTGAGGTCATGAACTACGACATCAAGGAAGCGCGCTACGTGGGCGGCCACACGGTCTGGCTGAAGTTCGAGGACGGAACGGCGGGCGAGGTGGACCTGGCAACGGAGCTGAAGGGGCCGATCTTCGAGCCGCTCCGCGATCCCGCCATGTTCCGGCAGTTCCGTCTGGATCCCGATTTCGCGACGCTCACCTGGCCCAATGGTGCGGACTTCGCACCGGAGTTCCTCTACGCGACGGCGGTACGCGTTACGGCCTAGGATGAGGGAGGCCGCCTCCGCCTCGGTCAACGAGGCACTACGCGCCCTCGCCCCTGTGCTGCGTCGCCAGCGCCGACCAACCTCCAAGAAGCGCAGCGCCTAGCTGGGCGTTTGAAGCTGCCGGGATCAGCCGGGCCACCTCGATATCGAGATCGGTGTCGGCACCACGGCGCCGCTGGTCCCGGTTGGAGACGTCCGACCGGTGGACCTCCCGGTCGGTGAAGTCGCGACGACCACGCATCACGGGGCGTACACCGGTCTCGGCGCGGCGCACGACGCGGTGCCGGCGTGGTGCCGTACCCATGCGCGCGCACCCGCGGGTCCGCGATGGGAAGTGTACGGCCATTGGACCGAAGGCGAGCTGCCGCGCACCGACATCTACTATCTTCTTGGGCCCGCCGCGGAGGCGCCCTGATCGCTGAATAGCGTCAGCTCCGCTTGGTCCGATATCGGACGCCCGGCAGGTTCCGGAAATCTGCATCCTGAGTCCACAGCGTGGCGTTGTGATGTCGCGCCGTCGCCCAGACGACGCTGTCGGCCAGGGGTAGCTTCGCCTCCACCCCCAGATAGGCGGCCGTCAGCGCCATCGTCGCGTCCAGGTCCACGACGTCCGCCTGCTGCATCTGCGCCACCGCTTGCAGCGCCGCACCCTCGCCCCGCTGCTGCAGGACCCGCTTGAACACCTCGAGCAGGCAGATCGACGGCACGACCAGCTCCTCAACCGCCTCGATGGCCGGCGCGAAATACCCCGCGTTGGGGCCGTTCGCGAAGTACTCCAGCCATGCCGACGAATCGACCACGTTCATGCCCGGTCCTTCTCACGCGGCACCGTGGTGTCGATCCCCTTCAGAAACCCGCGCATCGCCTTCAGCGGCCTGACCGGAATGAACTCGATCCGGTCCAGGTACTGGAGCGCCTGGATCTTCTGCCCCGGCTCCAGCCCCAACGCCTGCCGAATCGCCTGCGGGATCACGACCTGGAACTTCGGGGACACCGTCACGACTGCCACAGCCACCTCCAGCGTCATACGATATCGCAATCTATCGCTACAGCGTCATACCGACAACCGCTGGAGGGGCCTGGGAGGTCGCTAACGGATCTGGCGCGGGACTCCCTGCTGACGCGTGCGCGTCCTGCTTGACGAGGACCTGCCGGTCGCCGACGGAGCTGCACCGCGGAGGGGCACCGAACCGGGTGCCCCTCGCGTCATCCGGGAACCTACCGACTGACCACGAACTGGTAGCAGTCGCTCTGGAGCACCACCGCCGAGGTGACCGCATCGATCACGCGGAAGTGGATGTCGAACGTCGCGCCCGCCGTCGCGAGCTGCCGGAACAGCTGCTCCTGACCGCGGCCGCGATAGTCGGTCGTGATCGCCCGCGGCACCGTGCCCTTCCCGAGCGTGAGCCACGTCTGGCTGGTGCAGTTGTCATCCACCACCGCGTCCACCGCCCGCTGGAGCCGATAGCTGGTGTTCGGGGCGAGGCCCTGCACCTGCGTGTTGAGGAAGGCGATGAGGTCCGCGTCCTCGGGTTGCCGGAACGCGATGTGGCCCCGGCGGTCCCGGGTATCGGGCCCCCCGCGCAGCGGCACGTCGAGATTGACGCGCGGCGCGAGGGGATTCTGCTCGCCGGCGCTGGCGTCCGCCAGGGGCGCGGTGGTGGGGCCGGTGGGATCCGGCCGGTCCGGCCCGCAGGCCACGAGCAGCAGCCCGGCAGCCAGGCTCACGACGGTAACGCCGGCAACAGAACGTCTCATGACGAACCTCCTTGAGGGGTGACGACCGGGCCCCCGCCGTGCTGGCGGCCGGTCCCGTCGAGCGTAGATTGCTCCATGACTAGCGCCGGCCAGTGACCCAGCCGTGATGCAGGTGTGACTTGGTCGCTGCGGGCGTGCCAGCTGTGGCGGTCACCCCGATGATCGAGTTGCGGACACTGGGAGGGCTGGGGCTCAAGGGGGCTGACGGGCGCGAGTTACCCGCGATTCTGGCCCAACCGAAACGTCTCGTGCTGCTGGCGTACCTGGCCGCTCACCACGACCACGGATCCTGTCGCCGGGACTCCGTGGTCGCGCTGTTCTGGCCCGAGCTCGACGACGCCCACGCCCGCGGGGCCCTGCGGCAGTCGCTGCGCTTTCTCCGCCGCCAGCTGGGTGACGGCATCCTCAACGGCCAGAGCGACGAGGTGGTGGGCTTCGAGCCGGGCACGCTGTGGTGCGACGTGGCGGCCTTCGAGCAGGCCTGCGATGCGGGCCAGCCGGCGGAGGCGCTGCGGCTGTACCGCGGCGCGTTCTTCGACGGGTTCTTCGTCTCGGGCTGTGCTCCGGAGCTGGAGCACTGGATCGAGTCCGAGCGCCTGCGGCTGCGGCGGCGGGCCGCGCAAGCCGCCGCCGAGCTGGCGGCGCGGGACGAGGCGGCGGGTGACCTCGCCGGGGCGGTGGCGGCCGCTCGCCAGGGAGTCGCGCTGGATCCCGACGACGAACGCGCGCACACGCGGCTGGCCGAGCTGCTCGACCGGTGCGGTGACCGCGCCGGCGCGCTGAGCGCGTTCGAGACGTTCCGGAGCCGCCTGGAGGAGCAATACGGCGCGACGCCCTCGCCCGAAACCGACGCCCGCATCCGGGCGATTCGCGAGCGCACCACCTCATTCCCTGTCACGCCGCGGGCGGAACCCGTTTCCACGGGCGCCGCCGCTCGCGAGCCGCACCCCGCACGGCGTCGCGGGATCCTGGCCGCCGTCATCTTGGCCGTGCTGATCGCCGCGCCGCTGGTTGATCGCTGGTGGCGCGCCGCCCCATCCACGCCGGCCGACGAGGGCCTGGTGGCGATTCTCCCGTTCCGCGTTCGTGGCGCCGATTCGTCGCTCCGGCACCTGGGCGAAGGAATGGTCGAGCTCATGGCGCTGCAGTTCACCGGCGAAGGCGGTCCCCGTGCGGTCTCCCCCGGCGCGCTGCTCAGCAGGTGGCGCCGCTCAGTGCCGGCGTCGGCGGAGGAGGTCACGCCGGAGGCGGCCGGTGCCATCGCGCAGCGGCTGGGGGCGGGACGGTTCCTCGACGGCGGGGTGGTGGGGACCCGCGAGCGCCTCACGATCAGCGCCGCGGTGTTCCGGGTCGACGATGGCCGATCCGGTGTGCGCTCCAGTGTCACGGGCCCCTACGACAGCCTGCAGGCGCTGGTGGACCAGCTCACGGCACAACTGCTGGCCGGTGAGGCCGGCGCGCCGGAGCCCCGGCTCGCCACGCTCACGTCTCTTTCTGTCCTGCGCGCCTACCTGGATGGCCGGACCGCCTTACGACGGGGTCGCTGGGACGAAGCGTTGCGGCACTTCGCGCAGGCAGTGCAGGTCGACTCGACGTTCGCGCCGGCGGCCCTGGGCCTGAGCTCGGCCTCGCGCTGGCTCAACGGCGCGGAGGGGCCGCGCGCCGAAGCGCTGGCGTGGACCTTCCGGGACCGGCTGAGCGCGCTGGACCGCGCCTTCCTGGTCGCCGAGCTGGGCCCGCGTTACCCCGCGCCGTACACGGCCGGGGAGCGCATCGACGGCTGGCAGCACGTGCTGGCCCGCTATCCCGAGGCGGCTCTAGCCTGGTACCGCCTGGGCGATCACTACTTTCACGACGGCCCCACGATGGGCCTCGACGCGCCGCTCGCGCTGGCCCGGGCCGCCTTTCAGCGCGCCCTCGCGCTCGATTCCGTCGCCGGCCTGGAGGGCCTCAGCCACCTGCTGGAGCTCGCCGCCCAACAGGGCGATACGGCCGCCTTGCGGCCGCTGTTCGCGGCCGGTCTGGCCGCGGACTCCGGCCCGGACCGCGCCGAGGCCTACCGGTGGATCGCCGCGTTCACGGCGCGCGACAGCGCGGCACTGGCGCTGTTCCGGCCGCGGTTTCGGGAGCTGCGGCCCGGCACGCTCACGAGAATGTGGGCGCTGTCCCAGCAGGCCGGCTTCGACGTCGCCGACGCGGTGGGCGCCCAGGCCGAGCTGGCGGCGCGCGTGGTGCCCGGGATCGACCCCGGTGACATACGCACCTCCGTGTATGAGCTGGCCCTCAACCGGGGACGGCCGCGGGAAGCCCAGCGACTTGCGGAGATGATCTCGCCGGGCTGGAGCGCGGCCGACCGGCTGGCGGTCGTCGTGCTCAGCGCGCTGTACGGGGACGGCGATACCGCCGCTGCCGCCGCGGCCATTCGCTCGCTGAGCCGGCACGTCGAGGGGCCGTTCGCCGCCGGAGCCAAGCTGCGCTACTCGCAGTACGAGTACGTGTGCGTGGTGCAGCAGTGGCGCGTGGCGCACGGTGATCTCGCCGGCACGCGCTACGCCGTCGCCAGACTGCGCCAACCCGACCCGTCCGCGCCGACCTGGCTGGTGGCGCAGAACGCGGCCTGCAGCGCGGCACTGGATGCGGTGCTGGCGGCGTCGGGCGCACGGCCCGAGGCGCGACTGCTGCTGCAGCGCGTGGACTCGATGGTCCAGACCATACCCGGGTGGAAGTGGAGCTTCCCCCGGCACCGGGTGGTGGCCAGCCTGTGGGAAGCGCGGGGGGAATGGGACCGTGCACTGGCCGCGATCCGCCGCCGCCCGCACGGGGGCGTCCGGTATCTGGCCGGAGACCTCCATCATGAAGGGCGGCTGGCGCTGCTGGCCGGAGACACCGCCGCGGCCCTGCGCGCCTGGCGCCACTACCTCGCCCTGCGCCTGGATCCGGAGCCGATCCTGGAGCCTCAAGTGGCTCGCGTTCGCGCCGAGGTGGCGCGCCTGGAGTCCTCCGTGCGCGCGCGCAGCGACCTCGTACCCTGACGTTCGCTGGGCACTCCCCTGACCACACCAGGAATCACCAGCATCGCGCCGCTCTTCATCGTGAAGAATGTCCCCGCGTCGCTGGCGTTCTATCGCGACCGTCTCGGGTTCGCCATCACGTTCCAGGGGCCCGAACCGGACGACATTTTCTTCGGCATCGTCCAGCGCGGCGGGGCGATGATCATGATGAAGGACGTCGGCGTCGATCCGGTGCCGAACTACACGCGCGACATCAAGCAGGGCATCGCCCGCTGGGATGCCTACCTCTATGTGCCCGATCCGGACGCGTTGGCGGCGGAGTTCAGCTCGCGCCAGGTCGAGTTCTTCGAACCTCTCCAGGATACCAATGATGGCTTGCGGGGATTCGAGCTCCGGGACGCTGACGGCTATGTGCTGTTCTTCGGTCGTCCGCATCGGCGATAGCTTCCGGCTCAGCCCACAGGATCCGCACCCGGCGGAGGACGGCGCCACAGGCGCGGCAGCTCCGACGCCAGGAGCAGCACGGAGAACGCCCCGGTGACGCCGAGCGCGAGCAGGCACCAGACGAAGAATCCGGCTCCGCTGTACCGGTTCATGTCGGCGCCGCCCGTGAAATGGAGGACCGGCATGCCCATCGCGAACAGCGCCCCGAGCAGCATGATGACCTGACCCGAACGCCGCTCGGCGAGCAACGCAGGTCCCGACAGCAGGACGAGCAGGATCAGCACCGCGACGAGGTTGCCGGCCCCGGCGTCCCGCGTCCCGGGTCTCGCGTGGAGCGCGTCCTGGGTGAGGTGAAAGGAGAGAAGCAGAACCGAGAGCAGCGACGTGCCCACGAGCATGTGCTTGCGTGTCATGCCTGGCTCCGGCGGCTGGGGAGGCGCTCCTATGGGAACCCCATATGGTAGCCGAGACACCCTGGTATGTGAAGGTCCCGGATCGTGATGGAGCTGCACGTTGGCGCGGCGAAGCCGGGGAGCCTCGCGGCCGGCTAGCTCGAACCCGTGGTTCCCATCCCGCTCGCCAGCCGCACATCGGCGTGCCGGACGAACGGCTCGCGCTCCAGCAGGTAGTCGTCGTCCTCGTCGTAGTACCGCGCCCGCGTGTAGTCCTCGCCCGCGCGTCGGACCGTCGCGTTGTGCGCCGACGGTCCGGCGTGTTGGGCAGCCCCAGCCGGGGCGGTCGGCGAAGAGTTCGTCATCACGTGCTCCGTGCGACCGCAAGCTAGGAGCAAGTTGACCCGAACTTCGAGATCCGCCCCTCCCGCGCGTTTCGGAAGAACCTGCCCGCGCTCGACCTGTTTCCGCGGCGGTTTTTGGGCACAGGTCACCTCGCGCGGCGTGAAGTGCGCCGCCGAGCAGGTCGCCATCGTGCCCGGCGTGCAGGAGGCACTCGACCCGGTGGCGCGGTTGTTCCTGAACCCGGGCGACAAGGTGGCGATGGAAGACCCCGGCTGGGGTCCTCACGGCGCGCCTGTTGCCGGGCGCACGATCATCCTGCCCCGCATCACCGGATGCAGGACGCACACGTACGTCACCTCTCCGGCCCGGCCCGCAACCACGAGACCGCCCTGGCCCGCGGCCAGAGTGCCCGTGTCCCACCCACCGACACCGCCCGCGGTGGCGGTATGGGGAACGATGTCGCGATTGATCCACTCGACCGTGTCGCCCCGCGCGACCTCAAGAACCGCCGGATGGAACGTCATGGCGCGGATCTCGACCACGTGGCGCCGCGGCGGCGCCCCGGCCCCGGCCGGAGCGCCCACGCGGATGAAAACCGGCAACGCGAGCACCGGGACGGCCGCCAACCACCACCGGCGAGCCCGCGGGTTCACGACCCCAACGAGGCCCTGAGCTGCCGGGCATGCTCGAGGTGCGCGGCGATCGCCGGCCGCACATTCACCAGCAGCTCGCGCAGATCGGCATTCGACGTCGTGGGAATCAACACGGTGTCCAACGCGTCGAGCACGGCCTGGTGGTAGGCCACCTCGCGGTCCATGTACGCCCGGTCGAAGGCACGGCCCCGAAGCGGCTCGATCGCCGCGCGGGCCTGGGTCGCCCCGTCATGAGCGACTGGCTCACCGCGTTGTCCAGCGGCGTGACGCCGAGCCTGCCGGCGAGGGCGGCGGCCTGGGCGTTCACCGCGGTATGATCGGTGATCATCGTGGCGGCGAAGCTACGGACGGCGGCGTTGCGGGCCCGCGTCTGCGCATACCGGGCGAGCTCGACGTCGATGCTGTTGGCGGTGACCGCCACGTGCGCCACTTCCGGATCGGACAGGTCGGGGGCGGCGGTCTGGGCCTGGAGCACGGTAGCCCCGGCCGCGGCGAGGAGCAGCGTCAGCAAGTGGGAACCGGCAACTCTGGACACGGTGACACCTCCGCAAAGGGATGGACCGGAACCACCCTGGCTCCGGCTGGTAAGCCAACGGTAACACGGCAATCACAATAAATCAAGTAATTGCTGTGATAACTAGACAAATGGCCCGCCACCGTGTATTCTGAGGGGCCAGGAAACCTCGGGAGGACCGTGAACTGGCCGGAGAAGCTGATCGGCGAGACCCAGGTGAAGCTGCTCTCCCTGCTCCGCCGGTCGCACCAGACGATACGGGGCCTGGCCGGTGAGCTGCGGCTGACGGACAATGCCGTCCGGACCCACATCGCGATGCTCGGCCGTGACGGCATCGTCGAAGACGCAGGCGTGCAGCGCCAAACCGGTGGCAAACCGGCGCGCGTCTATGCCTTGTCCCGGGAGGGCGAGGAACTCTTCCCGAAGGCGTACGCGCTCGTACTGGGGGGCCTGGTCGAAGAGATCGCCCGGGAAGACGGCCCCGCGCGCGCCATCGAGCTGCTGCGGGCCGTCGGCCGTCGGGCGGCCTCAGGGGCGGCGGCGCCGTCCGATGTCGAAGGCCGTGTCGCGGCCGCCGCAGGTGTCCTGCGCGGTCTCGGCGGCGACGTGGAGGTGCAGCGCGTCCAGGACGGCTGGCGACTCCAGGGATACGGCTGCCCGTTTTCCGCCGTGACCGTCGAGCATCCCGAGGTCTGCGCCCTCGCGAAGGCGCTGGTCGAGGAGATCACGGGCCGGCGGGTTGTGGAGTGCTGCGACCGGACCGATCGGCCGCGGTGCGCCTTTCAGATCGCCGGGGACTGAGCGGCCCGTCGACCAACGCCGCCCCGGCAGACGGGCTACTGGGCCCGAATCGCCACCGCCGGATCGATCTTCGCCGCGCGCAGAGCCGGGAGCCAGCACGCACCGATCCCGACCGCGGCCATGAGCACGACCACGGCCCCCAGCGTGACGGGATCGTGGGGCGCCACGCCGAACAGCAGGCCGCGGATCAGCCGCGTGGCGAACAGCGCCCCGCCGGCGCCCAGGCCGAGGCCCAGCGCCAGCAGCACGCCGCCTTCCATCAGGATCATCGTCTGGACGCGCCCGCTGTCGGCGCCGAGGCTCATGCGGATGCCGATCTCGTTGGTGCGGGCGCTCACCGAGAACGCCAGGACCCCGGCGATGCCGACGGCCGCGATGATCACCGCGAGAATGCCGAACGAGGAGACCAGCGCGGCGTTCAGCCGGCGCGGCGCGACGCTCTGGTCCCGGATCTGCGCCACGGTCAGCACGTTTTCGATCGGGTCGTTCGGGACGACGCTCCGGACCAGCCGGGTCGCCGCGTTGGCCAGCGACAAGGCGTCGCTCCGGGCGCGGATCACCAGTCCGCCGCTCCCGAAGTTGATCTCCTGCGCGAACGGCTGGAACACCACCGGCAGCGGCTCGGCGTCGAGACCGCCGTCCTTCGTGTCGCCCACCACGCCCACGACGGTGCGCCATGCGCCGCTCACCGGGATGAACCGCAGCACGTCGCCGGTCCAGGCCACGCGCTGCCCGATCGGATCCCGGTCCGGGAAGAGGTGGTCGGCCAGGGTCTTGTTGAGGATCACCACCAGCGGCCCGCCGCCGCGGTCGGTCGTCGTGAACTCCCTCCCCGCGAGCAGCGGAATGCCCGCCGCGCGGAAGTACTCGGGGCTCGCGGTGCGGTACTCGGCGCGCGGCATCGGCTCTCCCGCGGCGAGCGCCCGACCGTCGGCCTTCACCTCGAGCTGGAACTGCGTGGTGCGCAGCGGCATGGTGGAGCCGACGCCCACGTCGCGCACGCCGGGGATCGCCCCGATCTCGAGACGCATGCGATCGTACAGCGCCTTCGTGTCGACGTCGCCGCGTCCGATGCCGCCGATCGGCACTTCCATCGTGAGCACCTCGTCGGCCCGGGACGTGAGCCCGGCGTCCACCTCGGACAGCCGCACCATGGTGCGGGTGAGCAGGCCGGCGCCCGTGAGCAGCATGACGGACACGGCGATCTGCGCCACCACCAGGGCGCGCTGCAGGCGTTGCCGCTTGAGGCTCGCACTCGCGCGGTTCACGCCCGCCGCCACCCAGGTGCCGAGCGTGCCTTCCCTGGCCAGCCTCGGCGCGAATGAGAGCAGCACGGCGACTCCGAGCGTCAGGACCAGCGTGAAGCCGAGGACCATGCCGTCGAGGCGGATTTCGTTGGCGCGCGGGGAGTAGCGCTCCGCCAGCGCGATCAGGAGCCTCGCGCCGCCCGTCGCCAGCACCAGCCCCAGCACCGCGCCGACGAACGCCAGCACCAGGTTCTCGGCCAGCAGCAGCCGCCGCAAGCGGCCCGCCCCCGCGCCCAGCGCGGCGCGTACCACCAGCTCCTGCTCGCGGCGGACGCCGCGCATCAGCGTCAGGTTGGCGACGTTGGCGATGGAAATGATCATGACGAACGCCGCCGCGCCCATCAGGAGCCAGAGCGTGAGTTTCGCCCGCTCGCCCAGCACCTGCTGGAACGGAATGACCGAGACCCGATACCCGGAGCCGGGATCATAGGCGTCCGCGAATTCGGTCTGGACCCGGCCGCGGATGGCGGCCACCTCGGCCCTCGCCTGCTCCACCGACGCACCGGGGGCGAGCCGGGCGATCATTTCAGTCATGCGGTGCGTACGGCCATGCACCATCATGGCGCTGGTGTGGTGCTCGCTGATCACCATGTTGAGCAGGGCGTCCATGCGGTTCGGGAAGTACGGCGCGGGCTGGACCACCCCCACCACCCGCACGTCCCGGCCGTCCATCCGGACCGGCCTGCCGATGATCGTGCTGTCGCCGCCGAAGCGGCTCATCCAGTACTCGTGGGTCAGCACCATGACGGGCGGCACGGAGGTCCCGTCGTCGCCCTCGTCCAGCAGCCGGCCGAGCACCGGGGACAGCCCCATGATCTGGAAGAAGTTGCCGGTCACCAGGCCGACCTGGACCCGTACCGCGTCGTGTTCGCCCTGCAGCGTGTACGTCATGCCCGAGTACTCGGCGATGCCGCGCAGCGTCGTGGCGCTGTTGCGGAAGTCGAGGATTTCGGGGACGGAGAACAGGACGTTTTCTCCACCGGGGCCGGTGATCGAGTGGCGCAGGTACACCAGCCGGTCGCCGTCGCGGTGCGGCAGCGGCCGCAGCAGCACGCCGCGGACCACGCTGAAGATGGCGGTGTTGGCACCGATCCCGAGTCCGAGGGTCAGCACCACGGCCACCGTGAAGCCCCGGGCGCGGGACAGGCTGCGAATCGCGTAGCGAAGGTCGTGACTGAACATGGCTCCTCGTGACCGATCCGTTTCTGGTGTATAATGCCCCGTGCCGGCTCCGGCTACTCGGAAATTGCTCGGGAGGGTCGGTCCCGGCGACACCCTTGTGCCGAACGGAACCCTTCGGATGCGACACGATTCGACTTGAAGCGGCGGGTCGAAGGTGGGCGTGTTATGGGGCGTGCCGAATCGCCGGGTGGTTCCGACCTGTCGCTCGTGACCTTCACGCCGGCACGACGAAGGGCCGAGCGCAGGGAGTACGAGTCGTGGTGACCTGCGCGGGAGAGCGATAGTGGCCGTGCGATGGGTGCTCGCGGGCGCATGCACACTGGCCTGCCTTGCCTGCGCCCGCCAGGACCCCGGGGAGCGACCGGCCGGCACCGCCGGCGCGGCGCGCCCCAACATCGTGGTCGTGGTGGTGGACGATCTGCGCTGGGACGAGTTCGGCGCGGCCGGGCACCCGTGGCTCCGGACGCCGCACATCGACCGGCTCGCCGCCGAGGGCGCCCTGTTCGTCAACTCGTTCCACGCGGTGCCCCTCTGCTCGCCCAACCGCGCGACGCTGCTCACGGGCCAGTTCCCCACGCAGCACGGCATCATCGACAACGTCGCGCGGAACCGGCTGAGCCACCGGCTCGCGACGTTCCCGCAGACGCTGCGGGCCCACGGATACGAGACCGCGTTCCTCGGCAAGTGGCACATGGGTAACGATCCCACGCCGCGGCCCGGCTTCGACTACTGGGTCGGGCTCCCCGGGCAGGGGCGCTCGCTGAACCCGGAGCTGTTCGAGAACGGCGCGCTGCGGGTGGTGCCGGGCTACACGACCGACCTGTTGACCGACCGGGCGGTCGCGTTCATCCGGCGCCCGCGCGACCGGCCGTTCCTGGTGTACCTGGCGCACAAGGCCGTGCACCCCGACGTGGAGCAGCGCGACGACGGCTCCATCGGCACGTCGCTCGGCTACATCCCGGCGCCGCGGCACCGCGGGGCGTACGACGGCCGCGTCCTGGCCCGGCGACCCAACGTCGTCCGGACGCTCGGCGATCTCGAGGGCATGCCGGCGGTCCGGCGGGCGCTCGCGTACAACGCGACGGGCGACGTCAGCGCGCACGGGGGAGACATTGCCGCCCCCACCACCGACGATGAGACGATCCGCCGCCGGGCCGAGATGATATTGGCCGTGGACGAGGGCATCGGGCGCATCATCGCGGCGCTCGACGAGAAGGGCGAGCTCGACCGGACGGTGTTCGTGTTCACCAGCGACAACGGTTTCTTCTTCGGCGAGCACGGCCTGACCACGGAGCGCAGGCTGCCGTACGAGGAGTCGATCAGGAACCCGCTGATCATCCGTTACCCGCCGATCGCGCAAGCGGGCGCGCGCCCGGCCGAGCTGGCGCTCACCGCGGACCTCGCTCCCACGATGCTGGAGCTGGCCGGCGCGCCCATCGGCGAGCACATCCAGGGCCGCTCGCTGGTGCCCGTTCTGCGCGGCCGCGCGCCGGATTGGCGGCAGTCCATCCTGGTGGAGTTCTACACGTACGAGAATCCGTTCCCGCATCTGATGGACATGGACTACCGGGCGCTGCGGACCTCCCGCTACAAGTACATCCACTGGGTCCGGCACCCCGACCTCGACGAGCTGTACGACCTCGAGGCCGATCCGTTCGAGATGCGCAACCTGGTGCACGAGCCCTCGGCGGCCGCGACCCGGCGGCGGCTGCGCGCGGAGCTGGGGCGGGAGGTGCTGGGCGCGCTGCGGCTGGGCGGCGAGCGGTGAGGGCGCGCCCCCTCAGAGCGTTCTGGCCACCCGCACCGCGTTCGCCATCAGGGTGAACGTGATGTTCTTGGCGGGCAGGAACGGGAACGTGATCCCGTCGGCCAGCCACAGGTTGGCAAAGTCGTTGCTCTTGCAGTCCGCCGTCGCCGTAAGCGGCGCCCCGCCCCGCCCCATCGGCAGCAGCCCGGCGTAGTGCACGCTGGCGCCCTTGGGGCGCACGTGGGTCATCCCCGGCGGCGCCAGGCTGCCCAGCCGCCGCAGCGCCCCCTTCACCCGCCTCACTGCATTCGCGATCTGCTCGGCGTCGTCCGGCGCGCCCACGTAGCGCAGCCGCAGCGTGCCGGCGGTGCCCTCGGCGCCGGGCTCGAGGCTCGCCGTGCAGGATTCGCGCCGGGTGTCGTGCAGGTTCACGTTCGCGATGCCCAGCGCGCCACGCAGCAGCCGGAACACCGCCGTCGCCGAGCGGAGGTCGAGGGGCAGGCTCTGGATCACCGGGTGGACCATCGCCGTCTTCAGGGTGGTGAGCTGCGCGTGCACGTAGTGAGCGGGGTCCTTCCCCGCGAAGCCCACGCACACCTGGTGGTACTGGTACGCCGGCTCTTCGCTGACCCGGCCGAGCATGCCTGACGTGATGAACGGCACCAGCACCTGCTGGTTGTCCATCAGGCCGGTGAGCGTGACGCGCTCGCCGGCGCCGTGCCACCGCGACGCCAGGTAGATCCGCGCGCTGGCGAGCGTGCCGGCCGCGAGCACCACGCCGTCGGGCGCGCGCGCTTCCGGAACCTCGGGCCGGCCCCGGACCGCGACGCCGGTGATCCGGCGGTCCGCGTCGTAGGTGAAGTGCGTCACCGGCGCGTCGGGCACGTACCGGAACCGCGGGTGGCCGAGCAGTCGGGCGAGTGTGACCGACGGCGTATACAACGCGTCATGCGGGCAGCCCCACAGGCAGCGGCCGAGGTAGGTGCACGGCCGGCGGCCGTCGCGCTCCTCGGTGAGCGTGGCGATGCGCGAGCGCCCCAGCCACACGCCGGCGGCGTTCAGCGCGCCCGCGTGGGCGCGATACCGCGCCACCAGGTGCGCCGAGTGGGCGTCCAGCCGGAGCGGCGGCAGGAGGTGCGCGTGGAGAGGCCAGAACCGCGCCAGGTCGTCGGCCTCGCCGCTGATCCCGATACGCCGCGCGACCTCGTCGTAACACGGCGCGAGGTCGGTCGCGCCGATCGGGAACTCGCGCAGCTCCTCGTCGTTGAACGGATACACGCCGCCCGTCCACGCCTCGGCCAGCCCGCCCCGCGCGAACGACAACAGCGGGTGGAACCCGTCCGCGGCGACGTGCGCCGGCTCGTCGAGCACGTAGCTCTTGCTCGGCGGCAGGCCGTAATACTCCTTGCCCGCGCTCGGCAGGATCACGCCCTCGAACCGTTCGCCGAGCAGGTACCGCACCGGGTCGGCCAGCGTCTCGGCGATCCGGTCGAACGGCACACCGGGGGCGACGGGGGCGGGGCGCTCGCGGCCCACGTCGAGCATCACCACCTCATGGCCGCGCTCCAGCGCGGTCTCGGCGAAGTGCACGCCGGAGGGGCCCGAGCCCACGACCACGAGCCTCATCGCCCGGCGCCCGTGACTCGTGAGATGAGGTGCAGCGGGCCGAGCAGAATGATGCCGGCGACCAGGCACACGGCAAACACCGCCCCCGTGGCGGCGAGCCGGAACACCACGCCGAGGGGGCTCCCGGGGCGCGGCGCGAAGGCTGCGTGCGACCCCGCGCTGCTCTCCAGAATCGCCAGCAGCAGCACGAGCTTGTGGCGCAGCAGCGAGCGTGGCGCGAGCAGGCGCGCGTACGCGTCGGCGATGCGGGTGAGCAGCGGGTGCACCGCCGCGACCCCGACCAGCACCCGGCCGGCGGCGGGACACGTGGGTGGCAGCCCGGCGTGTCCCGCGGCGTACCGTTCCGCCGCGCAGGCGCCGGCCGGCGCACCGATGAGGTAGCGCGCAAAGACGTCGGTCTCGCGCGCGAGCCGCGGGTCAGCCACCGGACTCGGATGCCGCGATCATCGCGTCCACGTCCGCGAGCCGCGCGCGCCACGACTCCAGGAACGGGCTCGGGCCGGCGACGCCATCGCGCGCGAACGAGCTGAGCTGCCCCGGCGCCACGGGCGACCGGCCGCGCAGCACCGTCTGGCCGGCGATCAGCGCGGCGCGGAGCGCGCCGTAGGGCAGCTTCACGAAGCCACCGCCGCGCTTGAGCTTCGTGCGCACGCGGCGCAGCAGCTCTTCCATCGTAAGGGCCTCGGGCCCGCCCAGCTCGACCGTCGCGCCCGCCAGCTCGTCGCGCTCGGGCAGCTCCAGCAGCATCCGCGCGAGGTCCAGGGCGAGCACGGGCTGGACCCTCACCCGCCCGTCGCCGATCAGCAGGCCCACGGGCGCGGTCGCGAGGCCGCGCAGCCGCCTCCAGATCGGACTGCCCGCGCCGAGCACGATGGTCGCGCGCGCGATGGTCCAGGGGAGCCCGCTGCCCTTCACCAGCGTTTCGGCGGCGCGCTTGGTCTGGGCGTAGGGATAGTGCGGGTCGTCGGGCCAGCCGGCCGCGATGGTGGACACGAAGGCGAAGCGCCGGCACCCCTGCTGCGCGCACGCGGCGAGCAGCGCCGCGGTGCCGTCCACGTTGACCGCCGCGTGCTGCGCGGCGGTGGCGGCGCCGGTCGCGGCGGCCAGATGGATCACGTCGGTATCGGGTCCGAGGGCAGAGCCGTACCGTGCGGCGTCGGCGAGCGCGGCGGTGACCCACTCGGCGGCGGCGGCGCCGGCGGGCGGCGGCCGGCGGCTCAGCGCCACAACGCGGCGGTACCGGACACGGTCGGCGGCGGCGAGCACGTGCCGCCCGACGAATCCGCTGGCCCCGGTCACGAACAGCGCGCGCACCGGGAGCCGCGCGTCAGCGCGTGACGGGTGTCTGGGAGGCGGACGCCGAGGGGGGCGCCGGCTCGGACGCGGGCCGCCGCTCGGGGCCCAGGCCCAGCGACCACTGCCACAGCATCCAGCGCAGGCGGGCGACGCCCTTGAGGTCGTCCCACGCCGTCTTGACGATCTTCACGCGGCTGTCGTCGTCCTCGATCCAGCGCACCGGAATGTCGGCGAGGCGGTAGCCCTGCCGCTCGGCCAGCACCAGCAGCTCGGTATCGAAGAACCAGGAATTGTCCTTGATCTGCGGCACCAGCCGCTGGACCGCGCGGCGGTTGATCGCCTTGAAGCCGCACTGCGCGTCCGAGAAGTGCACGCCGAGCACCCGCCGGACGATGATGTTGTACGACTTGGAGATGACGTAGCGTTTCAGCGAGCGGGTGACCTTCGACCGGCCCTTCTGGAGCCGCGAGCCGGTCGCGACGTCGTAGCCCTCTTCCAGCACGGCGCGCAGCACCTTGGGGAGCGCCGCCAGCTCGGTCGAGAGGTCCACGTCCATGTAACAGACCGCGTCGGCCGCGCTCGACAGCCAGGCGTGGCGCAGCGCGCGGCCCCGGCCCCGCTGCTCGAGGTGCAGGAACCCGACTTCCTCCGGCGCCTCGGCCACCAGCCGGCGCGCCACGTCCTGGGTGCCGTCGGTGGACCCGTTGTCCACGACCACGACGCGCCACCGGTACGGCAGGTTTGCCCGGCAGAACTCGCGCACCGTGCCGACGCTCCTGGCCAGCACGTGCGCCTCGTTCAGCACGGGAATGCAGACGTCCACCGTGCGCGCGCTCACGGGCGACCCTGCCGGCGGAAGCGGGGGGACCACAGGCCGAAGATAATCGCCGCGGTCAGCGCGAACAGCGCCACGGGGGTGACCCCGCTCGCGAAGAAGTCGCCGTACTGGCCCCCCGTGAGCTTCAGGGTATTGAGGGCCGGCAGCGCGAACCCGCCCGCGAGCGTGCGCACCACCGGATCGAACACGCCGAGCGGCGCCTCGACCTCGCGGTACATCGCGAGCGGCCAGGCGATGGTCAGGGCGCCGAGCACGAGCAGGTACGCCAGCCGCGGCCGCCGCTCCCAGACCCGCACCAGCACCACCGCCGCGGGCACCATCAGGAACGGGAAGATCGCCGTCATGTAGCGGATGCCGGTGTTGAACTGCAGGCGGGTGTAGTTGTTGCCGCTGAAGAACAGGTACAACGCGAGGAACACCAGCAGCATCGCCCACATCTCGAACCGCGGCAGCACCCGGCGCTCGCCGCGCTCGACCAGCGGGCACAGCACGCCGAGCGCCAGCAGCGGCGCGGTCACGAACAGCCCGAACCGGTGGTCGCCGAGCAGCAGCCACAGGATGTCCGGCTGCGGGCCGCTGAAGCCCTGGTACCCGCGATCGATCCACTCGACCGGCGGCATCCAGTGCTGGCCGGGCAGGAACGGGTTCCCGAACGCCTGCCACTGGTAGAACCAGAGGAGCAGGACCGGCGGCAGCGTGCCCAGCACGTACCACAGCCCGTGCCGCCACCCGTCACCCCAGTTCTCCTCCAGGCCGCGCTTCGCGAAGCCGTACAGGCCGAGCGCGAGGATGAACACCACGCCGGTGTAGTCGAACAGGATCGCCGTCCCGCCGGCGAGGCCGGCGAGGATGAACCGGGTGCGCAGCCGCCACGGCAGCGCGTCCCACGGATCCCACAGGACCACGAAGCCCGCGAAGGCGATGTGCCCCAGCATCAGGTTGTGATTGAGGAAGCCGGTCCGGAACAACACCGGGGTCGCGAACGCGTAGGCGAGCGACAGCCACAGCGCGGCGCGATCCGATCGGAACAGCCGGCGCAGCACCGCGAACAGGAGAACCACCGCGAGCGCCGTGGCCGGCGCCATGCAGAACGCCTGCATGACGAACGCGGCCAGGCCGAGCTTGATGTCGAGCCCGCGCCGCCACGCTTCGGCGTAGAACCGGCGCGCGTTGGGCCATCGCGTGTCGAACGCCGGCGGCTCGGTCTGCCCGCTGGCGCGGCGGCGCTCCACGAAGCGGCGCGACACGGCGTCCACGACGGGCTTGAAGGCGAGATACGGAATCGCCGCGAGCATGGACACGCCGGGGTTGTTCCCGATGTGCCAGCCGCGCCCCGGCGTCTCGAACAGGTCGGGGTGCAGCCCGCCGTACTCGTCGAGCCGGAACGAGGCATGGTCGGCGAGCGCGAGCGCCGGATAGTGCTCGCGCACCACGTCCGTCGCGAAATGGAGGACGTAGATGATCCAGCAGGTGAGGAAGAGCCTCCACGCCGTCTGGCGCGGGCTCAGCGGGGCAGCGGACGCAGCCATGGAATCGAGGCCCTCAATCCGCAAATTCCGTGCGCCATGCGGGTGCCGCCAAGATATTGCGGTGCAACAACTTATCGCAAGTCCAGGCGGTCGGGTTGCGGCCGCGCCGCATCAGTCCTCCACGACGTGGGTCGCGAACACCTTCCGGTAGCGTCCCCATTTGGCCAGGTCGAACCCGCCGGAGGGGCTCAGACAGTCGGCCGCGCCATACGCCATTGCCAGCGCGTGGTGGGTGTTGTCGTGGGCGAACAGACCCTGCCGGCCGTAGGTGAGCAGGCCGGGCAGGCTTTCGGCCCAGGCGTCGAGCACGCCGAACGGCTGCTCGTAGCCGACCAGGTAGATGGGATACGCCTGGCGCAGCCGCCGGACGTGGACCGCCGGCGGCTCCGCGGCGAGCGGCAGGCCGGCGCGCCGGATATCGGCGGCGACCAGCGCGCCCAGCGCCGCGTCGTCCAGCTCCCACCGGCCGTCGCCCGGTGAGGCGGGCAGCTCGGCGCACAGGATCGTGCGGCCCGCCGGCGCGGCCGCGTCCGCGTAGATCTTCGGTTCCGAGAGCCGGGTGATCGCGAGGTCGGCGCCCGGCAGGTAGTGCGCGTCGAACGGCGTGAACCGATCCGTGTCGAGCTGGAGATAGACGAGCAGCATGGCGCGGTACTCGATCTGCCCCGCGGCCCGCAGCACGGCATCCGGCGCCGCGGGCTTCATGAGCCGTGCCAGCAGACTGATGGGGATCGTGGACCAGAGGTGATCGGCGTCGAGGCGGCGGCTCTCGCCCTCGCGCGCGATCGTGACGGTCCAGCGTCCGCCGGCGCCACGCTCGACTGCCACGGCCTTCCAGCCGAGCAGCAGCTCGGCGCCGGCGCGGGTCGCGGCCGCGGCGTACGCCTCGCTGATCTGCCCGTAGCCGCGGCGCGGGTAGAAGAACCGCCCGGCCAGCGGCGGCTTCAGGCCGGGGACCTGGCTCAGCACCTTGCGCAGCAGCTTGCCGAACGAGCCGGCCGAGACGCGCCGCCGCGCCTGGATCCCCGACAGCTCTTCCGGCGCGCGTCCCCAGATCTTGCGCGCGTACGGGAAGTAGAAGTCGTCGCAGATCGTCCGGCCCAGGTTGGCGAGCAGCACCGACGCGAACGTGTGGCCCTCGTCGCGGCGGCGGAAGGTCGTGGCGGCCATGTCGCCTAACGTGCCGAGCGCGAAGCCCTTGTCGAGCCGCACCAGGAGGTCCACGGGCTTGAGCGGGAAGTGGATCCACTTCCCGCGCAGCCGGATCCGGCCGTGGCGCGGCCGGTCCAGCAGATCGGCGCCGAGCATGGCGCGGATGTCGGCGAGGATCGCGGGCTCGGTCGCCGGATGCAGGCGGTGGCTGCCGTAGTCGAGCCGCTGGCCCTGCCACTCGAAGCTGCCCGCGTTGCCGCCGACGGCGCGCTGGGCCTC
>Ga0187892_10001660_pt1 | contig 49340 bp, 50 predicted proteins | sample MA1701073metaG_FD_139345 | JGI IMG/M metagenome (GOLD analysis project Ga0187892, IMG submission 139345) | Bio-ooze microbial communities from a basaltic lava cave in the Kipuka Kanohina Cave System on the Island of Hawaii, USA - MA170107-3 metaG ...
AACTCCCCAAGGTTCATGGCTGACTCCCTTCTCAAAGGCCGTCAGCCACAGGTTTCTATTGCCCGGAACACTACGCCCAGAGAAATCTCAGCGGCCTTTCAGAATTTCGGGACTGCTTCTAGCCTTTGTCCCCACTCAGTCCTGACATTCGACACCGGATGGCAGCCGCCGTCATCCTCCCAAGCGCGTACTCTTGCCGCATCGTCGGTCTAGTTCCAATATCCAGCGGCGCGGGGAAAACGGCTGGATGCTCATGACTGCCCTCCACGTATCACGTATCTGGGGTGAAATCCACTCCAGGCTGTCTCAGGACTCCAAAGAACGACCTGGACGCGGGCCCGATTGCGTCACGCGGCCATGGTCAGAGTCGGGTGGGACGTGAGCTGTAGAGGGCGGTGGAGGCTGTGTCGCGCCAGAGATGGTCCCGGTAAGGGCTTATGAAGCGACTGGCGGGGCGGACGGGTAGCCCTGACCGCCAGAGGGACCGCAGGTTGAAGGCGGTCGCCAGTAGCGCGAACTCTGCTCCAACGTTGCCAGTCTCCGGAGCAGAAAGCGCCGTGCCCTCATTTGCTCCTTGGGATGCCGAAGACCGGCCCGGAGAGTTCCTTGCGACGCTTGTGGAGGGTCCAGGCCTCAGGTGTCGTCATCCATTCCCAGTGGCCACGCAAGAGGCGGTCGTAAGGGCCGACCCAGATCGTGCGCCCCGCGGCCGTCCTTCGTGCAGATGCCGAAGGCCTGACATACACGGCATACGGCGTGCCTGTGGCCCGGTAGGCCCTCATGTAACCCGTCCTACTCCGCGGCCCTGAATGTCCAGGTGGACGTGCATGCTCGTGAGCTGCGCCAGGCCTTCAACTTTCGCTGGAGTGACTTGGGCCATCCCTACGGCCCGGCCGCCGGAGCGCGCCACCCAGGCGGGCGACCTAAGTGGCTCTGTATGAATATTCGTACGCTTGTCACACCCTTATTCCCAGCGGAGTCCCGGTGAAGCACATCAGAATCGGGACGAAGTCGAGGGACCTGACCGCTGGTCCTTTCTGGTATCGCTCTAATAGGCGATGGTCAGGTCCGTCCGCTCCGTCCCAATGCCAGTGGCATCGGGCCTCGGTCGGAATGAGGGTGCAGACAGAGCTACATGAGCCACAAATGATAGCCCCGTCGTCCTGTGCCGCACGAATTCAAACCACCTCCGTCGCCCGGCTGGCGCATGCCGTTACCGGGTCATAGGGAGAACCCAGCCAAGTACTCACTCAAACCTTCAGTGCTGCGACGTTTAGCGCCGATCGGTCCTCCTGACTCGCCTTGGGCTGGCGATGGACGCGCCCCTGCCGCCTGGCGAAGTAAGGCCATCCATCGCCTCCCCCACGCCTGGCCGTAACCGCGGCGGGGCCTTTGAAGCGTCGTCCGGGTCAATCAAATGGCTCATCACGCCGTCCATGTTGAGCTCGATTCCCAGGCCGGGCCTGCCATTCGGGTAGATATACCCGTCGCGCACGTCAAACATCGGCTCGATGAACGTGGGGAACGTCTCGAACCATGTGCTCACACACTCCTGGCGATATAGGTTTGGCGTAGTTAGCGAGCATTGGAAAGCGGCTGCTATGGCGACAGGGCCGATGGCGTCGTGCGGTGAGACACGGATGTAGTGCGGCTCTGCAAGCGAGGCGATGCGGCGGAATTCGCTGATGCCGCCGCACCAGGCAACGTCAGGCATGATGTAGTCCACCAGGCGTTCTTCAAGCACCGGCACGTAGTCCCAGCGCGTGAAGTGGTGCTCGCCAATGCAGAGCGGAGTGTCTGTGTTCTCCCTGATCTGCTTGAGCGCCGCGTTGCTTTCGAGGTGCGTCGGCTCCTCGAACCAGATCAGGTCAATGTCCTTCATGGCGTTGGCGCCTTCGATGGCGCTGATGGTGTCAAAGCGTGCGTGGGCGTCAATAAGGAGCTCGTAGTCGAGGCCGACGGCGTCCCGCAGGGCCTGCATCCACTCCACCGCTTCTGCGATGGCGCGCGGGGTGAGGCGCTCGACCATGAGCGGGCCGTTAAGCTCACCATCGGGCATGTTTTCCGCAGGAAAGGGGTCAGTCTTGATAGCTTCGAACCCGTTGGCCTTGTGCTTGCGGGCAAGAGACTGCATCTCCTCGACCGGCACGTTGGTGAACCAGCGGCCCGCGACATGGGTGTAGAGGGGGACGCGGTCGCGCACTGGTCCGCCAAGCAGTTCATAGACCGGCACGCCAAGTACTTTGCCCTTGATGTCCCAGAGCGCGATATCTATTGCGGAGAGCAGGTGGGTGATGTAGCCGCGCGGGTTGAGCTCGCCATAAAAGTGATATATCCGCTGCCACATGGCCTCGATCTTCGCCGGGTCGCGGCCGATGACGAAGGGCTTGATGACCTCCATGCCGCGGGTCAGGTGCGCAACTGAGGTCTGGTTCGTGCACTCACCAATGCCTGTGACGCCTTCGTCGGTCTCGACTGTGACGAATAGCCAGCGGTTGAAGCCCTGCGGCTGGACGAGATGGGTTTTTACGTCTGTGATTTTCATATTGCCCTGCCTGACCTTGCGGGACTGGCCGCAGCACTGAACGTCTGCGACGGTACCTGGAACGGCCGGTGAATGCGCCTATCGGAAGGCGAAATGACGTACCTGGGCAGTGCGTCGTGGTTGAGCGAAATACCGAGGCCAGGAGCATCAGGGTGCGGGTGGATGGCGCCGTCGTGGCAGTCAAACATGGGCGTGATGACCTTGGCGTAGTCAGGGAAAAACTCATGGACGCACTCCTGGCGGTACAGGTTCGGCACAGTCATGTCCACCTGAACGCCTGCCATGAGCATCACCGGTCCCAGCGCATCGTGCGGCGAGAAGCGGATGAAATAGGCCTCGGCCATGGACGCTATGCGCCGTAGTTCTGAGATGCCGCCGGTCCATGCAACGTCAGGCATCACATAGTCCACGAGACGCTCACGAAACAGCTCGATATAGTCCCAGCGTGTGAAATGGCGTTCGCCGACGGAGAGCGGGATGTTTGTGTTCTCGCGCACTTGCCGCATGGCCTGGACGCTTTCGACCGGTACCGGCTCTTCGAGCCAGATGAGCTTGACCGGCTCAAGCGCGCGGCAGGCGCGGATGGCGGATGCGACGTCGAAACGGGCGTGGGCGTCCACGAGGAGCTCATATGTTGGCCCCAGGGCCTCGCGCAGGGCCATCATCCAGTCGGCGGCGCGGCGGGCTTCGCCCGGAGAGAGGCGTTCGACCATTTCACCGCCAGTCGGCGCGTTGCCTCGCCACTGACGCCGGAACGGGTCGGTCTTGATGGCCTCGAAGCCCCCGGCCCGGGCCCTCTTTGCCGCCTCGACCGCCACCATGACGTCCATGTCCGGGTCGCTGAGCGGGCTCGGGATGTGCGTGTAAACAGGGACTTTGTCGCGCACGGGGCCGCCAAGCAACTGGTAGATGGGCACTCCCAAAACCTTGCCCTTGAGGTCCCAGAGGGCAATGTCTATCGCCGAGATGAGGTGCGAGACATACCCTCGCCCGTTGAGGTCGGAGTAGCCATGGAAGAGCTTTTGCCAGATGTCCTCAATGTTGCGCGGGTCCGAGCCGACGATGAAGTGCTTGATTGCCTCAATGCCGCCGACGAGGTGGGGTGTCGAAGCGTAGTCAGAGCACTCGCCGAGGCCGGTTACTCCCTCGTCCGTCTCAACCTCCACTAACATCCATTCGCGCCCGGGCTTAACCATGACAATGTAGGTCTTAACGTCTGTGATTCTCATACCGTGCTCTCCGCCGGACCTTGTGACCGCAACGCGGTAAGGCTGACGCTCGTGCCGGCGCACACGATACGCCCGTGTGCAGCAAGCGGGTAGTGAGATAAGTTGACCGGCGTCGAGATACCGCTGCCCCGGTGACAGGACACCGCATCACAGGTCAACCCGCCTGGCGACTTTCTCAGGGGCGATGGCGTAGCCGAAGCCCGGCCCACGCGGCAACGGGAAGTACCCGTTCTCAGGTCCGTAGAAGTCTCGGAAAAAGTGTTGGCTGTTCTGGTTGATGCGCACACCCCATTCGGCAAGCGGGCAGTTGCGCTCTTGATGGGCAAATAAGATGTGGAGCGCATTGCGGCACGACTCGTTGCCGTGCGGGACCACCGCCACGCCATAGGTTGAGCAGACGGCTATGATCTTCCGCATCTCGGAGACGCCGCCCGCCCAAATGGGGTCTGGCTGCACGACCGTTGGGCGGCCCGTCTCGACCATCTGCTTGATCTGCCAGCGGTTGTAGAAGTGCTCGCCATACGCGAGCGGGATGCTTGTGGATTCGGCAAGGCGCCGGTGGGAATCGAGGTCGTCAAAGTTGAACGGCTCCTCGATCCATGTCGGCCTGAACTCTTCGAGCCGGCGTGCCAGGTCTATCGCCCAGAGCACCGAGTTCAACCGGGGGTTAGCTAGCACCCAGTCACACATGATCTCGACGTCGGGCCCGACCGCTTCGCGCACGGCCCGGACCACGGCAACGTTGCCGTTGATGCCCTCGCGACCGAAACTGCCGTTATAGGGCAAGTACCACTTGAGGGCGGTGAAGCCTTTGGACACGTACTCGGCCGATGCCTCAGCGGCAGCGCCAGGGTCGGTCGAAAACCCCAACATGCCGGCATACGCACGCACCCGCTCGCGCACCGGGCCTCCGAGCAACTCGTAGACGGGCGCGTTGCGGACCTTGCCGACGAGGTCCCAGAGCGCGAGGTCGAGCACCGCAATGATCGGCATCCGCTGGCGCAGGCTGACGTTGGAATACAGCTTCTCCCAGATTGCCTCGGTGCGTCGCGGGTCTTCGCCGATGAGCAACTGACCGGCGTCCTTGACCTCCTTCTCGTCACCGTGCGAGATGTATTGCAGGCCGCTCAGCCCCTCGTCGGTCTCCACCTGGACGAACCTCTCGCGGTGCGGCGCAGGCTTGTGCGGCGGCTGACCGGCGCGCAGGCCTTCAAACACAGCCAACGGCTGCTGTATGCGCCCCTCAAGCTCGAAGACCTTCACGGCCGTGATTTTCATTGGTACCTCCCGGTTGTGGCCGTCGCCCGGTTAGCCAGACCCTCGTGGACGACGGTGTGAGAGTGTCGCGCAGTCCGCTGCCCGGGTGGTGGGCGTGTAATTGGCCAGCGACACGGGAGCCGTGCTGAACGCGGCCGAAGGGCGGTCGGAGTAGATGTCCAGGTTTAGGACGCGCGCCCAACGGTCGCGAGACCGGGCTGGTCACGCAACGAGGCGTCCCACTCTCGCGGTCTCAGGCCGCCGCTGAGATAGAGCGGGTGCTTGGGTATGCCACCTTTGGAGAGCGCCAGGACTTCGGGCCGCACCCCCAACTCCGCAAGCATGCGAATGACCTCAAAGTGCCTGTTTAGGTGCAGACTGTGCAGGCCCCAGGCCGCAACCACTTTGCTGGCACGGCACGCCGATTGCGCGACCCACTCATTGTTCAGCGGGCCAACAGGCGAAGGATGTTTTCGGAGCGCCCTGGGGTCAGTCGACCTGAGCGCAAAGACGTTGGTGACCACAGCGCGGTCATAGCCCCACGCGGCAGCATAGGCCTTGCACCTCCTCACGGACGGGTCGTCGTGGGTTTCGTCTGCCGTGGACGGGTTGAGCATGATGAAGTTGATCAGCCCGTTTCCGCCGGGTGAAGGACCACCTACGACAGACTCAAGCGTGTACCTGTACCGCCTGTCAGGCGAGAATTCGGTCTCGTTGTGCGCGGGCAACCACCGGAAGCTCGTTGCCCGCAACATTGACCCGCCCGGCAATAAGACTTTCAACGACCAGGTCTTCGCAGTAGTGACTTACAGGCCATAAGCGGTAGCCTCTGTTCAAGTACGGTCCGGTCAAATCCGTGCGCCTTCACAGGTACACTGTGCAGGCGCACGGTTGCCGTTAGTTTAGGCTACGTGGAGCCAGTCGTTCAGCCCGTGGCCGGACAAGTCCATCAGCTCTCTCGCGGTGCGTAGGAAAAGTCTCGCATGGCTGCAAACTCGAGGCTGGGACGCCTCCGCGAAACCGAGTTCTGCTACCTGACCACAACAGGCCGGGTCAGCGGCCTCCCACGCGAGATCGAGATTTGGTTTGGGGCGGAGGGCAGCACGCTGTACATGCTTTCCGGCGGGCGCGAAAAGTCGGACTGGGTCAAGAACATCAAGCGCAGCCCAATTGTCTCGGTCCGCATCGGCGGCGTCACGTTCAGGGGCGTAGGGCGGGTGGTCGCGGACCGCGAAGAAGACGCGCTCGCACGGCGGCTGCTCTTGAAAAAGTACGCCACGTCTGCCGATGACCTGGCGAGCTGGGGCCGTAAAGCACTCCCGGTAGCGGTCGATATCGAGGCGGAGGCCTGAGGAGCCTCAGGCTGTGGCGTTGCCGCCTGCTGGCCCCGCGTTCGCCCCGCAGGAGCGCCGTGCTAGTGGCCCTTGCCTCCGGCCGCGGCCATCATCCCGCTTGCCGCCCGTGCCAGCAGCTCCAGGCCGCGGACAGCCGTCTGGCGCTGCGCAGGCGACAACATGCCAAGGAGCACCCCTACACGGTCAGCGTCCAGCACCGACTGCGTCTGCCTGATTTTTCGGCCTGCGGGGGTTATCGCGAGGAACACCTTTCGCCTGTCGGCGGTATCACGTTTCCTGACGATGAACCCGAGGGCGGTCAGCTTCTCGAGGTGGAGGGACATCGTGCCCACGGTGACGCCCATATGAACGGCCAGGTCTGAGACGGTCACCTCGCGGCCATCGTCCAGGTGGTCGAGTATGGCGGCCAGGTGAGAACTAACGCCCTTGGACTCCCCGTCTGCCGGGTGCTTGGTGTGGCACGCGAAGAAGACGCGCGGGTACAAGGCCATGACCTTCTCCGCTGTTTTGTCCTGGACTGTAACGCACCTCATAAGCTTCAGTAAGGCGCCTAAAGGTTTGATTTGTCAAGGCAATAGGTTTTAGCCATTATTGCCTGAACTCATCTTGCAGTCCGCTCCTATCCCTTACATGGAGGCAGACATGTGGTGGCTTGTACTGGGAATCGCACTGGTAATTGTGGGCCTGCCCACAGCCATTTGGTCCGCCGGCACGCTTCTCCCGAAGGCGCATTCGGTCACGAGGTCGGCCACAGTTGCAGCGCCACCAGGCAAGGTGTGGGGACTGGTCACTGACTTCGCCAACGAAGCGAAGTGGAACAAGACGATCAAGTCTTCCACGCGCGGCCCGGACATGAATGGCCATGAGGTGTGGCTGACGGTAGACAAGCGCGGCGACAAGATGCCGCTTGAGACTGTTGAGACGGTGGCCGGACAGAAGCTTGTGCGGCGCATCGCCGACCCCAAACTGCCCTACGGCGGCCGGTGGACTATCACTCTGGCGCCTGACGGCGACGGGACCCTTGTCTCGGTAACGGAGGACGGCGAGGTCTTCAACCCGATATACAGGTTTATGGCCAGGACGTTCATGGATGAGGCTGCGACGGTGAACGCATACCTCAGCGGGCTGACCGCCGCCGCAGGAGGCGGCGCGGAGGCTGCATAGCCTGACCGTCCAGCACGGTCCCCTCTCCTGGCGGGAGAGGGTTGGGATGAAGGGACCCGCACGGCCCGGCAGAACTTTCAGCGATAGCCGGTATCCAGGGACTGCGGGCCTCAAAGCGCACGGCCCAGCCTGAACCCGGCTACCACAGCGACCACCCCTGCAGCGTTGCTCAGGGCCATGTTGGCGGCGGCCCACAGCCAGTTGCCCCCGCGCCCAAGCTGGACGCTGTCGAAGGCAAACGTCGAGAACGTCGTGTAGGCGCCCATGAAGCCGGTCAGCGCTGCGAGACGGACCATAGGGCTGACCCACCCGCGTTCTTCGGCGGCAACCCACACGGCGCCGAATAGCAGGCAACCCGATACGTTGACCGCGAACACTCCCCACGGAAAGCCGGACGGCAAATGGCGGAGAAAGAACTCGTTGACACCGTATCGGGCGAGTGTGCCGAGCGCCCCGGCGAGCGCCAGCCATAGCAGTTTGTCCATAGTTACCGTCTGCCCTGCCCAGCGCGGCCTGGCTGACTTCCAGTCCGGCCCGCAGTGTGGCGGTTTCCCACCGGGCTGGCACCAGTATGATTGCGCCTGGCCCGTGAGGCAGGGCGTTTGCCCTTCGACCAGGGCAGGCATTCAGGGGCGAAGGGCCGTACGGCCAGCGGACGTCCCATCAATTACGGCATGACAGGAGACGGTCAATGGCAGGCACGATAGTTGAGTTCAAGAGCAACGGCGGAAAATCGTCGGGTTACCTCGCTGTGCCTCCTTCTGGCAAGGGCGCAGGCGTCATCGTCATACAGGAGTGGTGGGGGCTGGTCCCGCACATCAAGAAGGTGGCAGACAGGTTCGCGGCAGCCGGCTACGTGGCGCTGGCGCCAGACCTGTACCACGGCAGGGCTGCTACCGAGCCTGACGAGGCCCGCAAACTGATGATGGAGCTTCAGATTGGCCAGGCCGGCAAGGACATGTCCGGCGCAGTAGCCTACTTACGTTCGCACTCGGCCGTGACGCCGAAGAAGGTGGGCTGCATCGGTTTCTGCATGGGAGGCGGTATGACGCTGTACCTGGCCTCGATGGGCGTAATTGACGCCGCCGCGCCGTTCTATGGCGTGCTGTCTAAGGCGTCCCCGCACTGGCGTGGCGTGAAGTGCCCCATCCAGGGCCACTACGCCGAGCACGACGGCGCAACGGACGGCTTGCCACTGCTGAAAGTCGCGCTGAAGAAGGCAGGCAAGCAGGCCGAGTTCTTCATCTACCCTGGCACCCAACACGCCTTTTTCAATGACGAACGGCCGCAGGTCTATAACGCGCCCGCGGCGAAGCTGTCATGGGAGCGGACGCTGACATTCTTCGCGATGAACCTGAAGTAAGCAAAGGCCGAAGGTGCCGACCCGGCTGTAAGCCTGAGGGCCAGACCCCGAGCGAGACGAAAGGGGCGGGCCCGAAGAACCTGGCCTGGTCACGACACGCCGACCCTGCGACGCAAGAGAGATCCTTCGGGCCTTTGGCCCTCAGAATGACATGAGCGAAGCCGCTACGGCGTGAAGCGAAGGCAGCTCATTGTCCTGTTGACGCCTTCAATGCGGTGGACCTTGTCACGCACGAGGTCACCCAGCTTGTCGAGGTCGTCCGATTCCAGCACCGCGATAACGTCATAAGGCCCGGTGACGCGGTCCGCCTGGATCGTCTCCTTCAGGGCGCGGAGTGTCTTCACAATGGTGCTGCCCTTGCCCGCCTGGGCTTCGATAAGCAGGTAAGCCCGGATCGGCATATAGTCACCCCTGTCCCTGATTGAGGCCGTTCACGCTGAGGGCCTCAGATTTCTGTGGTGTGAATGATATCGCTGCCGGGACACGGCAGCATAGGAGCTGTTTTACCGGGTGACTGACCCACTCCCAGACGTCAGACAGCAGTTCAACCGGCAGGCGCATGAATATGCCTCAAGCGTGCCGCACTCGTCCGGTGAAAGCCTCCAGGTGATCACGCGACTTGCATCCGAGGGCCGCTTCGGTATTGGCATTGACATTGCCACAGGGCCCGGGTTCACGGCATTCGGGGTCGCACCCTTCTGCCGCGTTGTCATCGCTACCGACATCGCCCCCGCGATGCTTGCCGCGGCCAGGCGGGGCACAAGCGAACGCGGCCTCTCAAACGTGCAATTCACATTCGCTGATGCGGAAGCTCTGCCGTTTGCCAGCGGTTCGCTCGACCTTGTCACATGCCGGGCTGCGCCGCACCATTTTTCAGACGTGCCGCTTACGCTCCGCGAAGTGGCACGCGTCCTGAAGCGCGGCGGGACATACTTGCTTGCCGACACCACGACGTCTGAGGGCCCTGTGGCCCGTGCGTGGCACCAGGACATGGAGCGAAGGCGCGACCCAACGCACACCCTCAACCTGCCGCCCTCAGAATGGCGGTCTGCCATCGAAGGCGCGGGCATGGAATTGGACTTCGAGACCACCGTGCGAGTCAACATGGCCTTCAATTCGTGGACTCGCAGGTCCGGCACTCCCGACGCCGAGCGCGAGCACATGCGCGCTGAGTGGCGCTCCGCCCCCCGCGAGGCGGTCGCTGAGTTTCAGGTCCAACCGGTCAGTGGCGGAGACTTCACGTTTTCGTGGCCCGCTTATGTGTGCAGGGCCAGGAAGTCAGCCTGAGGCAGAGCGGCCTTTCACACACGGGCCCATGTGGGGCTACCTCACCCCCTTCCGCGTGCGCTTGCGGAAGAACGTGCGGCTTCCGCTGGGTATCCTCACGGTTCAGAGTGGGTTAATTCTTGGCTTCGGCAGTGACTTTTCCCCGTCACAGGCCATGGAGACTGATGCGTGGTCACACGGCCAGAAAGCCGACAGCGCGGGATTACGGGCATTGAGACGGCAATAATCCTGATCGCCTTTGTGGTGGTCGCTGCCGTCATGGCTTTCACTATCCTCCAGACAGGCGTGTTCTCATCTGAGCGCAGCAAAGAGACGACGTTTGGCGGCGTTGCCGACGTGCAGTCCACGCTCAGGCCGGCAGGCAGCATCATCGCTTTCCGGGGTAAAGTCGGGACGACGGACACGGTCTACAAGGTCAGCATCCTGCTCGAAAACCCACCTGACGGGAGCGTCATTGACCTTACGCCCAAGTTCACTGCAAACGGGTCCGGCACTGACCCGGACTCCAGCTCGGGCCTGCCTGTGCCAGTCATCACGTACACAGACTCCAACCAGCGACTGAGCTCAGTCCCGTGGACTCTAAACTTCCTTGGTCCCACCACCAACAACATTGTCAACCCCGGCGACCGCGTGGAGCTGCAAGTATGGCTGCTGAACCGTGACACCTCCGTCGCACAGAGCGCGAACAACTCGGTGAGCTACATGTCAGCAGGCGACGGCGGCTTCACCTCCAGCAATACACTGCTGACACCCAACGACAAGTTCACCATTGAGTTGAAGTTCGACCGCGGCGCCGTGCTTTACTTCCAGCGCACTCTGCCGTCCAAGCTCGACGACGTGATGAGCCTGAAGTAGGCGGCAGTGCGTCCGGCACTCGCCTGTCGCCTGCGGCAGATCGCAAGGGCTACTACGGCACGTCTACGCGAGGCGGCGGGTTCAGCACCGGGTGTATCGCCAGCAAGTGGGCCCTTTCTTTCGAGCCGTTGAAGATGCCGTGGCGCACGCCCATCTCACACATGAACATATCGCCTGCCTTAAGCGGGATGTCGTTCTCCTTCGCATAGACGGCGTTAAGCGAGCCCTTCAAGCAGAACATGGACTCTTCGTGCGCCGGGTGGTAGTGGTTAGGCGCCACTGCGCCGGGGTCGAACACCAGCTCGCCAACGTAAGTGGATTTCGCGCCCGCGAAGTCGCCCACCATGTCGTAACGCATAATGCCTGGGCGGAACTCGTAGGGCATCGCCTTTGCGCGCACGTGCACATGCTTCTCGGGGACGCCGTTAGTCAGCTTCGGCTCAGATTTCTGGTCCATCAGTTCGTTCGTAACTGGGTTGACCATGGGGAACACGGTGACCTGACGCGCCGGCCTGCCCGACCTGTTCACGAACCCGTGCGGCGCGCCGGCCGGCGAAATAATGCAGTCCCCGGCACGTGCGGTGAACCGCTTGCCGTCGAACCAGCACTCAAGCTCGCCCTCCACCATGTACTGCGTCTCCTCGACGTGCGGGTGGATGTGGTAAGGCACGACCGCGCCCGGCGCATAGGTCAGGTCGCCAACATGGAGCATCCTCGACCCCGTGTCTGCGCCGGTCATGTAATAACGTTTGATGCCAGGGTAACGGTCCATGAGCTTCTGGTCGCCGCGTCGCACGATGGGCATGCGTGACTCCTGTCGGCCGGGGCTTGTTGCGGGCCGGGATGCGAAAGTATAGTGCCCCATAGGGGGGCTTTGTTCCAGTAGTCGTGATGATGCACGTCCCGCCGTTCACCCTTCGACCCTGCGGCTTCGCTCAGGGCAGGCAGGCTCAGGGCGAACGGAAGTCTGGATTGCGCGAGGAGGCGGCATGGCCAAACGGCTAGTCGTGTGCTGTGATGGGACCTGGAACCACGCAGACCAGAAATACCCCACCAACGTCCTCAAGGTCGCTCGCGCGGTGGCGCCCTCCGCGCCTGACGGCACGCCGCAGGTGGTGTTCTACGACGAGGGCGTTGGCACCGGCAACCTCGTCGACAGGCTGCTCGGCGGCATATTCGGCACCGGCCTCGACAAAAACGTCAAAGACGCCTACACGTTCCTGATGAACAACTACGAGGAAGACGACGAGGTGTTCGTTTTCGGCTTCAGCCGTGGAGCGCACACCGCGAGGCGCACGGCAGGGCTGCTCCGCAAGGCGGGCCTGCTCAAGAAAGTCAACGGCGGCATGTATCGCGAGGCTTATGCGTTCTATCTCCGCAGAGACCCCAGGCCGGACATGCCAGACGTTGTGGAGTTCCGGGACAAAAACTCTCGGGCCATTGACTTAAAATTCCTCGGCGTATGGGACACGGTGGGCGCGGAAGGCCTGCCCGTGCGCAAGCTCCGCTGGACGACGAAGCTCACAGGCAAAAACTACAGGTTCCAGGACAACAAGCTGAGCCGCCGCGTGAAGCACGGGTACCAGGCGCTGGCGATTGACGAGCAGCGCGGCCCGTACCTGCCGACGGTCTGGAACAACCCGGAGTCTCCAGGTCAGGTCATCGAGCAGGTCTGGTTCGCTGGCGTCCATAGCGATGTCGGCGGCGGCTCGGGCCGCGTTGGCCTGTCTGACACGGCCCTCAGCTGGATGATCAAAAAGGCCGAGGGCTGCGGGCTGGCATTCGACCGGGACCATGTGGGTTCAACAGTCAAGCCCGACGCCTCTGTTATGCCGGGCAGCAACCGCGGCTTCATATGGCGGCTCATCAGGAACGTATCGAGGCCGATGGGGGCCGTCTCGCCTCGGACGGAAGCGGTCCACATTTCAGCCCAGCAGAAACACGCAGCAGGCGCTCCTGGCTACGCGCCGCAGAACCTCGTCCGGTACCTGGCCTCGCCAGACCACAAGGTGGCACAGTAAAAGGTCAGACGCCATGCTTGCGCGCGGCGCTCGCTACGGGTGCACCATGACCCTTATCGCGCCTGAGCCGCGCTTATCGTCGGCTGCGGCAAACGCGTCGGTGATCTTATCGAGCGGGAAGTGGTGTGTGACGATGGGGCCCGCGTTGAGTTTGCCTGCAGCAAGGAGTTTCAGGGCTGCCCCGTACTCGGACACCCCCTGCCAGGTCGACAGGCTGTTCGACCACCGCACCGTCAGCTCACGCCGCATTGCGAGCAGGGCGTCTATCGTCTGGGGCGCAGTGAAGACGCCCAGGACGACCAGGCTGCCTCCTCGCCTCGCCATCTGGATGCACTGGTCGAGAACCTGGGCGTTTCCGCCGACGGTCTCTGCGACCATGTCCGCGCCCTGGCCGCCCGTGAGGTCCATGACCACCTTGACCGGGTCCTGCCCGGACGTGACGACCGTATCATCGGCGGCGCCTGATGCGCGCGCTACATCGAGCGGCTGTTGTCGCGTGCCGACCATGATTACACGGCCCGCCCCGTACGCCTTCGCCACCTGCCCGAACGTGAGCGCTATTGCGCCTGCGCCGATGACCGCGATCGTGTCTCCAGGGGTCAGCGGCGTGCGGTTGAGGGCGTGGACTGCGCAGGCATAGCAGTCAATGAGGGCCGCGGCGTCGAAGGAAACGGAGTCCGGGATGGGGTGGCAGTTGGCCGCTATGCACACGTCGAACTGGGAATAGCCGTGGCTGCCGTGCGGTTCGCCGCCCTTGAGGCCAGCGTCCGGGCAGAGGTGGTTCTGCCCTGCCCTGCAGTGGCGGCACTTCCCGCAGCCCACGAGGTGTTCGCCCTCGATGGCCACGCGCTGGCCAGGTTTCAGCCCGCTGACGCCGGCGCCAACTCTGACCACCTCGCCGGCCAGTTCGTGGCCCTGTTGCCAGGGGACCTTAAAGCGCGAAGGCCGGTTGCCGCGGTAGTTGTGCAGGTCTGAACCGCACACACCCGATGAGCGCACTCTTATGACCGCTTCACCCGGCCCCGGTTCAGGGGTGGGCATGTCAACAACTCGTATGTCCTTGCCGCCGTAGAAGAGAGCAGTCTTCATGGCTCCGCCTTTCGTGAGTGTGCTGGCGGCGCAATGATAATGGCAGGCCTGAGGCGCGGCCTATTGCAACTGGCGCAGGCGGGGGTCGAAGCGGTCCCGGAACCAGTCGCCAATGAAGTTGAGGGACACCACCAGCATGAAGATCGCCAGGCCGGGGAAGAAGGCAATCCACCAGGCATCGTTCAAGTAGTTGCGTCCTTCGGAGGTCATAAGCCCCCAGGCAGGCCGCGGCGGTGAAATCCCGGCGCCCAGGAAACTGAGGATGGCCTCCGTCAGCACGATCTGGCCGACCCGGAGCGTGGCGATGACTATTACCGTGTTGATGACGCCCGGCAGCAGGTGCTTCCACATGATCCGGCCCGCTGACGCACCGCAGACCCGGGCAGACATGACGTAGTCCCGCTCCTTGAGGCTCAGGACCTCTGCGCGGACGACGCGCACGAACGGCGGCCAACTCTGTAGCGCGAGCAGGCCTATCGTCACCTCCATGCTCTTGCCGAGCACGATGACCGTGACGAGCGCGAGTAACAGGAAGGGGATGGCGTAGTACATGTCAACGAGGCGGAGCATGAGTTCATCGGTGAACCCGCCAAAGTAGCCCGCGGCCACGCCGTAGGCTGTGCCGACAACGATCCCCACCACACTGACGATCGCCACGATCATCAGTGAGAGCCTGGCCCCGTGCATGATGCGCGTAAGGACGTCGCGCCCGAACTGGTCCGTGCCGAGCAGGTAGCGTTCGCCCTCCAATGCAGGGTTCAACGAATATGTGCCAGGTGCAAGCGTCCTGTCACGGAGTGACTGCCGCGTTGCGTCAAAGGGCGTGAGGTCAGCAGTCACCGCAAGCATGACGAGCGAGAAAAGGAGGAACCCCGGCAACACGGGGTAAACCCGCACGAACCGCCACAGGCCCCAGGCGAAGCTCGCCGGCCTTATCCGGGCTGGCAGCCGCCTTGCCGCAACGTCCACGGTCTGCGTCGCCAAACTCGCTCCTTATGTGTAGCGGATGCGGGGGTCCACCACGGCGTATGAAAGGTCCGCGAAGAGGTTGATCACCGTGTAGAAGAGGGCGAACAGCAAGACCGCACCCGTTATGACCGGGAAGTCGCTGTTGCCTACTGCGTTCACTGCCATCGTCCCAAGTCCGGGCCATGTGAATACGGTTTCAACAACGACAGTCCCGCTGATGAAACCGGCGAAAATAAGGGCTGAAAGCGTCAGGGCTGGGATGAGTGCGTTCTTGAAAGCGTGCTTCCAGACGACGACCCCACCCGCTGCGCCTTTTGCCCTCGCCAGCTTGACGAACTCGGAGTCGAGCACTTCCAACATTGAAGACCGCATGAGGCGCAGGTAGCCGGCGGACGCGGCGAGGCCGAGTGTGGCGCACGGCAGGACGAAACCTTGCCAGCCTACTTTGCCTCCGGCAGGCAGCAGGTCAAACCTGACCGAGAAGACCAGGATGGCCATGATCCCTATCCAGAAAGGCGGCGCTCCCTGACCAAAGACTGCGAGCGCACGCCCCAGATAGTCGTAGATGCTGCCGCGCTTGACCGCCGAGAGCACCCCAAGCGGGATGCCGATCAGAGTTGCCACGACCCATGACACGATGCCCAATTGCAGCGTGTTGCCCATCTTGTCCCGTATGATCTTCGAAACGTCCTCCTGGGAGGTGAGCCCCTTGCCAAGGTCCCCTTTGAGCACCCTGCCCAGCCAGGTGAGGTACTGGACCGGGAACGGCTTGTCCAGGCCAAGCTCCTCGCTCAGCGCCGCCTTCGCTTCATCAGACATCCCGTAGCCCCCCTGCTGCATGTACAGCTCCAGGGGGTCGCTCACAACGCGTGAGAGCGAAAAGACGATGATCGTGGCGCCCAGCATGGTGACAACGCTGAAAACCAGGCGCCTTAACACGAATGTCCGCATGCGTCAGACCTGTTCGCAGAGCGCTGCTTGGACCGGTTGGAAACTTCGGAGGACTGGTAACAGGACTTACCGAAGCCGGGGCGGCCCGCCTGAACATAGCAGCGGGCCGCCCCGGCTGGAGGCGGGCAGTTATGCCTTAGCTTCTACTTCTTCACCAGGACTATGGACTCGAGGTTGTTCATGAAGCTCATGCCGCCCTCGATAGAGGGGAGCTGCTCCCAGACTGCGATCACCTTCGGGTCGTACATTTGGACGGCCGGGTTCATGACTATGCCGATGCAGAGCGCCGCGTCAAAGCCTTTCTGGACGAAGTCGACCTGCATTGCGACCCTTTTTGCCTTGTCAGTCTCTTTGGCGACCTTGGCATAGTTTTCCGCTGCAAACGGCACCTCCATGCCCACGCCGTAGCCGCCGTCGCTCCAGGAGCTCATGACCAGGCCCCGTGCCCAGTCGAACGGCACGCCCAGGTTGTTGTCGTCGCCGCAGCCTATGAATGGCTCAGACGTTGTCCTTGCTACAAGACCGGGCCGGTATGTGGAGTAGATATTCGAGTTGAGCGTGGTCACTTTCACGTTCAGGTCGTTCAGCCACGTGTTGGCGACCGCCTGTCCAAGCTCGTTCGCCACGCTGCCTGGCACATCAATCCAGAAGCTCGGCATCGTGAACCCGTTCGGGTAACCGGCCCTGGTCAGGAGCTCCTTGGCGAACTTCGGGTCGTACGGGATCTCCCATCCGCCGCTGCCCTTGCCAGTCGCCGGGTCGAAGACGTACTTGCCTTTTTTGAAGGCAGGGTGGTTGGTCGGCGGCATGTATGCGAAGTAGTTGGGGCCTCCAAGCCCTGTCATCACACTGGCGATAAGGCCGTCGCGGTCGATGGCGTACGCCAGGGCCTGGCGGACTGTCTGGGCCTTTAGGTACCCGGCAGGGTCATCCTCCTGCGCTTTGGAGGCCCATGGCGCGTTCGGGTCCAGCTTCCGCTCCAGCGGCTTCTGGTCATAGTAGCGCGTCTTCTCCCAGTAGTTGCCCGTCATGCCGACGTCGACCTGAGTGACGCTCCCGCTGCAGCACAGCTGCTTGAACCCCTTGGACTCCAGTGCTTTGATGTCCTTGAGGCCCGGGACGATCGCGGCGACCTGCCCGGTCTCAAGCATCGCCTGCCTTGTGGTCGTCTCCACTACCTGGATGTAGGTCACCTTCGCCACGTTGGCGGTCTTGCGCCAGTGCTTGGGCAGGGCTTCGAGCACGACCTTGTCGCTCTGGGTCCAGCTCACCACCTGGTACGGGCCGGTGCCAATGATGAACGCACGCATCCCGTCGGGGCCCTTTTCATCGAAGAGCTTCTTGGAGGTGATTCCTGCCGTCTGCCAGAACAGGCTGAAGCGGTGGCGGATGCCCCGGCTGTCATAGTTCGCGTATACCAGCCGCACCTTGTCCGGCGCCAGGATCTGCATTTCCTTGATCAGTGGCCGGAAGTCGCCCGCCTGGCCGTGGACGCTAGTCGGCGTTGTATTCGAGTTGGCGTCGTTGATCGAGAACGCCACGTCGGTCGCGGTCATAGGGCCGTAGCCCTTCTGAAACTCGATGCCAGACCGGAGCGCGAAGTCCAGGTAGGTCAGGTCAGGGGCCAGCGTCCAGCCGCTGGCCAGTATGCCTACTTCCTCTTTCTCGCCGAGAGTGTCCTGGTAATTCGGGCGGAAGAGCGTCTCCATCACGCTGGTCTGATACACGTTTTCGGCGCACCCTGCGGTGCAAAACCGCGGAGTGCCTATGCCAGCGTTGATAGCGTTGTTCGCCAGCACGATTTCTCCCGCGGGGGCGACCATGGCCGGGGGCTCGGTCGGTCGTGCCGTGGCCGTGGCGGCCGCAGTAGCAGTCGCTACTGTCGTTGGCGGCGCGGCTGGTCTGGTGGCAGTTGGGGCAGGCGTAACCGTCGCCTCATCGCCGCCGCATGCGGTGGCTGCCATCACTCCAAAGGCCAGCAGAAACAGGGCAGTCAAGGGCAGATATCGTCCGAGCCGTCTGGTCATCTTGGGCCTCCTCCCTTGAGCGATATGGGTGCATGTAGTCTGTCTGGGCGGTCGTGACGTTTTTCGTAAGTCCCCTTTACGTGCCCGGCGGAACCTTTGCCGTCGCGATTTAGGCCGGACGTATGCGCCTCGCCCAGACTACGAAGTGGCGAGAACCTAACACGGCGCTGGCACACTGTCAACCGCATGGCGATAAGCAGACGCGGTGATTCTTGACATGGCAGCACACGGCAGGTTCTGCCTTCAGAGTTACGCTTTTCAAGCTCCCAGGGATTTGTGGTTACGCATCAGTCCATGCTGTATGGGGTATGACGGCCATGTAGCTCCGCCACCTCCCGTGTTTTCCCGCTGAGCTACTGGCTACGCCAGGCCTGTTCCCAGAATGCCAGTTCGTGTCGTGTGCTTGTCTTGAAGGCGCGCTGCATGCGGGCGCGCTCTGGCTTGCCGGCCTGGCTGCCCAGGCGGTCCACGAAGGCGAGGAGCCAGTCCGTCAGCTCGTGATACTCCGGCGAGTTGTAGCCTGCGACCCAGCGGGCATGGAATGAGCCCGGCTTCGCCTTCAGGTTTGAGGCAAGTCTGCGGCCAATTTCGTCGTAGCCCCACTGGCACGGGAGCAAGGCGGCCGCGATGACGCCGATCGTCTCGTCGTGTGCCGTCTGCATTAGGTGCCTGTTGTACGCGAGCGTCCCCGGCGCTGTGGCAGTGGCCTCGAGTTCTTTCTCGCTGATGCCGAAGTCCGCGCAAAAGCTGCGGTGCAAGGCCATTTCGGAGTTCAAAGTCTCATCGAGCAGTTTGGCCCACCAGCTCATGGACTCCAGGTCGCCGCTTTTGGAAACGGTCAGGCCCAAGACCCGGCAGTAGTCAATCAGGAACAGGTAGTCCTGCCGCATGAAGTACTGGAACCGTGCGAGTGACAGCGTGCCGTCGCCCATGGCGCGCACAAACGGGTGGTCTTCGTGCGCTGAGCGCCATTCCGCCCCGCAAGCAGCCTTGAGCTGGTCTGAGAAACGTGTGGTCTTTCGTGTGCGGGGCATTGCAATCAGGAGGTCATTGACTATGTCATTCTGAGGCCAGAGGGCCGAAGAATCGGGAATGATCTACTTGACGCAGTGTTCGCCTTTCACTCCCTCTCCCCATGAGGGAGAGGGCTGGGGTGAGGGGTGCGTTTGAGCAAACGCGAGGTCAGGACTTCTCCCTCACCTTTATCCTCACCCGCAGGGAGAGGGGATAAGACACCGCCCTGCGTGAAGTAGATCAGTCTGGATTGTTCACTGCGGCCCCCTCGGGCCTCCGCTCAGAATGACATAATCAGGCCCGCTCTACTGTAATTGCCGCGCCAGCGGGTACTTTCTTGAGCGCCTTTGGATCGCCTTCAATTTGCCCGATGACGGTTATTGGGCTGGCGCCGCGGCATTCATTGCCACGGCTCACAGGCGTGGGGCCGAAGAAGAGGCACAGCGCGTTTCCAGGAGGCCAGTACCCCACCGCGCCCAGGGGGACCACGTCCGCCGCCTTCGGGTCGCCATCCGCTTTCACAGGCGTCGAAAAATAGACCTCATCGCCCCATCTGCTCGCCCTCGCTTTGATCGGCAGCGCTGCCCACACGCTATCGGCCGTGGCCGAGCTGTTGAGCATGGCGTCCACGCTCACCGTGCCAGCCGTTACCTTGATGCGGCGGGCCTGCGCGCTGCCCTGCCCCCGCATGGTCATTTCTTGGAGCCTTTCGGCGCTGCTCTTCCGTTGCCGCTGCGGGACTTGCGTTGCTTCCACTCCTCATAGAGCTTGCGCGTCTCCTCATTGAACGGGTAGAAACGGCTGGGCGACACCCTGTTCTGTATGGTGTAGTCCAACAGCGCCTGCTCCTCTTCGTCATGCTCCACCGCCTCGGGCAGGATCTCCTCTGCCAGCTGCGAAGGCAGCACGATCACCCCGTCATCGTCGCCCATGATGACATCGCCGGGCCAGACGAGCACGCCCCCGCACTGGACAGGCACGTTCACCTGGTACGGCAGGACCTCGGGCTCGCCGATGGTCGGCGTGCTGCCGCCTGCAAAGACGGGGTAACCGTACTTGACCACCTTGTGGCCGTCGCGCACCGAGCCGTCTGTGACAAGCCCCGCGGCGCCCTTCGTCAGGACGCGCGAGAAGACGACGTCGCCCCCGGTCGACACGTTGCCCATGCGCATAGCGTCGGCCACGAGGACGTCACCACGTCCCAAGGCCTCGAGCGCCCGCCAGCGGGGCGTGTCGTTCATGCCGTCCGCTGTCTTGCCAAAGGCGATGCGCTTCTGGAGGTCCGGGCGCGATGGCAGGTACTGCAAAGTGACAGCCCTGCCGGCCATCCTGCGCCCTGGCGCGAGAGAGCGCACGCCTTCCATGTAGACCTTGGAGTAGCCGCGCCGCATCAGTAGTCCGAGCACGGTGGCGTTGTCAACTACGGCGAGTTTTGTCAGGAGCGAGTCTGAGACTGTTGCCGTGGGTGCGTATGGGGCTGCCATAGAAGTCCTTCCAAATTCGATAGCACAAGGCGGCGGAAGTATAGCAACGACATAACCGCGCCAAGGGCTGACTCGCCGCCAGCGGCAACGTACGCAAGCGGCTACGCTTGTCGCATGCGTGATGGGCTTACGGGCATTGTGCTGGCAGGCGGCCGCAGCAGCAGGCTGGGGGAGTCCAAGCCGCTGGTGATGCTCGGCGGCAAGCTCTTGCTGTCGCGCGTGGCCGACACGCTGAAGCCGCTCTGTCGCGAGTTGGTCCTTGTGGTCAGGCAGGGCCAAGACGATGACATACCGGACGTTGGCCTGGCGTTAGGTATGCACATCGTTGAGGACACGGCGCCGGGCCGGGGGCCGATCGCAGGCCTTCACGCCGGCTTGTCCGCGAGCGCGACGCCACTGGCATTCGTTACTGCGGCGGACTACCCGTTCCTGTCAAGGAAGCTGATTGTGGCAATGGTGGAAGCGGCGGTCCTGCCTGGCGGCGGCCTTTCGGGCGCGGTGGTCCCTAGGGCCTCAGGAGGGCTGCACCCGTTGCACGCGGTCTACCCTGTGGGCGACTGGCTGACTGTGGCTGCGCAGGCGCTGGCAGAGGGGGTCGGTTCGCCGCGTTTGCTGATCGAACAAGCACTCGAGTCTGGCCGCCCGCCGGTGACACTGTTTACAGAGGACGATGTGGAGCGGCACGACCCGCAGCTGCTAAGCCTGTTTGATATTGACACGCGGGAGCAGTTGGTGCAGGCGCGCAGGATCGTTTCGTCGTGGGGGCAGGCGGTCAGGCCAGACATCCGCCCTAGCGGGCTGTGACTCAGAAGCCCCGGCAAACGTCGCCAGGGCCTCCGAAGCGAGGAGCCTGGTACCCCGTTCGCCCTGAGCTTGTCGAAGGGGCGAGAGCCTGTGGGCGTGCCACTCCGTCCGTCCTTCCACAAGCTCAGGGCGAACGGTATTGCACTGAGCACAGCACGCCGCGCCCTTACTCGTAGCGCAGCGCCTCAGACGGGTATATGCGCGAAGCCTGGCGCGCTGGCAGCCAGGTCGTCATGAGCGAGAACAGGAGTGCGATGGACGTGATCCCAGCCACCTGCGCCCAGGGGATTGAGAACTTCAGCCCCTCGACCTCGTTGCTGATGTCACCGACGATGTTCCATGAGATCAGTGTCCCCAGCCCCAGGCCCATGCCGGTGCCAAGCAGTGTCACGAACGCCGACTCGATCAGGAACTGCAAGCGCACCATGTTGGCCCTGAAGCCGAGCGCCCTCTGCATGCCGATCGACTGTCGCCGTTCAACTACGGCCCGGAATGAGATCACGCCAAGGGCTGCCACGCCGACTATCAGGCCCAGGCCCATGAACCCCTGGAACAATTGATTGAAGGCCTGGCCCTGCTGCAGGCCGCGGTCTATTTCTTCTTTGGTGCTCACCGCCAGCATGCTGTTGTCCAGGAACGCCGTCTCCAGCTTGGGCGCAAGGTCGGCCGCTTTTGCGGGGTCGCGCAGCTTGAACAGGTACTCGGTGTACGGGGCGGGCTGGGCGCTGAATGCGGTCCGCATTGCGGGGCCGGCATAGAGCAGCGACCCCTGTGGCGGCCCGCCGCCTTCGTCTCCCCCGCCGGGCCCCTGGCTAAGCTGCTCTGCGAATGCGTCTACAACACCGATCACCTTGACCGTCAACGTCCGGCCGTCTCCGCCACGCCCGAGTGGCGGACGCAGCACTACGTCGAAGGCGGTCATAGGGCCAGGCTCAGTCGCCTTAACGCCTTCGGCCTTGAAGCCGCCGCCAAAGTCACCGAACCCCCCTTGCGCGGCAGTTACTGCCGCCTGCGACAAGAGGCCCAGCGACGCGTTTTTTGCGACTGCGTCCCAGATCTCGCGCGAAGTGTCGCCATATGCGGAGTCATAATGTGTGACGCGTAGGAGGTTGGTCGTCAGGAACTGTTCATCGTGTACACGCACGTCCAGACGCATGAACCGCTGCTCCTCCGCGCCCGGCTGCCGTGCCTCGGCAGTCAGCGACGTGCGCGCGGCGATCACTTCGAAGTCAGCCTCATCGAGGAGCGGGCTGTCCACCACCGCCCGCGATATGTCCTCTACGGGCAGGTCTCGGCCGATGCTCGCCGCGATTTCGTAGCCGCCCGTGACGCGGTCGGGTTCATCGCGCGACACGTTGCCCAGGTTGTTCAGGATGGCGAAGACCATCATCGTGAAGATGACGAGGGCGAACATGGCGATGGTGAGGCCCGTGCGGAAACGGGCCGCTATGGGGTACGCGATCGCCATCTTGATGATGGGCCGCAGCGCCCCTGACCGGCCCAGGACGCGGTCGAGCGCCCACAACAACACGTCCGCATTGAACGTGATGACCCAGGTGGCGGCAGCGACCATCCAGACGCCCGAGAGGATGAACATCTCGACGTTGGCATCGAGGGTCCCTGTCAGCCAGTCCAGCGCGTCGAAAGGCAGCGACCAGAATATGAGGAGCGTCCCGCCCATGAACGTATAGGCCGTGCGGTCCTCGGTCTCCTGCCGCATCTTGAAGCGTCGGAGGAGCGATTTCACTATCAGTGCCAGGCCAATGATTGCGAAGCTGGCGCCTATAGTAAACAGGGAAGCCTGCTTGACCTGGATGCCTGAGTTGGCGATCAGAATGCCGAGGATGAGTGTGAGCCACCCCTGCCTCAGCCAGGGTGAAGTGAGTCGTAGTAGAGCGGCCGCGATGAACACTACCCAGGGCACAATAAGTAGCGAAAGCAGGCCGAGCAGCGCCTGACCACCGGCGTTACCGCCTTGGCGGACCGCCGCAAGCGCCCTGTAGAAGTATCGCGCGGGCGAGATGAGCGCAGCCAGCAGTCCCACGACGCGCCGCATGAACGGCGCCCTCTCGCGCGGCGCAAACTCTTGCGCAATGCCGCGTATCGCCACGACGATGTTCAGCTTGCTGACGCGGTATGCGGAGAACGCAACGGTGACAAAGGTGAGGATGAGGCCCGCCGAAAAGGCGGCAATGAGCGACCTGCCTTGCACCGAATAGCGGATGGTGAAACCATCGTCTTGAGCTTCCGCCCCGACCGCGCGGACCAGAAGCTGTACGAGCAGGAAGCTCGTGGCGAGCCCCAGGCAGGTGCCGACGAGAGATGACACTCCTGCGTAGACTGAACCTTCCAAGGTGAACATCTGGACAAGGTGGCCGCGCTTCATGCCCACCGCGCGAGCAATGCCCATCTCGCTCGTGCGGCTCGCTGCAAGCATGACGAAGACGAGGAAGATCAGGAGCAGTCCGACAATAATTGAGAAGCTGCCGAATATGGTGAAGAATGTGGTTATGAAGTTCCCGATAAGCTCTGCCAGGTCGGTGAGCCGTTTCTTGATGCCATCTACGGACAGCACCTGGAGCCGGGAGAACGCAGGCATTAGTTGCAGGACAAGGTCACCTCGCCCCGCGGTCTCCAGAGCCGCGAACACGGCGCCAGTCACCTCGGACTTGGCGACCTGGGTGCGGAACTCGTCCGATGGCCCCGTCTTCTTGAGTTCGGCAGCCAGTGTCTTCAAGTCCGCCGCGAGGCCGCGCGGCAGGCTGGTCGACTCGGACTGCTTTTCGATCTCAGCCACTACCGCGGCGTCGCGTAAGCCCTGAAAAAGCGCGTCTGCAGCCCCGATATCGGTGAATTTCAGGCGAAGGTCATCGGCCAGCTCCTCTGACAGCACTGCCCCCTCTTTGCCGTCCGCGGTGGAAGAGACCTCTATAGTCGTGACCTGCCCGGGCTTGCCAACGGCAGCCTGTAGCGCCGGGAGCGTAACGAGCGCACGTGGTTCAGACGAAGCGAGGCCGCCGCGCCTGGCAATGGCGGCAACTGTGAACCGGGACCGGCCAGCGGGAGTGACAAGCTCGACCTCATCTCCGGCGCGTGCGTCGAGTGTGCGCGCCAGGTCAACGTTCACAACCGCTTCACGCGCGCCAAGCCTGGCAAGGTCAATGGCCGTCCCGTCTTCCAGGAAGGCGCCCTGGAACCCTGCAAGCGACGAAGGGTCATAGCCGACGACGCTAGTCCTGGCCTCCGTCTTGCCGGTGCGTGCCAGCGTGACCGGGAGCGTCTCACGCACCTGCGCCATTACGCCGTCAACCCGTGCATCACCAGCCAGCGCCTGGCGCACCTCACCGACACGGCCCTCGGGAATGTAGCGGTCGCCAAACTCGGCCAGCGCAGGCGACCTCAGACGCACGTCGGTGCTACCGAGGCCTTCGAGCACTGCTCCGCGAATTGAGTTCGTAACGGTGTCGCCGATTACCAACGCGGCGGAGATGATCGTCGTGCTCAGCATGAGACCGAACACGATGAGCACTGTCTGAGCCGGGCGCCGCGGGATGCTCCGCAACGCGAGTTTTAACACCAGCGGGTTGCGCCACGCCAGGACCGTCAGTGCAACGGCAACGACGAGCACTGCCAGGAAGAGCCCGGTTGCCAGCCCGGCCATCGGCACGCCAAAAAGCTTTTCCATGTGACCTTGACTCCCTCTCCCTGGTATTCACTCCCTCTCCCTCAACGGGAGAGGGTCGGGGTGAGGGTGAAACCCTCGCCTAATGCCTCGTTGCCGCCGTTACGCTGGCCTGCGAGGGCATCGCCGGCCTGCCTGCGTCCTCGATGAAGCCGTCGCGCATGTGTATCGTCCTGTTGGCCCGGGCGCTGACTTCCGGCGAGTGCGTCACCAGTACGAACGTGTGCCCGTTTTCGCGGTTCAGCCGCACGAGCAGGTCCATTACGTCACGGGCGCTCTCAGAGTCGAGGTTGCCGGTCGGCTCATCGGCCCAGACGATTGCGGGGTTGTTTGCCAGCGAACGCGCGATCGCCACGCGCTGCTGCTGGCCTCCGGACAGTTCGGCGGGCCTGTGGCTGACGCGGTCGGCCAGCCCGACCTGCCCCAGCACTTCGGCGGCGCGCCTTTGCGCCTCTACGGGCCGTGCGCCGCCCAGCACAAGAGGCAACTCCACGTTTTCCAGCGCGCTCAGCACAGGCAGCAGGTTGTAGGCCTGGAAAACAAAGCCCATGGTCCTGGCGCGGTACTCGCTCAGTGCGTTGTCGGACATGCTATGCAGGACCTTCCCGGCGAGCGCGACCTCTCCGGAATCCACCGAGTCAAGCCCTGAAAGGCAGTTCAGGAGCGTGGTCTTGCCCGAGCCGCTGGGGCCCATGACGGCGACCATCTCGCCTTTCTGCACTTCCAGGCTGACGCCGCGCAGGGCATTTACGACGACGTTGCGCGAACGGTACGTCTTGACGACGTCCCTGGCGCGAATGATTGGGTCCACACCCATCCCTCCACCGGTCAGCTAACTAACTGGGCACAAACGGGGATTGTCGCACAACCCACCTCGGCGATTGTGAAGGCGGCGTTACCTGGGCGTTCTCTTTCGCCCCGGGTAGTCTGAAGGAGCAGCAATATGCCACTCACCCCCGGCTTTCGCTCGGGGCAGGCTCTTACCCTTTCCCGGCGGGAGAGGAGGACCTAGGAGACCCAGCGGCCCTGTCCGGTGGCGTTGACCATTGCTCGCGGCCCCAATACGATCATTGTTCCTCGCCGGCTTCTATCATGTTCAGCTATGGTCACTTCTGCCAACAACGCAACCGCAAACACGGCGTCAGCAGGACCTCACGGCAAGCTCGCTCCCAGGCGCGTACGCAAGGGGCTGGTGGTCATCAACACTGGCAACGGCAAGGGCAAGAGCACCGCAGCCTTCGGCGTGATGCTGCGCGCCTGGGGCCGCGGCATGAAGGTCTGCGCGGTCCAGTTCATCAAGAGCGAGAAGGTGAAGTACGGCGAGCAGATGGCCGCAGACAAACTGAGTATTGAAATGGTCCCATCGGGCCGGGGTTTCACGTGGACGTCCAAAGACCTGAGCGAGGACGCCGCCAAAGCGCGCCACGGTTGGGAGCTTGCGAAGGCGCGCATCCTGTCTGGCGAGTATGACGTCGTGGTGCTTGACGAGGTGACATACCCCATCCGCTACGGCTGGCTGAGCGTGGACGAGGTGTTGGACGCATTGCGCCGCCGCCCCCCGATGGTCCATGTGATCCTGACGGGGCGCGACGCGCAGCCAGAGCTCGTGGAGTACGCTGACCTCGTGACGGAGATGCGACAGGTGAAGCACCCGTACCACGACCAGGGCATCAAGGCCCAGAAGGGCGTGGAGTTCTGAGCTTCACCCCGCTCGCTGAGAAGGAGAGGGCTGAATGTTCACCCCCTCTCCCTGGGAGGGTTGAAGCCAGGACCTCCAGACCACCTTCAAAGGCATGGCATTGCGCCCTTTTGACATACCGCCCCTTGACACCGCAGCAGAGGCTGCGGCACGTGCGCGACAGGACAGGCTCACCAAGCCGCCCGGCAGCCTCGGCGCGCTCGAGGAAATCGCCTGCCGCATGGCGGCCATACAGGGCAGATCGCGCCCTGTCGTGAGAAAGAAATGGACCATCATCGCCGCGGCTGACCACGGGGTGACCGCTGAAGGAGTCAGCCCGTACCCGCCGGACGTCACGGCGCAGATGGTCGCCAACTTCCTAAGCGGCGGCGCGGCGATAAACGTGCTGGCAGAGGCAGCCGGCGCCGAGATTGTCATCGTGGACTGCGGCGTCAGGGCGGACACCCCCGGCGACGCCACCCACTTGCGGCGATTGGGCCGCCTGCACGGCAGTGCGAACATGGCGCTCGGGCCCGCCATGCCCAGGGCTGAGGCCGAACGGCTCATCGGCGCCGGAGCGGACGTCTCCCACGAGCTTGCCCGCAAGGGGGCGGACATCATCGTCACAGGCGACATGGGTATTGGCAATACGACGGCCGCGGCGGCGCTGACGGCTGTTTTCACCGGACGCAGGCCAACCGAAGTTACGGGACGAGGTACCGGGCTTGACGACATTGGCCTGCGCCGCAAGGTCCAGGTCATCGAGCGGGCGCTAGCGGTGAACAGGCCAGACGCAGCAGACCCTGTCGGCGCGCTTGCCGGTGTGGGCGGCCTGGAGATCGCATTCCTGGCCGGTGTGATACTGGGCGCGGCTGAACGGCGGACCGCAGTCGCGCTGGACGGCTTCATCTCCGGCGCAGCCGCGCTCGTGGCGCAGGCTATCGCGCGGCGCGTTACGGACTATTGCTTCGCCTGCCACCTTTCGGCTGAACCGGGCCACAGGGTGGCCCTTGAGACACTGCGGTTGAAGCCTTTGCTCGACCTCCAAATGCGGCTCGGCGAGGGCACAGGCGCGGCGTTGGGAGTGCAGGTCGTCGAGGCCGCAGTACGGCTGCACAACGAGATGGCGACGTTCGAGGAGGCAGGCGTGTCTGCGCGGGAGAGCGAAGAGACGGCGCGTGCATCACCGGCGCCCGCGGGACCAGCCTCGCCCGTGCCCACCTCCGGTGGGTACTCGTCTCCGAACGGGAGAGGGGTCACTCCAAAGCCACCGTCACCCGCGACTGCCTCTCGTGGGCACCCGTCTCCCAAGGGTAGGGGGCAACGGGAGGCGCGCCGATGAGCGCGCTCGTAGCCGCAGTGCGGCTCCTGACCGTCATCCCGGTCCCTTTCAGCCGCGATCTCAGCGCGCGGGCAATGTCGCAGTCCGCAGCCTTCTTCCCACTTGTAGGCATAGGCATAGGCGGCTCTATGGCGGGCGTGGCGTGGGCCGCATCGCTGGTCCTGCCGCCGATGGTCGCCGCCGGACTCGCAGTCTTTGCTGGAGTCGTCCTGACAGGCGCGCTCCACCTCGACGGGCTGGCCGACACCGCGGACGGCCTCTTCGGTGGCCGGACACCGGAGCGAAGGCTGGAAATAATGAAGGACCCGCACGTTGGCGCTTTCGGAGCAGTCGCGATTGGCGTGGCGCTGCTCTTAAAATTCGGGACGCTCAGCGCCGCGGCGGCTTCAGACCTCTGGGTCGCCATCGTCCTTGCGCCAATGCTCGGCAGGCTCGCCGCTGCGGCAGTAGTGGCGTCGTTCCGCAACGTGCGGTCTCAGGGTCTCGGCGCGCCGTTTGCCGCCGGTCCACGCCTGAGCATTGTCGCGGCGGGCGCAGCGTCAATTGTTGCGACATGGGCGCTTGCCGGGCCGGTGGGGTTGGCCGCCCTTTGTGTTGCCATGGCTGTGGGGACCGGCCTGGCGTGGTATGCGGCTGGCAAACTTGGCGGCGGCGTGACCGGAGACGTCTGTGGCGCTGCCGTAGAGGCCGGTGAAGTATCGGCGCTCGTGACATTCATTGGCCTCTCAGGCGCCGGACTCGTCCTGGAGCCGGTATGGGTATGACAAATACAGCCAGCGCCGCGTCTGCCTCGGGGGTCAGAACGCCCCCGCGACAGGGCCCCGCGCATGTGGCCGCGGCGCCTGGGGATGGGCACGTCAGGCCCGTCTCGGACAAAGTTGCGATGAAGGTCGCAACATTGGTGCTCGCCCTCGAGTGGGACCGCATCTTCGGTGAACCGGATGCGGCAACACACCCAACCGTCCTGATGGGCCGCGCCGCTGAAAGAGTTTTTGGTCAGCCTGAAGGCGACCCTCACAAAGACTTCGCCACTGGCGCCTTCGGCGCTGCCGTAGTGCCGGCGGCCAGCGCGCTGGCGGGCGCGGCAATCATGCGCCGCCTGCGGGAGGCCGGGCCTGCCGCCGAACTGCTGGGCGGAGCGTTCTTGCTCAAGTCCACATTCGCCGTGCGCTCGATGAACGAACACGCCTGGCGCGTGGCAGATGCTCTGGCCAGAGGCGACCCAGAAGCGGCCCGCGCTGCCGTAGGCATGACGGTGAGCCGCGACGTATCAACCCTTGACGAGGCAGGTATTGCCAATACTTGCGTGGGTTCGGTGTCGGAGAATGTCACCGACGCCGCCGTGGGCCCGCTGCTGGCATACGCGCTCTTTGGCGTGCCCGGCGCGCTCGCCTACCGGGCTGTGAACACGCTCGACGCCATGTACGGCTACCACGGCAAGAACGAGTGGCTCGGCAAGGCTGCTGCAAGGCTTGACGACGCTTTGAACTGGATACCGGCGCGCGTGGCGGGCGCAGGCATGGCAGTCGCCGCAGCAGCGCTGGGCATGGACTCGGCCGCCGCCGCGCAGACCATGTGCGACGAGCACGCCCGTACCCCCAGCCCCAACAGCGGTTGGCCCATCGGCGCGGCTGCAGGGGCCCTCGGGGCCGAAATTGAGAAGGTGGGGTATTACAGGCTGGGGCCGCCCGGCATTGATGTCCGCCGCGAAGACATCGCCCGTTCCCTTATGCTTTTCAACGGCGCCTCGCTGTTGGCGGCTGCCATCGCTGCGCAGGTGATCGCAGACACTGGCCGACGAGAGACGCCCAATAGGGACACAGACCAGCCGGCTGTGAGGCCGGGCGGCAGTGCTCAGGAGCAACCAACATCAAGCGCATCATCCTCGTCCGCCACGGAGAGACCGACTGGAACGTCCAGCGCAGGGCGCAGGGTTGGAACGACCAGCCGCTGAACAACCGCGGCGTGCAGCAGGCAGCCCTCCTCGGAGAGCACATCAGGTCGCGCTACGAGCCCGTAAAGGTATGGTCGAGCGACTTGCAGCGTTGCGCGCAGACCGCCGATGCCACCGGCCTGTCCTTTGAGCGGACGAAATCCCTGCGCGAGATCAAATTCGGCGACTGGGAAGGAATGTACTGGACAGACATCTTCGCCGAGTCTTCCGGTGTTGCGAGCAAGTTCGTGACCGGCGACCCGTCGTTCCAAGCCCCTGGCGGCGAAAGCATAAGCAGCCTCGTGAAGCGGGCGGGCCGGTTCATTGAAGAGGCTGAGTTGCTGTCCGGCGATGGCGACGTGCTTGTCGTCTCCCACGGCGGCATGTTGCGGAGCCTGATCGTGGCATTGCTTGGGCTACCAGAGGACAGCACGGCGAGGTTCTACTGCGCCAACTGCGCCGTGTCCACCGTCACTGCGGCAAATGGCCTTGTGAGGCTCGAAACTCTCAACGAAACGGCGCACCTGGATGCGGCTGCGTTGTCCCCAGTTGTCTTTACGCCGGGGCGGACACGCTCTGGCTCGCCGGGCCGCTGAGGCCGGAGGGCGCCATATGTATGCGCGCACGCTCATGGTCCAGGGCACGGCGTCGTCCGTAGGCAAGAGCCTGATCACGGCCGCGCTCTGCCGCATCTTCAGGCAGGACGGGCACAGCGTGGCCCCGTTCAAAGCGCAGAACATGTCGAACAACTCCTACGTCACGCCTGACGGTGGCGAGGTCGGCCGTGCGCAGGCGTTGCAGGCAGCCGCAGCTGGAGTCGAGCTCTCTACGGACATGAACCCCGTACTGCTCAAGCCCGAGGCCGACACCCGCTCGCAGGTCGTCGTCAACGGCCGGGTGCGCGGCAGCATGCCGGCCCGCGAGTATTACAGGCGTAAGAATGAATTCTGGGCCGAGGTCACGGGCGCGCTTGACCGCCTCCGCTCTTGCTATGAGGTCGTGGTGATTGAGGGCGCGGGCAGCCCGGCAGAGGTCAACCTGCGCGCTGGCGATATCGCCAACATGCGGGTGGCCCTCTACGCGCAGTCGCCAGTGTTGCTCGTTGGAGACATTGACCGGGGCGGCGTTTTCGCCTCCTTGCTCGGGACCCTGGAGTTGCTCCAGCCTGAAGAGCGCTCCCTTGTGCGGGGCCTCGTGATCAACCGTTTCCGTGGAGACCGGGCCGTGCTCGAGCCATTGCCTTCAATGATCGCTGAACGCACCAGGGTGCCGGTCATAGGCGTAGTGCCGTTTATCAGCGGACTGCGCCTTAGCGAGGAAGACTCCGCGTCGCTTGACGGACGGGGGGCGTCCGGTCCGACGCGACCCGGTGCGCTGCGAGCGGCGGTGGTCAGGCTGCCTCGCATATCGAACTTCGACGACTTCGACCCACTGCGGCGCGCGGGCGTTGACGTGGTCTGGGCCACGCAGCCGAAAGACCTCGACGGCGCACACGTGGTCATCCTCCCCGGCACGAAGAGCACTATCGCGGACTTGCGCTGGATGAAGGAGCGCGGGATGGACCGTGCGGTCTGCGCCGCCGCCCGGTGCGGCGCTGCCGTCATAGGCGTCTGCGGCGGGTACCAGATGCTATGCCAGCGGCTCGACGACCCGGACGGGGCCGATGCAGGCGGGCCGGACTCGGAGCCCGGCCTGGGCCTATTGCCAGGCACAACGGTCTTTCAAAGGGAAAAGACTGTGCGGCGTGTGAGGTTCGACCTCCTGCCCAGTCAGGGGGTACTTGAAGGCTCTGGGCCAGTGAGCGGCATGGGGTATGAGGTGCATACGGGCCGGACGCTGCCCGGTGAGTCCCGCCACACCGCAGTAGCCCTGTTGAGCACTCCCGGCCGAGACGCCCCAACACCGGACGGGGCCCTCAGCGAGGACGGCTGGGTCCTCGGCACGTATGTCCATGGCTTCTTCGACAGCCCTGACGTTGCAGGCCGCATCCTTGGCAACGTGGCCCGGCGTAACGCCCTGCCTGTGCCGCAAGCGCCGCCCTACTCGCTGGAATCAGAGCTTGACCGGCTCGCAGGTGTGGTGCGGGACGCGCTGGACATGGAGATTGTCCGGTCGCTCCTGGGTGTTGGCAAAGTAGGAGTGGGGTCAAGATGAGCGCCGTGGTCGTACTTGTCATAGGGGGCGTGCGGTCCGGCAAGAGCCGCTTCGCCCAGAAGCTGGTCACTGACCTGGCGCAGGGCGGCGCGGTGCGCTTTGTCGCTACTGCGAAAGATGACCCCGCCGACCCTTCAATGACAGCGCGGGTCACCGAGCACAGGCGCGCCCGCCCGGCGAACTGGCAGACGGTCGAAGGGCCAACGGACCTGGCCGCCGCGCTTGGCCCGCACAGGAGCGGTGCAAAGCCAGCCGCAATCCTCCTTGACTGCCTGACCCTGTGGCTCGGCAACCTGCTGGAGGAAGCGGGCGACCCTGACAGGAAGGGCTTCGCTGGCAGGGCTCGGGCCACGTTTGAAGCAGCAGCACCGGCCCTGATGGCGGCCTTGCGGACGGCTGAGCAGCCCATCGTGGTCGTTACGAACGAAGTGGGACAGGGCGTGGCGCCGCCAACGCCGCTCGGCAACGTGTTCGCAGACCTGCAGGGTGAGTTGAACCAGGCCGTGGCGGCAGAGGCCAGGGCGGTCTACCACGTGGTGGCAGGAATAGGGACAAAGATAAAGTGACGGCCCCGCAGTGTTGGCGCCAGCTCCTGGTCTGACGGCGCCTGTCTATGTATGCCGCGCCAGCAGGCGGAGGACATTGGCGCGATCTACGCGCTCCCCGCGCACGGATAACTCAGCGAACACCCTTGATGCCTCACCTCCGGTGTAGTCCAGCTCTTTGAACGGCTTGCCGTCAACTACGAGCAGCCTGCGCGCCTCCAGCGCAGCCTCAAGGTTCAGGAGGTTGTTCCGGCCCACCGCCATGTCGCACAGTGCCACATAGTCGGCTGCACGTACAAGTTCAATGTGCCGCTGGTGCTCTTCCGGGCTGACGGCTGAGAAAGGCGGCGCTGGCACGAACTCCACGCGCAGGTGCTGTGCCGCCTCGCGGTCGGTGTCCCCCTGGCCCAGCACGCATGTTGTGACGGTGTAACCAGCGGCGGTCAGCTGGTGCATGAGGTCCCGCCCGGAACCGGCGCCGCAGATGACGTGCACACGCACGCCTCGCCATGCGGCGGCGCCGTTCCGCCCTGATTCGCCCAGCAGCGTCACATGCGGCGTCCCTGTGACAGGGTCCGGCTCGACAATGGTTTCGACTCCAAAGGCCTCCCGCAGGTTAGCCGGCGTGAGGACCGCCTGCGGCGGACCAGCAGAGGCCACCCGGCCATGGCTCATCAGCGCCAGGCTGTGGCAGTAACGACCCGCGATGGACAGGTCGTGGAGCGCGGCGACCACCGCAGCGCCGCGCTGTGCGGCCTCTTCGCAGACTGTTGTCATCGTCAGCAGCCTGTGTTTCAGGTCCAGCGCAGATGTTGGCTCATCGAGCAGCAGGACCTGCGCCCCCTGTGCCAGCGCACGTGCCAGCAAGACTCGCTGCCTCTCGCCGCCAGACAGAGTGTCCAACTGCCTGTCCACGAAGTCACTCGTTTCGGTCCTCCGCATGGCAGACAGCGCGGCTTCTCGGTCACGTGCGCCCTCGACCTCGAAGCGGCCAAGGTGAGGGTAGCGGCCCATGAGGACTGTCTCCAGCCCTGTGAACGGGTGCCTGGCCGCGGACTGTGGCATGTACGCCACAAGCCGCGCACGTTCCGCCGGGCTGACTGTGCTGACGGGCCGGTCACCGAGCCAGACCTCGCCATACGACGGCTTCAACAGTCCGGCAAGGGCGCGGAGGAGCGTCGTCTTGCCTGACCCATTGGGCCCGATGAGGCCAAGCACCTCTCCGGGCCGGACGGGCAGAGTGATGTCTGCGACCACGGCGCGGCCGCCCAGAGTGACCGTGAGCGACTCTGCTCTGATACGCGCGGAGCCATCAGGAGTAGGTTGTACCCCGTTGTCCTGTTCATGCCTGGCCGTTAGCATCGTCGCTGTCAATACCTGTCACTCCTTGAACGGCTCAAAGTCTCGGAACGAGACGCCTGCGAACTTGTCAGCGTAAAAGAGTTTCGCCGCCTCCTCGATGCCGCGGACATTCCAGTGCGAAAGCGTCGTGTAATAGCGCGGGTCGCCCAGCACAATGCGGTTGTTCTTCACTGCGGGGACTTCAGCCAGGGCAGCGGCGGCCATGAGCTCGTCCCTGAACTTCGTCCCACTATCAACCGGCTGAGTAAGGATGATGTAGTCAGGCTTCATGGCGGCGATACTCTCGATGCTGACCGCCTTGTGGCCGTCTATGTCTGCCTCTGCCGCGGCATTGACCGCGCCTGCCGCCAGCACGATGCCGCCTTCGGTGGTGTTGGCCCCGGCGGCATCTATTGATTCTGCAAACTTGGCAATGGAGAGGGCGCGCACCCGCTGGCCGGGCGGGATTCCTCGCACTACGAGGTCGACCGCCTCTATGCGCGACCTGATTTCGGACGCCAGTTCGAGCGCGCGCTTTTCCGCGCCCAGCATGTAACCCAGGAGCAAGATGTTCGGTATGTTTCCCGCCGCAGAGTCTTCAAGGTCGGTGCGGATGACGGTGACTCCCGCGCCCCTGATGCGGTCGATGAGGGCCTGGTTTGTAAACTTTGAGGCGATGACTAGGTCCGGGTTGAGTGCAAGGACGGCCTCGGCGTCTCTCCTGACCTTTGGCAGGTCTTTGACCTCGGCGGCAATGTTGGAGTAGATGGGGTCTGCAGTGAAGCTCCCGATCCCCGCGACCCGCTTTGCGCCAATGAGCGCCACGATGATCTCGTCGTGGCCCAGCGACAGGGTGTGCACGCGCTGCGGCGCGGCCTTAATCGTCGCTCTGCCCTGCTCGGTTTCGATTTCTCGCGGCCAGCCCAGGTTCGTGGGGTCAACGACGCCTTTCGCTTCACGTAGCCCGGAACTTATCGTCTCAGGGTTTACTTCCCGGCGACCGTAAGGCGTCGGTGTTAGCGCCTCGGCCGGCCTGGGGGGCGCAGTCGGGTTGACCTGCGGGAAGGTCGTCGCGGGCAACCCAGAGGGCGCGTCCTCACCGCTTGCGCCGCCCTCAACACCACATACCGCAATAAGTACGGCAACAGCCGCCACAGCGGCCACACTCAATGCTCGTTTCACCAGTCCCATACTCCGGACCACCTCCCCCGCCGGGCCACTGGTCAGAGCGCCCCAGCCCTTGATTTGTGCCTGAGCAACAAGAACACGAAGAACGGCGCGCCTGCCAGCGCCGTGACAATGCCGACCCTCACCTCAGCAGGCGAAGCGACCGTCCTGGCGACGGTGTCCGCGGCAAGCAGGAACACGCCGCCGCCGATGGCGCTGAGAGGCAGTAACACGCGGTGGTCGGCGCCGAGTACGAGCCGCAGGGCATGCGGGACGACGAGCCCAACGAATGCGATCGTGCCCGAAAAGGCCACGGCCACGCCGGTTACCAGAGACGCACACACAATCAAGACGTTGCGCGTGAGTCCCACTCGCACCCCAAGCGAGCGTGCGTCGTCTTCGCTGACGAGCAACAGGTTGAGGTCGCGGGCAAAGATGAGCATCCCGGCAACGCCCACCAGGACCACAGGCAAGACTATGCGGACGTCTTCCCACCCCGTCGAGTCCAGCCCGCCCGCGAGCCAGAAGACCATCTCGCGCTGCGCTTGTTGCTCGCTCGTGAAAACTATGACCGCGGACACGATGGCGCCCAGGAACGACGTGACGGCGACGCCAGCCAGCAGCAGCGCGGCCATTGACGACCGTCCGCCCGCCGCAGCGATGGCGTATACGAGCAAGACCGCGCCCGTGGCGCCGGCGAATGCCATCGCCGGGAGGGCGAGGGCAGACGCGGCCGCGGCGCCCGTGGCGATGGCAGCTACCGCACCGAGCGCGCCTCCGGCGGAGACTCCGATGATGCCGGGGTCGGCCATCGGGTTCCTGAACAGGCCCTGGAGCACAACCCCTGAAGCGGCGAGCGCGGCGCCTACGCTGAACGCGGCAGCTATGCGAGGCAGGCGCACAGTCTCGACTATCGCCTGTTCCGTAGCCGTTGCGCCGCTTCTGCCCAATCCGGCCCAGTCCAGGAGCGCCGACGTGGTGTGGCTCAACGGGATGGGGTAAGGGCCGACTGCTGCCGCAACAAGTATGAGCGCGCAGCCGCCGACGGCAAGTGCAGAAGCCCCGATCATTAACCGCCGCACGACTGGCGACAGGCCTTGCAAGGCCCCTGCTCTTGCTGATGAGCGCAGCACGGGAAGGCTCCAGGCCGCAGACGTCGCCAGGGGCCTCAAGCCAGAGAGGCTGCGCTCAGGCGTTTGTCACACCTGAGTGCGTTGAGGCGCTCCCAGTGAGCGGAAAGCGGCGTCTCTATCGCCTCCCGGCCGGTCTCCTGGCTCCCGGGTCATAGCCCTGCCCGCGCCTTCCCGTCCTATAAGGACAGTGGCATGTTGCGGGCGGCTCGCCGGTCACAGTGGCGCCACCGCAGCGGAATCACACCGCTTTCCCGTTTCAGCCCCGGTCACCGGGGCCACCGGGAGGATGTGGTCAGTCCTCATCAGGAGGACTCCCGGATGTTATGTGCTGCCACAGAGGGGTGTCAACCATGACGGCTCCGGCAATATGGTCCGATGGCTATGCTTTTCCTGCAGCCGCACCGCGGCCAGGAGCAGAGTAGACGCAGCACGAGTCGCCTTTAGCGATGCACGAATCCCTGGTGACAGGCATGCCCAGGACCCCTTCGATCAGGTTCGAGTCGAACTCGCATACTGATGGGTCTCCCATGGCGACGGCCCGGAAGGGGCAATTGGCCAGCTTCATATGCAGGCCTGACTTGCCCTGTGTAACCTCCGGTGCGAACCCGTGCTCTGCAAGCACGGCAGATATGCTTTCAGCGCGTGTCCGGCCCGGCCCCCCGCTCCAGCGCGCAGCGGCCTTGCGCCCCATTTCCTGGAACACCGCCTGAAGGACCTCTCCGCCGCTCTTGCCGTCAAGTTGGCCATGTGTGCGGGCCCCGATCACCCTGAGTGTGTCCAGCATCAGTGGGGCATAGCTCTTTGGCATAGCCTCGTGCCCACGGTCAGTGAGGGTGAACGAATACTCGGGGCGGCCAGTTGGCTTGCGCACCTCGACGAACGTAACGAGGCTGTCGCGCTGCAGTATGTCCAGGTGCCGGCGCACGGTGGCAGGCGCAAGGGCGAGCTGCTTGGCGAGGCTTTCCACAGTGGCCGCGCCACTGTGCTGGATTATCCGCAGGATACGTTGCCTGGAGCGTTCCATGGTAATGGGGCCTCGGACTGCATCAACGCCGCTCAACCGAGGGCGGACGGCGACCCTTCAGGAACTGTAAGAGCGTCTCCAATGCAGCGTCAAGTGTTTTTACAGCTTTAATTGCTTTTTGTGCTCTCAAATTGACGAACACCTGATCTTGAGTTACGATTACAGTCTGGGCCTGTGGAGGTCCTACAGCTCACTGGAGCCAGCGACATGCCATTCAGGACTGCTCCCCGCGTCAAGAAGAACGCACCCGTCGCTGAAACGCCTGTAGCCGCTAAGGGCGGTTGCGCGCACCACTGGGTCATTGAGCCGCCGAACGGGGCGGTCAGCCCGGCCAGGTGCAAGCGCTGCGGGGCTCAGAGCGAGTTCCGCAATTCGTTCGAGTACTCTTCCTGGTACGGCTCCAAGGGCGCGGACAAGACGGCTTAGCGTCAGGTCCGCTTCCCCGCGCATTTCCCGGAATAACACGAGGGTGGTCAGATGACCGCCCTCGTTTGTTTTCCCTGGTGGCTCCGGCTGCCTCAAAAGGTAATGCCCCGTTTGCCCTGAGCCTGCCTGACCCAGCGAAAGCCGGGTCGAAGAGTGAACGGGTTTGCCGTGACAGTGCCGAGGACCGCCTTCGTCACCTGAACAGGTCTCGCTCCGGCGGCCTCAAAAGGCCTGCCGAGCCAGTCTCTGACGGCTCATAGGGCATCCCGCGGACAAGGGCCGCGGGCGTCCCGCGCGCCTCTCCCATGACGAGCTGTGCCGCGGATGCCACTTCGTCAGCCAGCGAAACTATGGTCGCGCGCAGCACCCGGCCATAGTCGTCCTGCTCGCCTCGCTGGTCACGGAGTGGCGCCATGCCAGATACGCCCAACGCCACGTTGATGGAGCCCTCGCGCCAGGGCCGGTTGAACGAGTCTGACACGATGACCGCCACCGGCCCGCCAGCGGTCCGCTCCAGCCCGGCCCTTATGCGGCGCGCAGAGGCGTCCGGGTCTTTGGGGAGCAGAGTAACCACGTCTCCTCCGGGCACATTTGACGCATCGACCCCTGCGTTTGCGCAGATGAAGCCGTGGTGCGTCTCGACGATCAGGACGCCGGGCGCCACGCGGACGACGCGCTTCGTCTCGCTCAATATGACCTCGACCACGCGTGGGTCCTTGTCGCACTGCTTCGCCAGCTGTTGGGCTTTGCTGCCGGGTGATACGGCCGCCAGCTTGACAGTGCGCCCTTCTGACTTGGAGACGATTTTTTGTGCGACGACGACGATGTCCAGTGTGCGGACCGCCACGCCTGCGGCGCCCGCCGCGTCTGCGATCAGGGCAGGGAGGTCGTCGCCTGCTTTGACCTCAGGGATGCCAGGCACGCCAATGACCTCTATTCGGCCTCCGCCTCCAAACATAGGGTGTGTCGCTCCTGGCCCATGGCCAGACAATGGTGCGCCATGGGCAATTGGGTCATCGTACAGGCGGGGCCAGGATGACGCGGCGGAAGACGGGACTTGAGTCCCCGTGCATCAGACGTAATAAATAGTAACGGTCTCGTGATATTGCACTGAGCTTGTGAGCAGTAAGGTGCCCCTCACCCCAACCCTCTTCCGGCGGCAGAGGGGACTCCTGAGGCAAGACCTCCGGTGGGAGAGGAGGATTAATCGGGAGAAGGCATTAAGCAAGAGGGGCCCTGAAAAGGGCCCCTCTATTCGTCTTCAGTGCGGTTTCGTCCGCCACTGATTACTTTGCGGTTGTTCGCCTGGACCTGCGAAGTGCCAGGAAGCCCAGACCTGCCAGTCCGGCGCCAGCGATGCCAAGCAGCGCTAGCGACCCTGACCCGGGCGCGTAATCGCCCGCTGACGGTAGGACCACGGACGGTGTGGCGGTAGCCTGTCCGGCTGGCGCGGGGTCCAAGCCAAGGACAAACACAGAGTTGCGGGAGAATTGGGCGCAAGCCTTCTTCGTGAGCAGGTTGATATTCGTGTTCAGCATGACCCAGTTGCCAGGGCTCGCCAACCTGAATATGTGGATCCCTTCAATTCCCCGGTAAGCCGTATTCGCGTCGTTGTTGGTCCAGGGCAGACAGATCGTGGCCGCGTTGGTGAGCACCGCGTTGACGTTCCGGTTGCCTGAGCTGTCGAACGTGAATACATCGTTACCGGAACTGCCCTGGATGAAGAGTCCTCCGGGCGATGAAGGAAGCGGGCTCGGGAGGGGACCCAGCCCGAATCCACCCCAATCGTTGCCGAACGTGCCCGGCGGGGCAATGATGTCAGTACCGCCAAAGGTGAGAGTGCCGCCTGTCATTGGCGTGATAAGCAGGGAGTCGCCACCAACCGGGTCGATGATCGTCGGCGGAGGCGTAGTCGGGTTGGTGAACACCTGCGGCGGGAGCTGTACCAGCGGCGGCACGGCGCGGGCAGTGACTATTGTGTTCCCGCTGCAATTGGGAACGAGAACGTTGTTCTGTTCTGCCGAGAAATTCAGGGTCAGAGAGCCAGAACCGGGCGCGGTTAAGAACGCGATGCGTCCGTTGTCTTCGCTCCCGGTGAATGACGTCCCGCTCCAGTTGGGGTCAAGACCGGGGGCGTTGTTGATTATCTGGTTCTCGCCATTGAAGAAGTCAGCCGCAACTCCAACGTTGGCGCCCGGCGGCGCAAAGACCTCGCTCGGGATGACGCAGCGGGTTGCCAGGAACGGGTCGAACGGGACGCTCGCGCTAGCCCGGTTGACCGAAAAGCTGAGAGCGGCTGCGAAGAGCAGGGACACAAGCCCCACCAAAGCGACAGATAGCGCCCAGCGCTTTGGGGTTATGGAGCCTAGCATTGGCCTCCTCCTGGCCCGCCGGCGCCTTATGACCGGCAGATTGACACTACATCAGCGCGCTTCAAAACATTAGCCTGCGCGCAGCCCCCGCCTTTGCCGGGTGCGGGCCCGCCTCGGCGCTGCCGTGCAGCCCCTTCTCTAAGGACAGTGCAAGACAAGCCAAAACCCGCCGCGTGAATATGGAGCGGCACTTGGCCACGATACACCACCCCATTTTTGGGCGTCAAGGTAGAAACCCTTCACCTCAACTCGAAAAAACCCGCAGCACTGACATACCATCACCTCGACGTTCAACGGTGCGGGGTCACGTATTACCGCCGCATTACCGGACTAGACGCTCGCTGGGCGATGGCGGTATACGGCATTGGCAACCCGCCTCGTCGCGTGCCGCCTGGGTTGACTGCGGAGTGAGCGAAGCCCATCATTCGGCGGTCCCAATTTGTCTCAGACAGGAGAATCACATGGACCTGGGGATCAAGGGGAAAGTCGCTCTAGTCACCGGAGGCAGCCGAGGCCTGGGCCGAGCCTGCGCACTCGCACTCGCTCAAGAAGGCGCGAACGTGGCCATCTGCGCCCGCGGCGAAGAGCGGCTGGGCCAGACAACAAAGGAACTGCAGAAGCTGACGACGAAGGCCAAGGGCTATACCTCGGACGTCTCCAGTCCTGAGGCGCCCGCCAAGCTGGTCGAGCAGGTGGAGCACGACTTTGGCCAGGTTGACATCCTCGTGAACAACGTCGGAGGCAGCCTGGGCACAAGAGACCTGCTGGCAAGTAGCGAGGAAGACTTCGCCAAGGTGATGGACGCCAACCTGTGGTCCGCCCTACGACTGATGAAGCTCGTGGTGCCGAAGATGCAGGCGCGCAAGTGGGGGCGCGTCATCAATGTTGCTTCGATCTACGGCCGCGAGCATGGCGGGCCGTCCGCCCCGTACATGACCGCCAAGGCGAGCATGATTGCGGCGACAAAGCACCTCGCTCTGAGCGTGACCAAAGACGGGGTCACGGCGAACTCCGTAGCGCCGGGCTCGATCATCTTCCCTGGAGGCGGGTGGGAGAGGTTTGTCCAGAACAGCCCGAAGGCGGTCGTGGACGAGTTCATCGCGCGCAACCTGCCTATGGGGAAGTTCGGCTGGCCGGAGCCGATAGGCGCGACGGTGGCGTTCCTGGCATCGAAGCAGGCGGACCTGATCACCGGCGTCTGCATAAACGTTGATGGCGGCCAGAGCCACAACCTGTATTAGGGCCGCAGAGAAGAAAACTCTTCCGGCTCCAGAAGTCAGCGCCGGGCTACTTTTTCGGTTGCCCTTCGACAAGCTCAGGACGAACGGCTAAAAGCAAAGGCCCGCCGGTTTACGGCGGGCCTTTTGGTCTTTCCAGATAGCCTGGACTACTTGACGTCCACTTTGGCGCCTGCGGCCTCCAACTTCGTCTTTGCGGCGACAGCTTCGTCCTTGTTCACGCCTTCCTTGACAGGCTTGGGCGCGCCCTCGACCAGGTCCTTGGCCTCCTTGAGGCCCAGGGGAGTGAGCTCGCGCACCGCCTTGATGACGGCGATCTTGTTGGCGCCCGCCTCTTTGAGGATGACGCTGAACTCAGTCTTCTCCTCGGCGACAGCCACGGCCGCGGGGGCGTGGCTGCCGGCCGCGGGGCCAGCAGCCATGGCAACGGGCGCAGCAGCGCTTACGCCGAACTCCTTTTCAAGCGACTTCACAAGCTCCGACAGGTCAAGCACAGACATCTGCTTGATCGCCTTGAGTATGTCGTCCTTTGTCATGGTCATCTTAGTCTCCTCTGTTCTTTCTTCTTCCGGCTCTGCCTCTGGCAGTTCCGGGCTATTTGTTACCTGAAGTTCCCTGCACCTTGCAGGCAGCCTTCATCCGCCGTTTCAACTCATTAGTCACTACGCACTTGCCGGCGCCGCTACAGGCGTCGATGCAGGCGCTGGAGCCTCTGCCACCTTGGCCTTCTGCTCGGCGATGCGCTGTAACGCTACGGCAAGGCCGCGCAGGTTCGCATTCAGGACAAAGACCAGGCTGGCGACCGGCGCGTTCATCTGGCCGAGCAGCCTTGAGATTAGTACTTCCCTGGCAGGCAGCTTTGAAAGTTCGTCTATCCGTGCAGGTGTAAGTACCTGGGCGCCGAGCACGCCGCCCATGAGCTTAATTTCCAGCCGGTTCGTCTGGATGTGGGCCGACAGGGCCCTGGCGATGGCGACGGGGTCACCTTCGCCTGTCACAAGTCCGACCGGGCCGCCCATGACCTCGCGTATGACTGGCCGTTTGGCCTGGTCCGCGGCTATGCCCGCGAGCGTGTTCTTAACGACTCTGAAGCGCGCCTTCGTGGGCTTGAGCGCTGCACGCAGGGCGGTGAGTTGCACCATTTTCAGGCCGCTGTACTGGGCGGAGATGACAAGCGGCGAGCTCTCGAAGACCTTCTTTAGCTCTTCCACCTGTTTGACGCTTTTCTCTGTCGGCATGACCGCTCCTGACTTATCCGTCGCTCCCAGGCGGCATGTTCACTGAAGCCACGGATGAAACAAAAAGCCCCGGTCGCGTATCAGCAGACTCCGGGGCTGTCCTCGTGTGACGAGGTCTTGCTCCGGCCTCGGCGGGCGCCTTTGCAAGGCATTGTCTGCTGGAAGTCCAGCAGGCCCGCTGTCTGCAGCCGCGGTATTCAGCTTTCAGTCTTATCGCCTCACCAGGCGGCCTTGATAGTGTACCAGTTCACCTGGCAGGTGAACCCTATGACTGCTTCGCAAGCTCCTCGAGGGCAGGGATGTCTAGCTTGATGCCCGGCCCCATCGTTGTGGCGAGTGTCGCCGACTTGACGAACTGGCCCTTTATGCCGTCGGGCCTCGCACGCGAGAACGTGGCGTAGACGCTGGCCAGGTTTTCGGTGAGCTGTTCTTCGGTGAATTTTGCCGTGCCAATGCGGACGTGGACGTTAGCGGTCTTGTCCATGCGGACCTCCGCCCGCCCCTTCTTGGCGCCCTCCACGGCCTTGCGTATTTCTGCAGGTTGAACAACGGTCCCGGTCCTCGGGTTGGGCATGAGGCCCTTGCGCCCCAGGAAGCGACCGAGCTTGCCCAGTTTGCCCATCTGGTCTGGGGTGGCGATTGAGATGTCAAACTCGCTCCAGCCACCCTCGATTTTCTTGATCAGGTCTTCGCTTGCAACGTAGTCAGCGCCAGCTTCCTGTGCAGCGCGCGCTGCTTCACCTTCGGCGAAGACGAACACGCGCACCGCCTTGCCGGTGCCGTGTGGCAAATTGGCCACTTCACGCATCTGCTGGTCCGCCTGGCGGGGGTCGGCGCTGGTTGCGAGGTGAAGCTCGACGGCTTCTGCAAAGTTGGCGTAGGCCGTCTTCTTGGCTAACGCCACGGCCTCGCGCGGTGGCAGCGGCGTTGCGGGCACCATCGCCCTGGCGTTCCTGTACTTCTTTCCGTGACCTGGCATGTGGTCTGCCTCCTTTTGTTGCTGGTTGAGGCGCCGGCTCCCACAATGTCACCGGGCCTCTGGTTGATGTTGCGGCGTCTGCTGACAGTTGTGCCTCTCGGCTAGACGTTCACCGTAATGCCCATGCTGCGGGCGCTGCCCTCGATGATCTTCATCGCGGCTTCGATGGTGGTGGCGTTGAGGTCGGCCATCTTTGTCTGAGCGATCTCGCGTATCTGTGACTGCGTTACGGCGCCCACTGCCTCCACGCCTGGCGTCTTGGCGCCTTTGGCCACCTTGGCCGCCTTCCGGAGCAGGTCTGAGGCCGGCGGGCTCTTCAGCGCGATCGAGAAGGAGCGGTCAGCAAAAACTGTGAGCTCTACGGGCACGATGCTGCCTTGGAACTTGGCAGTCTTTTCGTTGTATTCCTTCACGAACGCCATGATGTTGACGCCGTGCTGGCCGAGCGCGGGGCCTACCGGCGGCGCAGGTGTAGCACCGCCTGCCGGCAACTGCAACTTGATTATCGCCTGGACTTTCTTCGCCACTTTGCCGTTCCACTAAACCGCCTCGCCCCGTCAGGGGTAGAGGCCTCGGTGTTTTTACGGTCCGCTTCGGAGTGAACGTTGCCCTCACTCCACCCTCTCTCAAAGGAGGAGGGCCTGTTGCCTCTACGCTTTGTCCAGCTGCAGGAAGTCCAGCTCAACCGGGGTCTCGCGGCCAAAGAAGGAAACAAGTACCCGCACCTTGCCGCGCTCTTCATTGACCTCGTCTACGGTGCCGACAAAGTCGGCGAACGGCCCGTCCTTGATCCGTACATTGTCACCTTTATGGAAACCGATGCGGACCCGCGGCGCTTCCGAGGTCATGCGGCGCATGATGCGCTCTACCTCAGCCTGTTCCAGCGGGACGGGCTTGGGCCGCTTTTCGCGTTCGTCCTCTGCTGAAATGAAGCCTGTAACGCCTGGCGTGTTCCTCACTACGTACCACGATTCATCGTCCATGACCATGTTCACGATGAGGTAGCCGGCGTACATCTTCTTCTGAACGGTCTTGCGCTGGCCTTCCTTGATTTCCACCTCTTCTTCCGTTGGCACGACGACCTCAAAGATCTTGTCTTTGACGTCCATCGTCTCGACGCGCTGGTCGAGGTTCTTTTTGACGCGGTCTTCTTGCCCCGAATAGGTGTGCACTATGTACCAGCGTGAGCCCGCGCGGGCATCAACCTTCTTGCTATCGGTAGTCATGGTCTGGCGCCTGCCCTAACGTGCGACATATGAGAAAAGCCTGGCGAACAAGTTGTCCAGGAGGCCGAGGAAAATGCCAATTGCCACTGAGACCGTCAAGACGAGGACCGTCAGGCGGGTGGCCTCCTGGCGCGTGGGCCAGTTGACCTTCCTTAGCTCCGATATCACTTCGCCAAAGAAGCGGCCGATTCCAACCCTCCGGCCAATGCCAACACGCGGCAACGGGGGCGGCGCGGGGCGCGCTGTGGGTTCCTGTCGTGCCACCAGCCTACCTTACTTCCTTGTGGGAACGGCGGACGCGGCACCGCGGGCAGAATTTCGTCAGGGAGATGCGGTCCGGGTCGTTGCGCTTGTTCTTTTCGGTCTGGTAGTTGCGGGACCTGCACTCGTCACAGGCGAGCCAGATCATCTCCCGCACCTCACCCTTCTTCGCCATCGCAGTCCTCCAGCGCGCCCGCGCGGCGCCTCATCTGGCTCAGGGAAGTGACCGCTCCGGGACCAGTGGCCCTGGAAGGTGGTCCCTGCGAACCAGGAGGGACGCACGGCGGCGCCCTTTGTTTACTTCACAAGCTCGGTAATGACGCCCGAGCCTACGGTCTTGCCGCCTTCCCGTATGGCGAAACGGAGGTTCTTTTCGAGCGCCACCGGGTACATGAGCTCGATTTCCATCTCCGTGTTGTCACCGGGCATGACCATCTCGACGCCTTGCGGCAACTTGATCTCACCGGTCACGTCCGTCGTCCTGATATAGAACTGCGGCTTGTAGCCAGTGAAGAACGGCGTGTGGCGGCCGCCCTCCTCCTTGGTCAGGACGTACACCTGGGCCTTGGCTTTGGTGTAAGGCGTGATGGACCCCGGCTTTGCCAGGACGGCGCCGCGCGCAACCTGTTCACGTTCGATGCCGCGGATAAGCAAGCCGACCGCGTCACCAGGAAGGCCCTCGTTCAGGGTCTTGTGGAACATTTCAACGCCAGTGACGGTGGTGGATTGGGTCTTGCCGAAGCCGACTATCTCAATCGTTTCGCCGACCTTGCACTGGCCGCGCTCGATACGGCCTGTCACCACGGTGCCGCGGCCCTTGATGCCGAAAACGTCCTCAACAGGCATGAGGAACGGGAGGTTTACGGGGCGCTCAGGGACAGGGATATAGGTGTCCACAGCGTCCATGAGCTTGACGATGGCCTGCGTCCACTTGTTGTTCGGGTCGTCACCATGCTCGAGTGCCTGGAGCCCTGCAACCCTGATAATCGGGATCTCGTCGCCGGGGAAGCCGTAACGCTTGAGCAACTCCCGGACCTCAAGCTCCACAAGTTCGAGCAGCTCCTGGTCTTCCATGACGTCACACTTGTTCAGGGCGACGACGATTTTAGGCACGTTGACCTGGCGGGCAAGCAGGATGTGCTCCCGCGTCTGTGGCATGGGGCCGTCGGGGGCGGACACGACCAGGATGGCGCCGTCCATCTGAGCGGCGCCGGTGATCATGTTCTTGATGTAGTCGGCGTGGCCCGGGCAGTCGACGTGCGCGTAGTGGCGCTTCGCTGTCTCGTACTCGATGTGCGAGATAGCGATGGTGACGCCGCGCTCTTTCTCTTCTGGCGCGTTGTCAATGGTGTCGAACGCACGGAACTGCACGTTAGGGTTCCGGGCGGCGAGCACCTTGGTGATCGCCGCCGTGAGTGTGGTCTTGCCGTGGTCAACGTGGCCGATAGTTCCCACGTTAACGTGCGGCTTGCTACGGTCGAACATTTTCTTTGCCATGTGACTGGGTGCCTCCCCCGCGTTTAGGTTTGTTTGCTTTGGAGCCCACAACCAGGCTCGAACTGGTGACCTCGTTCTTACCAAGAACGCGCTCTGCCGGCTGAGCTATGTGGGCCCGTATCCTTGCCGACTGCCGACTGGTTGAGCGAGGAGATGGTGCAGAGGGCAGGATTCGAACCTGCGTAGCCCGTAAGGGCGGCGATTTTACAGACCGCTGGTTTTAGCCACTCGCCCACCTCTGCCCAAACTGGCATATTAGCACGGACAGGGCGCGCAGAAATAGTGAGATTACGATTTTCGTCCCGCCCCTACAGCGGGGCGGAAACCCATCGTCAGTGGAGCCCCGGGTCGGAATCGAACCGACGACCAGCCGATTACAAATCGGCTGCGCTACCGCTGCGCCACCGGGGCGTTTCGCACCCGCCGCCGGCGCGGATAAATGGTGCGTCTTTGATAGTAGCCACCCAACTTACGGCCGGTCAAGTTCGCTGCTTCGGTTGTGCGATGCTGTTTTCAGGCCTTGCGCGCGGTAGAACTCGTCCAGGAGTTTGGGCGATGCCAGGTCAAACAATGGCACATCGCCCTGCAACATGGGCAACAGCCTGTCTCCGAACATGTTGTAACGGCGCCTTGTCTTAACATGCCACCAGAGGAGCGATTTCGGGCTGAAGAAGGTCTGCCTCCACGATTCGTAGTTATCGCCACAGATGCGCTCCCTATCACGCGCCCGCCTGACCGCCCTGCGGAAGATGCGACAGAACATTACCTGCCACGGCATGTTGACGAAGATGACGGTGTCGGCCTGCCCGACCACGAGGTCGCCCAGCCTGGAAGTGTAGTTGCCATCAGCCACCCAGCCAGCCGGGGCGGCAGCCAGCGCGGCTGTGACTTTCGACCGGAACTCCTCGACGCTGCTCTCCTGCCACCCTGGCTTCCAGAAAAGCGCGTCAAGCTCAACAAATGGCAGGCCAAGTTTGGCCGAGAGGGCCTTTGAGAGCGTCGTCTTCCCGCCACCGCCTACTACCGCGATGCGGCGGCCAAGCGGGTGGTCTATGTTGACGCGTAGTTCTCGCGACCCGGCAGTGCGCGCCGTTTCTTGAGGTTGCGCCGCCTTTGTGGCGCCGTTCACGTCGTTCGCCCGGCCAGGCTGGCCAACGCTTCGGCCTGCGCACGCCGCATGACTTCCTGGAGCGCCATGCCAGTATGGAGCGCGACCTCGCGGCATGCCTCGTACTCCGGCGAGGCATCCAGGACAACGCCTGCGAGCCTCTTGACCTTGACAGGGAGGGTGCCGAACGTTGTCTCGACCTGCACGACCTCACGCTCCGCTTCGTAGCGCTCGATGGGGCGCGTCCGCACTCCCAGCGTAGATGTCTCACGCAGGATGACCCCTGCCGCCCGGTCCGCCGCGTCCGCTGGGACGATAGCTGACAGCAGCACGCCGGGGCGGTTCTTTTTCATCTGTATGGGCGTGAACCACACGTCGAGAGCGCCTGCACCGAAGAGCCTCTCCTGTACGAACCCGAACAGCTCGCCTGGCATGTCGTCTATGTTGGTTTCAAGCAGCGTCAGGCCGGCGCGGACGGGCAACTCACCCCCTCTCCCTGAGGGAGAGGGGTGGGGGGTGGGGCTCCACTGTAACTGAAGCGCACCAGTTGCCTCTCCCACCCACAGCCCGAGCACGTTGGGATAGTCCTTCGAGTCGCGCTGCCCTGCCCCGTAGCCGGTGCGTTGCAGCAAGAGTGACACTGGCCGGAAGTCTGCCAGGGTGGCGATAATAGCCGCGCCGGTCGGCGTGACGGCTTCGCCCACGGGGGTCTGCGCGCCTGCGGCGCGTACCGGCACGCCTTTGGCCAGATAGACCTGCTGCGTCGCCGGGGCGGTCGCCGCGCCTGCGCCGTGGCTGCTCTTTGAAATTCCCGCGCCCAGAGGGAAAGGCGATGCGTGAAGCCTTCCGATGCCCAACAGCCGCAAGCCGATGACCGCACCGACGACGTCCACCAGTGTGTCGACGGTGCCAAGCTCGTGCAGTTGACTGGCGCCGCCATGGTGTGCGGCCTGCTCGGCGGCGCTCAGCGTGTCGAAGACTCTTAGCGCTGACTGCTTATCGCCATCGGGCAAGCCGGAACCACGTACCGCGGCCCTGAAGCCGTCGAAGGTCCAATTGCGCTCCCCGGCGTGGCCCGCCATGACCGTCACCAGCGTGGCGTCAATTGCGGCTCGGCGCACCCTGCTTGTGGACAGCGTATAGCTGCTGGCGGGGACCTTTTTGAGTTCGGCGCGCAATGCGTCCAGGCTGACGCCTGCGTCAACGAGCGCTCCGAGCAGCATGTCGCCGCTTGCGCCGCCAACCATATCGAGGTAACCGGTGCGTGTGCCCACCAGGCAATGGTAACGGCGCGCGCCCAGCCCGCGGCGCGGGACAGGTGGGCGCGGTCTGGCGTCATTCCCACTTGCGCGGGAATGACGGCGGCGTGTGCAGAAATGGCATCTAGGTGCGGGGGAGGCGAATTTTAGGGAATGATCTACTTGACGCAGTGTTCGCCTTTCACTCCCTCTCCCCTTGCGGGAGAGGGCTGGGGTGAGGGGTGCGTTTGAGCAAACGCGAGGTCAGGACTTCTCCCTCACCCTTATCCTCTCCCGCTGGGAGAGGGGACAAGACACCGCCCTGCGTGAAGTAGATCAGTCTG
>Ga0187892_10001661_pt1 | contig 49294 bp, 47 predicted proteins | sample MA1701073metaG_FD_139345 | JGI IMG/M metagenome (GOLD analysis project Ga0187892, IMG submission 139345) | Bio-ooze microbial communities from a basaltic lava cave in the Kipuka Kanohina Cave System on the Island of Hawaii, USA - MA170107-3 metaG ...
TCCTTGTTCGCTACGCTCACGGCGGACTTACCTCATGTGCTGCTGCCACCAGGTGCGTACAGCATCTCCCCCTGACTTCCCATGGATCAGCAGGGGGGTACGATGTATGTTCCGTTTCCCAAATGGTTTATGTAATATGGCTTGCTTTTCATGGCAAGTTTTAGTATCATGATTTGGGCATAGTATCAAGTGGGTTTGAGAAGTGTTAAATGATTTTTCAAAAAAATGTGAGTGACTTGGCGCTTGAAAGCATGTCAAAATCTGAAACCGATAAGCATTCATTGAAATATTTGCAAGGAAAGGAGAATCTAACCTATGGCCGATAAAGTCCGTGAAGTCATCGACGAATTTGGGGGCAAGCATGAATTTCGCGAGGGATTGGAAGGCGTGATCGCCGCGCTTTCCACGATCGGCTCCATCGACGGTGAAAAGGGCATTCTGTTGTATCGTGGCATTCCGATTGAACAATTGGCGGAACACTCGACGTTTGAAGAAACGACTTATTTTCTGCTGAATGGCCGCTTGCCGAAACGGCAAGAACTGACCGCTTTTGAAAAAAAATTGAAAAGCCGGCGGGAAGTGCCGCCGGCGGCGCTCGATCTCATCCGCACTTTCCCAACCACAGCGAATGCCATGGATCTGGTGCGCACAACCGTATCGGCTTTGGGTTTGTATGACTCGGATCCAAAGAATAACATGTTGGAAAAAAATGTCGAACGCGCGATTGATTTGATCGCGGCGTTTCCGACCATCGTCGCCGCAATTCAGCGCCGGCGCAGCGGCAAAGAATTCGTCGCGCCGCGCCAAGATCTCGGCCACGCCGCCAATTTCCTTTACATGGTCAATGGCGAAGCCCCCACGGACTACGTCGCAAAGGTTATGGATGTGGCGCTGATTCTTCACGCCGACCACGGTTTCAACGCCTCGACGTTTACTTCTCGCGTCGTGATCTCATCGAAGTCGGATATGTATTCGGCCATCACTGCCGCCGTCGGCAGCTTGAAAGGCCCGCTGCACGGCGGCGCCAACAGTGAAGTGATGTCGACATTGCAAAGCATTGGCAGCATCGATAAAGTCGAGGCTTATGTCATGGATCGGTTGGCCAAGAAAGAGAAAGTCATGGGTTTCGGCCACCGCGTTTATCACACCTACGACCCCCGCGCCCGCATCCTCAGCCAATACTCGCAGCAACTCGCGCAGCAAACCGGCAACATGAAATGGTATGACATGTCGAAAAAAATCGAAGAGATTATGGTGCGCGAGCTTGGAGAGAAAGGCATTTATCCGAACGTCGATTTCTATTCCGCCACGGTTTATTATTACATGGGACTCGATCAGGAATTGTTCACGCCGATTTTTGCGGTGAGCCGCATCGCCGGCTGGACGGCGCACGTCATCGAGCAACTCCAAAACAACCGTCTCTTCCGCCCGCGCGCGGTTTATTCCGGCGAGAAAAACGTGCCGTACGTGCCGATCGACAAACGTTAAACCCCGCGCCAGGAAAGGAGCGAAAAATGAACAAACGCAGCCTGACCGTTTTGATTTTCATTTTCATCATTCTCGTTATGTTCTTTTTGTTTCCGAAAAGCTGCGGGAAAAGCCAGGGTAGTCCCCACGCCGCCTTCATCCAAGCGCCAAATTAACGACTTCATCAGTTTGGCCGCTGTTTATTGAAAGGAGATCAATCATGTCCGTCGCTCGCGTTACTGAAATCACCTCGTCATCCACCAAAAGTTTTGAAGACGCCATTCAAACCGGCGTCGACCGCGCCAACAAAACGCTGCAAAACGTCAAGGGCGCGTGGATTAAAGAGCAGAAAGTGGTGGTCAATGCCGGCAAGATTGCCGAGTATCGCGTCACCATGAAAGTCACGTTCGTGCTGAAAGATTAAAATTTCGGCGCGCCAGGAGCGGGTATGTCCTTGAACTGGAACCCACCCAAGGATTGGATCAAGATCACGGCGATAGACGCGCACACGGCCGGCGAGCCGTTGCGCGTCATCACCGGCGGCCTCCCTCCCATTCCCGGTCAAACCATTTTGGAAAAACGCCGTTTCGCGCGCGAGCATCTCGATCATCTGCGCACCGCACTGATGTGGGAGCCGCGCGGTCACGCCGATATGTACGGCTGCATCGTCACCGAGCCGGTGACGCCGGACGGCACGCTCGGCGTGCTTTTTTTGCACAATGAAGGTTTTAGCACGATGTGCGGCCACGGCGTGATCGGCTTGGCGAAAGTGGCGCTGGATACAGGCATGCTGGCGCTGGACGGCGACCATGCGGTGATTCGCATGGACACGCCGGCGGGCCGCGTCACCGCTTTTGCGCGGCGCGAAAATGGCCGTGTCGTTGAAGTTTCCTTCCACAACGTTCCCTCATTTGTTTATGCGCGAGATCGAATCATTCACGTCGATGGCGTGGGCTGGTTGCGATATGATGTTGCGTTTGGCGGCGCGTTTTATGCCTTCTGCCGCGCCGAAGAAATCGGCGTTGATTTGACGGCGGCAAATTTTCGCCGACTCATCGATGTCGGCATGCGCATCAAGCTTGCGGTGATGACGAGCTTGCCGATTCAACATCCGTTTGAAAAAGATCTGGGATTCCTTTACGGCACGATCATCGTCGGGCCGCCGCACGATCCGAATCATCACAGCCGCAATGTGTGCATTTTTGCCGACGGCGAAGTCGATCGCAGCCCGACCGGCACCGGCGTCAGCGCCCGCGTGGCGCTGCATTACGCGCGCGGCGAAATCAAAATAAACGAGCCGATAGTGATTGAGAGCATTCTCGGAACTTGCTTCACCGGCGAAGTCGTCGAACCGACGAAGTTCGGGCCGTATGATGCCGTCATTCCCAAAGTCACCGGCACGGCTTTTATCACCGGGCGAAATGAGCTGCTGATCGATCCGGATGATCCGTTGCGGAATGGGTTTATTTTGCGGTAGGATTACTTGCGAAGATTATGAGTATAGATACAGAACTTTACTCGAATCGTTTACGCGAGAGGGTCATTATCCCTTCTGAACAAAAAGTTCTTATTGCTCGACTGAGTGGTTCAGAACAAGAGAAAGACCTTACTGCTCCAGTGAACTGCCGAGGGTATGGGCGTATACGGCACTTCCGATTGTATAAAAATGACGACTGGTCGCCAAACCCTCTTCCTATTCTGCCTGCTTGCAAAGCGCTTGGGCATCCGCCAGATATTGTGCTGCGCGCGCAAGTGTTTCAAAATGCCGCTTGCAATTGGCGGTGTTGGTATTGCTTCGTCGACTTTAACCGCCTTTCTGCAGATCGTCGATTTTCAGAATACTTTACTCCCAACGAACTGATTAAGCTGTACCTCGAAGAAGTTGACAGACCCGAAGTCATTGATCTTTCAGGAGGCCAACCAGATTTAGTTCCGGAATGGCTTTTATGGACAATGGAATCCCTCAGAGAGAATGGCTTGGAAGGGAAAATTTTTCTTTGGTCGGATGATAATTTGAGCAACAGATACTTTTGGAAATTTCTCAATCATGAGCAAAGAAAGAAAATCGCGCAATTTCCCAAATACTCCCGCGTCGCGTGTTTTAAAGGATATGACGAGGTGTCTTTTGCATTCAATACTTTAGCCGCTCCCGAGCTTTTTTATCAGCAGTTTGAAATTTACCGTGATTTGTTAAAAGAGGGCTTGGACTTATATGCTTATGTGACTTTCACCGCCGTCCCGCACGAAGGATTACAAAGCACAATGGAACGATTTATTGATAAACTTCAGACGATTCACCCCAATTTGCCTTTACGAACAGTGCCATTAAAAATAGATGTCTTCACACCGACACAAGGCCGCATCACGAAAAACCATGAAATGGCGTTGACTTTTCAATACGAAGTTCATCAGGCTTGGCTTGAGCAAATAAATCAACGTTTTTCTGAAACTGAACGCAACCTTCCAATTTGCGAAATCTCGATGCGCTATGAATAAATTCATGAAGCGTGTGCGCGAGTTCAACGCCGCACGTGCTTGGAACAAATTTCTCGATCCTCGCTCGATTGTTCTTGCGTTATGCGGTGAACTCGGAGAGCTGGCGCACCATTTTCGCTGGCGAACGCGTTCGGGGAAAAAATTATCCGTTGCCAAGCGCGCGGAAGTTGAAAACGAAATTGCCGACATATTTATTTTTATGTTTGCGCTTTGCATCAAGCTTGAGATTGATCCCGAGGCCGTCATAACGGCCAAATTGAAAAGAAACGAAGAACGATTTCCAATTAAGGCTAAGAAAAATGGCTGAACAAGACTTTCTTTTAAACCGCATTTTATCCGCAATCGCGCGCGGCTGCCATCGTATTGGAGATATCGCACGCGAATGTGGAGGCCTTTATCCGCTTGAGCTTCAAACTGTGTTGAACGAACTTGTCGAACAAGGGAAAGTTATCCGATCAACCGAGAGTTATCAGCTTGCGCCATCTTCAACCACCAAGATTGATTCGGTACAATCCAACTCACTGCCAAACTTCAATCAGACGATTGAGTTGCCGGAACCACACCCCCATGATTTTGATTGGCGATTTGATCTTCAAACCATCCACAATTTGGCCGAAATGTTGATAGCAGAAAGTCGTCGCGAAGGAAGCATTCTTTTACTCGGAGCGCCTTCTATATTTGTCGAATTAACCAAGCGGCATGATGCTCCTCACACGACCCTCATGGACTGGAGTTCCGAATTAATAAGCCGTTTAAATCAACACCGTTTCCCCAAATCTTTTACGGCAATAAACCATAATCTGTCTTCTCCAGCTTTGTGGAAATCCGAACAGCAAGCCGAAGTTGTTCTATGTGACCCACCTTGGTACCCTGAATATTACGCCGCCTTTCTTGCTCAAGCAGCCCAAGCTACAAAAGTAGGTGCCTTGGTTGCCACAAGTTTGTTTCCTATAAATACTCGTCCTAATGCAGCAAATGAGCGTTGGGAAATTTTAGAGATTGCTCAAAGACTTGGATTGCATCCCCAGAGCATAGAGGGTAGTAAGCTTGGGTATGAAACTCCACTTTTTGAAAGGGTGTCTTTGCGCTCCTCCGGCATTGAAATCGATGCCAACTGGCGCAAAGGCGATCTTGTTCTTTTTAGAAAAGTCCATCATCCAAAACCGGAGGTAATTGGGGAGATTTCGGCTTCACCTCCGGTCGAAATCACTGAAATGGAGAAATGGGCGGAGTTCCTTATTGATCGTTATAAAATCAAATTACGTGGCCCATTTGATGATTATTATGAGGCTCCCGAATTGATCTCTCTTGAAAAGGATGACATACTTCCAACCGTTAGCCGCCGCTACCAACGCAGGGGATTAATCGATCTTTGGCTTTGGGATAATCGAGTATTTGCCGTCAAAGGCAAAGCTTCATTTAAGGTGGCGTTAAACATGTTAGCCGGAAAAGCGCTTTCCAATAATGACGATAAAGTTTCAGAGCCAAATTATAAACGCGCGTTGGAATTGCTGCGGCAGATTATCGGCAATATCAATTTTCGCATTTCGATTCATGGTGAGAAAACTTCCAAAGGAATCGATTCAAAAACCTCGCTTCTCATTCGCTTGCAGGAGCAATTATATGAGAATCAAAAGGCATTGAATGTCGAGGTTTTGACACAAATATGCGCTCAGGCAAACATTCGCGGCCATCTCGCCATTCTTACGCAGCCGTATTTGGATAAAATCATTGTCGGCCAAAAAACGATTGAATCCCGTTTCAGCAAAATGCGTGTGCCGCCCTTTTATAAGGTGCAAAAAGGCGATATTTTGCTCCTGAAAGAAGCAGCCGGCCCGATTGCGGCAATCGCTTCGGTTTCTAATGTAAGATTCTACGGCCCGTTAAAACCCCATGATGTTGAATTGGTGATGGCTGAGAATAGCGATGGTTTGGCGCTTGAAGAATCTTTCACAAAAGCCAAGCAAGACAGCAAGTATGCCACCCTCATTAATATTGGCGAAGTGTTGCCGGTTAAACCGTTGACAATCAAAAAATCGGACAGACGCGCATGGGTAGTATTAAATGATGGAACACAAAACAAGCTTTTCTAAAATTATAGGAATTGCCGGACAAATGGGTTCGGGCAAGACCAGCCTCGCAAGGGAACTGTGTGGCCGTTTAAACTGGAAGCTCATTTCTTTCGGTTCATTTGTTCGTTCCGAAGCCCAGCGCCGAGGAATTAGAATAGATCGCATTGCACTACAGCAGCTTGGCGAAGATTTAATCGCCGAACTTGGGCCAGATGACTTTGTGCGTCAAGTTCTTTATTCAGATAATATAAATTCAAACATTGTAATAGATGGCATAAGGCACGTCAAAATTTGGCAAACGATTCAAGTCCTTGCGCAAAGAAGCCTTCTTGTTTATCTCGATGTTCCAGAGGAGATAAGAATAGCACGCCTTCAGCAGCGCGATAATCTGGGCATTGATTCTGTCAAATGGGCAATGCTACACCCGATGGAAAGAAACATTCCTCTTCTTCGCCAATTTTCTAATCTAGTACTTATTGATGATTCAACTGAGGCCATGGTTGCTCAAATCATGGCGCAAGTTCGTTGATCAATGTTTGCCGTTGCTACGAATCCGAGCTATTTTGGTTCCATGTTCCTGTAATTGCGGCATTCGATCAACTATGTACATCATGAGCAACTCAACGAAATAATTAATTTGTTCATCAGTTAGTTGAATTCCCATTGGTATATCGTACCAGTATTCTATGCATTTTCGACAACAACAAGCAGTTGCATGCTGTGCATAATAAATGACATTGCCTTCCCAAGGAGTTTGATATCCTTCGCGATAGTTTTTGGGCTTGGCAATAGAACTATTAAGACGCTTTCTCGCATCAAAGCGCAATTCTCTCAATCCTTTTCGTAAAGCATGATTATTGGCCCTTTGATCGACTTTCTTATGCCAAAAATCGTGTCGAACAAGTTCGGTCTTTAGCATTTGGAAGGTATATGCAATATCTGAAAGGTCTTTTCTATGAACACGAGCCCAATCAACCAAGTCGATTCCGCATAATCTACATTTTCCTTTTTCACCCTCGCTCATTTTTCGCGACTTCTTGTAGCAATGCAGATTATCTTGGCATCGTGATTGTGTACAGGTTATGTGCAGTGGTGTAGATTTCGTTGCATTAGATTCCTGAACAATTTTCTCAAACGGCATGGTAAACTCCTACTACTTTGGATAAATTTAACTTGTTAATGATAAAGCTCTTTTTATAAGGGCCTGATCAGATTCTGTAAGCTTCTCAAATCTTAGATATTCAAGCAACTTATTTTTCGCAATCGTGATTGGCGGTGGTTCTTCTATCTGTAAATTGTTAGCAGTTCCCCACCAATCTTGGTCTGGTCGTGACAATCTAAAAGCGAGATAATTAGCCAAAGCATCTGCGCCAACATTTTCCGATTGAGCAACCCGTATAACTGCATTTTTGAGCAGTTCCATTTTACCGCGTGCTTCTTTGACGCACTTTTCAACGAGCGCTTCAGCTTGCCCGTTTAAGATCAGAATATTTGCAAAAGCATTCGCGTCGCGTTCGACTTCCGAGTCGGGATTGGAAAAAGGAGAAATTTCCTCGTGTTCGATAATCCCAGAATCTTCAGCGTCAAGGTCCGATAAAACATGCTTAAAATCATGTAGAAGATCGTATAACCAACGCGCTTGATATCTGGTTTTTTGTTTAAGAAGGATAACGTGTCTGCCTTGTATATTCCAACTGGCAGCGTGAAATGCGCCCGAATCATCAAGCGGAATAACGCAGATACCAAGATTCCATATATAGGCTAACAATTTTTCAAACGTCAAAGGCTCACTTTTGGCAAAAAGTTCATTTTTAATTTCTTCCATACTTTCAGGATAAACCTTCCGTGGAAGATGTGAGGTTGCGGCAATTACCAGTTCGGCTATTTGGTATGCGTAAGCCGTGTACGCATAGGCCCGTTTCTCTTTAATTTTGACCGGAGATTTAAAAAACGCTTCCAGAGCCGGTTTGGGATTGATTTTCAAAGGCTCTTGTCCCCAAATTGCCGGCACTGACCAACCAAAAATATCACCGATTGTTTTTGCCGCTTCATCAAGCAAAATATCTGGCACGCCTTCATGGTTGCCAGCCAATGCTTCTTGCACCCACTTTGGGATTATTCGCGTCAAAGCAAGATTTTTGTCAACACCGGCTTGAACGATTCTCTTTAAGAGTTTGGCAAATGACTTTTCCTCGAATTCTGTTTCATCATAAGCAAGATCTTTAAGCTCATAACCCATAACAGTCAAAATCTTTTGCAAAGTCGTCAATGATACGTCATGTTTTCCATTCTCGATTCTAGAGATGCTTTGCGGAGTTATTCCAGTGCGTTCTGCCAGCTCTTTACCTTTAATGCCTCGTTTTTCTCTGAGCATTTTAAGGCGGCGGCCAATTTTCTTGGCTTGCACTTCAGCCATTTCAGCTAAATGGGCGCTGTATTTTTCGTCGGAAAGTACGCGAACCGTTGACCAAGGAATTTCTATATTTCCATGTTCCGTAGGAATGGTAAGTTCATAAGCATCGAAAGCCATTAAGTTCCACTGAGCTTGCTGCACATGAGGTGGCAATACGCTTTGAGCATTTATATTTGCAATGGTTCCATCTTCAAAAGACACAATCAACATGTCGTTTTCGATTGCTATTTGTGAAATTCTTTGATATTTTGGGTTATCCCAATTTTTCATAATAAGTCTCCAAAGCTCAGACAGTTCGATACGGATTTAATTGATTCCAACAATGGCATATTTCATCTAAATTCTCAAGAAGAACTGTCCTCACTTCCCTTGGCAACTCGCCTCCTACGATAATCATCAAATTGGGAAGTGCAACTTTAAGGTTTCCATCCGGCCATCGCACATGACAATGAGGCAAATGATGTGGTTGACCATATTCAGGATACACGCAAACAGAATATTTTCCAAAGCTGAGAATTTTCATGGTGCTGATCAATATAAGCATTAGAGTTCATAAAGTCAATAAAAATTTTTAAGATTAACGTATATTTTAATTTTAAAAATAAAATTCGTATATAGGTTAAAATATTATTTTCAGACTACAGAAAATACAAGCACTTATAACGATTGAGTTGAAGAAACTTCTTTTCAAATAGCCTCGCTATAAAATGGCCTTGCATTATTCATGTTTTGTTTTATATTAGTGGCGTTATACTCGTTAACGAGGTAATTCATAATGAACACTTTAATGTCGCATGCTCTTGCCAAACAATCTGCATTCAATGCCGCCACTGCCTCCGCAGAATTGATAAAAAAAATTCTCGCGGAATATCCACAAGCGGAAATCCACCCCCGTGAAGTGCCAATGGCAGATGAGGATGTCAGCATGGAAATCATATTGCCGTTATCAATGCACGAAATTTATAACGTTCGTGATCGAATTTATGACTGGGTTATCGAACTGCAAGATCGCTATGATGTCTTGATTCTTGCATCGGCAATTCCCAAAGCCTGACCCGCAATTTCATTTTCAACCATGTCTGCCGTAACAACTCAGCCAGCCGAAGCTGCTTCCGAAAAATCTTTGACCTTTGCCAATCAAGCCGTTGTTTTCACCGGCAAGCTGGCCTCCTTTCAACGCCGCGAAGCGCAGGAGTTGGTTCGCAAATTAGGCGGGACAACGCCGGCGGGCATCAACAAAACCGTCACGCTGCTGGTCATCGGCGACGAAGGTTATCTCAAGGAAATTTCCAAAAGCAACAAGCTCAAACGCGCCGAGGAAATCAATGCCGACGGCGGGAAGATTCGCATCATTTCCGAATCCGAATTTTTGGAAATGGCGGGACTCGAAAGCCATTCCACGCTGGCGGAGAAATATTATCCGCTCGAGCGTGTACAAAACGTTTTTCCCAAAATTCGCCCGGATTTGGTGAAATATTTCGCGCGCTGGGGCTTGTTCATGCCGGCGGTGAAAACCAACGCGCATCAATATTATCAATTCAAAGATCTGCTGATTTTCCGGCAAATCAATGAAATGCTGAATCAGGGCTTGTCGCTGCGGAAAATCGCGGCGCGTTTGACCGAGGCGCAATCGCCTTCGCCGCAAATTTCCCTCGGTTTCGAGGAATTCAAGCCGCGCGGGCAGATTCTCTCGCTGCACATCGCGCCGCAAGCGGTGGCGCGCAGCGCGGAAGAGTGGTATGCGCTCGGTTATGAATACGACACCAAATCTGAAACCCAAGACAAAGCCATCGAAGCCTACGAAAATGCGCTCACGCAAAATCCGAATTACGTCGAGGCCATGATCAATTTGGCGAATATCTATTACGCCAAACGCGAGCTGGTTCGCGCCCGGCAACTGCTGGAACGCGCCGCGCAGCTCGATTCGAACAATCACACGATTTATTACAACCTCGGCAATCTTTACGACGAAGTCGCGGAGCTGGAAAAATCCATCAAGGCATATCACAAAGCGCTGGAGCTGCATCCGGATTACGATCTGGCGCTCTTCAATCTCGCGCTGGTTTACGAGCGGCTCGGACTCGCCGTCAAAGCCGAAAGGTTGTGGCGCAAGTATCTGGAAGTCGATCCGATGGGCGAATGGGCCGAGATTGCGCGCGAGCATTTGTACGGAGAACGGCGAGGCGCGACGGGATGACGGCATTTGGGGTGAAAACCTCTTGCACAGAACACAAAAAAATGCTAATTTATTAAAGCGTGATGCGGAAAGTATTATCATGTGATACAACTTTTGCACCGGAAAAGGCGTCCAATTTTTAAGACGCGATATCGCTGTAATTTAGGAGAGTGTCGAGTCAATTTAAGGATGAAATCGTATCGAATGTTTTTTACTCTACTGAGTTTGACGACATTAGCTCTACCCGCCGTAAGCCTGGCCTTACCCGAAAACGGGGTGATGGATCTCGTCGCGCAATCCGATCTTTTTGTCAAAGGCATTTTGCTGTCGCTGCTGGGGATGTCAATTTTGTCGTGGTCCATCACGCTAAATAAATACTGGCAATTCCGGTCGTTTCATCGTGATTATCATCGCCTGCTCAATCTGCTGCGGCCCAACGCCGATTTGCCGACGATTTATGCCAAGGCCGTCAAAAATCGCCCCAGTCCGGTGAACCGGATTTTTGAAGAAGGGCAGGTGACACTGGCTGCGGCTTTTGATCGTTACGCCGGTACGAGGAATCCTGCCTCCGCTTCCGGGCCATTGGCCGAGTCTTTGGCCGAGCGCAGCAACAACACGCTCGAACATGACTTGTCCATGCGTCTCGAAACCGCGACCGACATTGAATTTTCCCAGCTCGAATCGGGTTTGTCGTCGCTGGCAACGATTACCACCGCCAGCCCGTTTATCGGCTTGCTGGGCACGGTCTGGGGCATCATGAACGCGTTTCTGGCCATTAGCCGCAGCGGCAACGCCGATCTTTCCGTCGTCGCCCCGGGCATTGCGGAGGCGTTGATTACCACCGTCGCCGGACTGGCGGTGGCGATTCCGGCGGTGTTGTGCCATAATTTTTTATCAACGCGTTTGCGCAAAATCGAAGACGGTTTTATTCGCCTCACAACCGAACTGAAAATTTATTTCATCAGCTGGTGGCATCGTGAGAAATCGAAGAGTGAAAATCGCGCCGGACATCAACGTGACTTCGCTCGTTGATGTCACGATGGTGCTGTTGATCGTTTTCATCATTACCGCGCCGTTCATGCGCGCCGGAGTGAAAGTGGATTTGCCAAAAGCCGGAGCGCGGCAATCGCAGCCGCAGCGGGCCGTCATCATAGCCATCGACCGCAGCAACCAGCTTTTTGTCAATCAAGAAAAAGTCACGATGGAAAATCTCGCGGCGCGCGTGACGCAGCTTCACAACAACTCGCCGGATTTGCCGATTTTGCTCGAGGGTGATGCGGCGGTGGCCTACGGGCAGGTGATCAAAATCATGGACGCCGTCCGCCGCGCCGGAATTGAGAATGTGGGATTGGTTCTCGAACAGGAACCGCCGAGCCAAACGTCAAGATGAAACGCGCGTTCATTATTTCTGCCGCCGCCCATCTCACGGTTCTTATCCTGCTCTGGTTCGTGAGCCGCAGCCTATCGAGTCCGGTGGCGCGCGGCTATCCGCGAGTGATCACCGCTTCATTGGTCGCCAAACCCGCCGTCGCGCCCGCCGCTGCAGAGCCTAAAGCGGTTACGCCGAATTTCAAACCGGCTGAAAAAAAGGAAGAGCCGATTAAAGTTTCTCCCAAAATCGAGCCTAAAAAAACGCCGGCGGCAGCGAAACCACCGGCAGCCAAACCCAACGCCGCGGCTTCTCAATCTTCAAGCTCGACCGGCAGTCAAGGTGTGGCGGTGAGCGGCGGCAATTCGCTCAAACTCGATGCGCCGGATTTTCCTTTTCCGCATTATATTACGCTGATTCAATTGCGCATCGAGAATAATTGGCAGCCGCCGTTTAGCGGGCAAGGCCAGCTTCTGGCAACGGTGTATTTTAAAATTCGGCGCAACGGCGAAGTGACGGACGTCAAACTCGAGCAAACCAGCGGCAGCATCGCGTTCGATCAAGCCGCCCAACGCGCGGTTTACAGCGCCAATCCCATGCCGCCGCTGCCCACCGGTTCCGGGTTGGAAACATTGGGGGTGCATTTTGATTTTGTGGCGTATCAATAAATTTGCAATGAAGATGAAAACTCAAATAAACAAAAATTCTTGCATCCGTTGCGTTGTTTCTATCCGTTGGGCATTTTATTTTTTAAATAGTTTTGGTTTATTGATACTTGCGTTTCCCAATGCAATCTCAGCCCAAACCGAAGTCCGCCTCCGCGCCGAAACGAGAACCTTCACGCGCCTGCCGATTGAATTGAAGCCCTGCCAATTGCGCGACCAGGCGACGAAAGAGCTGGGGCAGCGCGCCGTCGATGTTCTCGACAACGATTTGTGGGCCTCGTGCGTGATCGCGGCTTATCAAACCGAAGAAAGCCGGGCCAATCCTGACGCGCTGCGTCTCGAATTGGCGTTGAGCCGTCCGAGCGGCCCGATTCGTTTGGCGGTGCAAACCAAAGTTTCTCTCGTGCAAAAGAAGCTCACGCTGGAAGGGCAGCTTCTGGATAGCGTAACGGGCAAAACGTTGGAGCAAAAAATTTATCGCGGCTGCCCGGAGAATTTGCGCCTGCTCGTTCATTCGCTCGCCGATGATATTGTGAACAGCCTCACTGGCGAAAAAGGCATTGCGAAAAGCCGCATCGCCTTCACCGCGGCGGCGAGCGAAAGCAAAGAGATTTTCATGATGGAATATGACGGCGTGAATTTGCGCCAAGCGACGAATCTGAAAACTCTCAACTTGACGCCGGCATGGTCGAATGACGGCCGTGAGATTATTTTCACTTCCTATCAACGCGGCAATCCGGATTTGTTCGTGCTGGATTTGATTCCCGGCCGGCAAAGTTATCTCATCAGGGACAATGGCCTGCATTCCGCGCCGGCATGGTCGCCCGACGGAAAAAAGATCGCGTTTGTCTCGACGAAAGACGGCAACGCGGAGATTTATGTGATGGACGTTTATAGCAAACGTTTGCAGCGTTTGACGCAGCATCCGGCGATTGATGCCTCGCCGAGCTGGTCGCCGACTGGGCGCGAGATCGTTTTCACTTCAGATCGGCTGGGCAATCCGCAGCTTTTCATCATGGACGCAGAAGGCGCCAACCTGCGGCGTTTGGCAATTGATTTAAAATACATCGACTCGCCGGCTTGGTCGCCGCGCGGCGACAAAATCGCCTTTGTGTCTCGCGGCCCAAGCGGGTTCGATATTTTTATTTACGACATGATCGGCGAAACGTTGACGCAGCTCACGAACAACGCCGGCAGCAATGAAGATCCCTGCTGGTCGCCAGACGGCTACCGCCTGGCGTTCAGCTCGACGCGCGAGGGCCGCAGCGACATTTATTCGATGCTGTGGGATGGAACCGACGTGCGGCGTTTGACTTATAAAGGAACGTGCACCAGCCCGGCGTGGTCGTTGAACGCCCGGCCGGTGGAAGATTTTTCGTGCAAGGAATAAATAATCGCCGCGCCGCCTTTTGCCGCATTAAAAACATTATAAATTTTAAATTGAAAATTTTCAGTTTAAAATTTGCAATCTTATTTTGATGAATTTCATACAAGGAGGAGATCGAAATGTCCCATTTTTTTAAACAAACTTCAAACTCGTTGATGGCCTTTGCGTTAAAATCAGGAACGCTTTTTGTCGTGATCATTTCACTTCTGGTTTTAGCCGGCTGTTCCGGCTCAAAAAAGACGGTGCAAACACAGGCCATCGAAGAACCGGCGCCCACGGTAACGCGCGCGCCTGAACCGGCGGCGCCGGCGTATCAGCCGAAGGAAGAAACGAAACCGGCAGCCGAAAGCGCGGTGCCGTTCGTTTTGCAAAACGTTTACTTTGACTTCGATCGTTACGAGCTTACGACGGCGGCTTTGCAAACACTCGCTGACAATGCGCGCGTTCTCAAAGCCTATCCCGACGCCCGCGTGATGATCGAAGGCCATTGCGACGAGCGCGGCACGGTGGAGTATAATCTGGCGCTCGGCGATAAACGCGCCAAAGCCGCCAAAGATTATTTGATCTCGCTCGGCGTCAATCCCTCGCAAATTTCCACCATCAGCTACGGCAAGGAGCGGCCCGTCGATACCCGCAGCGCGGAAGAAGCCTGGGCCAGAAATCGCCGGGCGGAATTTGCCAGAAGATAAGGCATGTTTCCCCATATCTCAAACCGCGAATGAACGCGAATGCGCGCGAATTTAAAATAAAATTAGCGTGTATTCGCGTTTATTAGCGGTTGCAGAGATGCTGGATGCTTGTCGTTGCATGATTTTATTTTTTAGGTGAGAGGAAAAATGAAAAACTTGCTGAAAATAATTTCGCTGGTGAGCTTGGTGCTGATCGCTGGCTGCGCGACGCGGAAGGAAATCGTCAGCTTCAAAAACGATTCTTTCTACATGCGCTCGCAAATTGATTCGCTGCGCGCCGAGCAGAGAAGATTGCGCGCGGCGATTGTGAAGCTGGCCACGTTGACCGAGCAAAGCACGGAAGCGAACAACCGGCTGCGCGCCGACATTCAGGTGCAGCTCAATCAACTCGCCGAACAATCGCAGATTCTCAATGATCGTCTCGAAGAAACCGGCCGCCGGATTTCCAACCTGCCGTCCAAACTTCGGCTGACCGCTCCAGTGGTTGTTCCGGGCGCCGATACCACCAACAACGGAATTCGAGGCGTCGACAGCTCGCAAGTGAAAGCCGCGACCCGGCGCCGGCTTGAGGAGGCGCAGCGGCTGTACGATTCGGCGTATCAGGATTTTGTCAAAGGCCAGTACGCCCTGGCGCAGCAGGGCTTTGCGCAGTATTTGCAGTTGCTGCCGGAAAGCGATCTCGCCGATAATGCGCAGTATTGGATCGGCGAGTGCAATTACTCGCAGAAAAAATACAACGAGGCTGTTCAAGCCTTCCAAATCGTGATCACGCAATATCCGGCGGGCGAAAAAGTGCCGGCGGCCATGCTGAAAATGTCTTATGCCCAAATCGTGTTAGGGAAAACGCAAGCTGCCAAAGAAAATTTGGAAGCGTTGATCAAACGCTTTCCACAATCCAACGAGGCCAATCTCGCGCGCTCGCGTTTGCTGGAGTTGAAGCGCTGATCAAAACGATTATTTTGCCCACCACAAAAGAGCTGCACGGGAAAAAGGCAAAACTATGGCCGACAAAATAATTTTTTATCGTTTTGTCGGCCATTGTTTTGTTTTTCAAAAATCTTTGCTTCTTGGTAACTATTCAGCTATCCTGTCGAATGTCATTCTGGAAAAATCCTGTTCAGGTCAAGCATCGTGCTTGATATTAACAAGATCGTTCCACGATGACATAATCATGTTATTCGCAGTACTAAATCGGCTAACTGCTGTGATTAACTGAATAATTACGCTTCTTGTATATATTGCGCTTGTAAAAACTCATTCAGGCAATGCGGTTTCATTGCAAAAAACAAACAAAAAAATCTTTTTTGTAAACTACTCTCCCAACATTTATTATTTCTCCTCACAAGTTGTTTTTTTTCTTTCTGCATCCTCCGCCTGCTGTTGGTATTTCTCCGATGAAATAAGGATTGGTTGAATCGAAATCACCGGGATTTTTTGCCGTTCAGAGAACGCGACCGGGCGTAACCGGGTCTTTTCAAAAAGACAACACCTAAGCGACATGGACGTTACATTATTTTGGAGACAGTACCTATGAAACGAGTGATTCAAGTTCTTTCACAAGATCGCAACCGGATTGGGCGTGTGAAAGAAAATTTAGGGCGGCTTGCAATCGTTGCCTTCACGCTCGGTCTGTTGTGGCAGCCGCAACAAGCCAGCAGCCAAATCAATTCCGGGCGCGGGCCGCTCACCGTCCGTTCGGCATGGACGCTCGAACCGGGCTACCTCACCTTGTTGACGCATACCCGTTTTTTTGGCAAAGTGGCCAAGCTGGCACAACCGGGGCAGACCACGATCAACGCCGTCACGATTTGGGATGTTCAAGGCGGGCTTTCCTTGAATTACGGCATCAGCAAACATATTGAGGCGTCCTTTGTGCCGGTCATTTATCAAGACACTAACAAGAGCATCGATAAAGGATATAATCTGCTTGATGATCTCTTCTTGCTTCTCAAGGTCGGCTCCTTGGGCAGCAAGGGCAGCGCGTTGAGTTACGGCTTCGATCTCGGCGTGCGCTTTCCAACTGCGAAAGAGCATAATGTGATTTTTGAGCCGTATTCCGGCGGCAAAACGAGTTTTGGCGCCAATGCGCTGGTTTCTTATGCGCGCGATCCGCTTTATCCCGAAGACGGTTTCAGCATGCACTTCAATCTCGGCTATTGGAATCATAACGACGTCGGCGCGAAATTGACGCCGAGCATTTTCACGAGAGACACCGTGCGCGTGCTGACCATGACCCAGGAAATGAACTACGGCGCGGCGATGCTTTTTCCGTTCGATAAATTCGATTTCCGTTTTGAAGTACACGGCCGCACCTTTTTGCAAAAACCGCCGGTGACCGCCTTCAGCCGCGAGAGCGTGACCTACATCAGCCCGGGCGTGACCTACAAGCCGTATCGCTGGATGACGATGATGTTGAACGCCGACATTCGCGTGACCAATGCCGCCGACGAAACCGATTACACCAAGCCGGGCGTCAGCAGAATTTCCGATTTGCCGAACTATCCGAATTGGCGCATCACGCTCGGCACCAAAGTGGCGATTCTGCCCACTTCGCTGTACGCCATCAGCGAGCGCGATATTTTGATGAAAAAAGCCGAGAGCCGCCGGGAGCTTTTTGAGCAGATCATCAAAGAGCAGCGCGAGACCGAATCGGCCGAGGAGGAATTGGAGCGCATCAAAGACGAGCGCCGCAAAGCCGAACGCGAGCTTGAGCGCCTGCGCCGCATTCTCGAAGGCGAAGCCGAGCGCCAAAAACAGGAGAAAGCCGAGAACGACAACTCCGAGCCGCCGCTGTAATCGCAACATTAATCAATTAGCCAAACGCTTTTATCAAACCCGCCAATCAATTCGTTGATTGCGCGGGTTTTTTAATTCCAAGAACAAGAAACTCATTGACCGGTCGCTATGTCGGGATGAATCGCCGGTAAAAAAGTTGAATCTCAGCGACCGGTCAATATCAAAAGTTTTTTAAAAAAATTAAAATAATTCTTGCTTTTCCGTCAAAATCTGTTATCTTACCAACATCGTTCTGAAGACCATAGCCACAACTCACTTTCCATAGGATGAAAGGAAAGGCGTGAAAAACAGAACGGATTCTATTCTTCGACCAGGCTGTATCCGCACTCAGCTTTACCAGCATCCATAAATTCTCGTCAACATTCTCGCCGGTATTTTTTTAATCCTTCGATTTGCATCTTGCGCTGCATCAGAGAACTTTTATTCACCTTGCAAGAGGCAAAGGGCAAATTGCAAGTTAGCCTTAAAATTTTCTACTTGCAATTTGCCGCTTGCAATTTGCCCCTTGCCATTTGACAGGAGGGTGTCTCATGACCGAAGTCTTAAGTCCTGTTTCATCCGTTGACAATGATCAATCGTCGAGGCGAAAACCGGCGCAGCCGGTCATCCATTGGCAGCCGTCACCACGCCGGCTGGACGGATACAATCTGGCTGGCACAACTTGGGACGCGCCGCATATCCGCCATCTGATGACGCGCGCTTCTTTCGGCGTTGCGGTTGACGAGGTCAACGCGTTGTTGCCGTCTAGTAAAACGCAGCTCGTGAATCGTCTCTTCATCGAAGACCCGCTGCCGGCGCCGCCGGGAACCTGGGTCTCCGAGCCATTCGACCCGGTCGCCTACCGCAGCCTCACCCAAGCCGAACAACAGGCGTGGCAGCGCGCCAATCGCCAGCGCATCGAAGAAGTGCGCAACTGGTGGATTCTGCAAATGGCCGCCAAACCGTTCAATTTGCGCGAGAAGATGACGATGTTTTGGCACAACCATTTTACTTCCGAGTTCGACGTCGTGCAACTGGCGCAGTGGGTTTATCTCCAGCACGCTACCCTCCGCCGCAACGCCCTCGGCAACTTCCGCAGTTTTCTCAAAGCCATTTACAAAGATCCCGCCATGCTGATTTATCTCGACGGGGTGCGCAACGTGGCGCGGCAGCCGAACGAAAATTTCGCCCGCGAGCTGCTGGAACTGTTCACCATGGGCGTCGGCAATTATACCGAAAACGACATCAAACAAGCAGCGCGCGCTTTCACCGGCTGGCAAATCGACAGCCGCAACATCGGCAGCGCCGACCCAAACAAGCCGGTCGCGTTTTTGAACACGCGCGTGCACGACGACGGCGTCAAAACCTTTTTCGGCAAAAGCGGCAACTTTGGCGGCGACGAGATCATCGACATCATTCTCGAGCAGCCGGTGGTCGCGGAATTTATCTGCGACAAATTGTATAAATTCTTTGTGAGCCGCGAAACCGACAAAGCCTTTGTGACGCAGCTTGCGAATACATTCCGCCAAAACAATTACGAGATTAAACCGGTTCTGCAGGCCATTTTTGAGAGCGATCATTTTTACAGCGAACGCGCTGTGGCCGCGTTGATTAAAAGCCCGATTGAATTGGGCGTGAGCAGCGTGAGAATGCTCAAACCCCGGCGCGTCACCCCCTCCTACATTCTTCGCACCGCCGCCTCGCTCGATCAAGATCTCTTCAATCCGCCCAACGTCGCCGGCTGGCCCGCACAACGAACTTGGATCAATGCCACCACTTTTGTTACGCGCAACGTTTTTTCCGAGACCTACATCATTGGCGGCACCGTCGAAGCTCCCGGCAACACCAACCGCACGCAGATCGACGTCGACGCCATGGCTTTTGCGCGCAGCTTCGGTGCGGACAAAGCCCCGGCTTTGGTCGATGGCTTTACCGCCCATTTGCTGCGTTATCCAATTGACGAGGCCACACACGATTTCTTGATCACGGTGCTCGTTGGCAGCGCGGATCCCAACGATTGGTCACTGAATTATCCCGGCGCCGACCGGCAGGTCAAGGATTGCCTGGTGCAGATCATGCGTTTGCCGGAATTTCAATTGATGTGATCGTATCACATGACGTTTTACTTTTATGTTTTACGTAATGCGTAAAACGTAAAGCGTAAGAACTTTAATTGAAGGAAATAAAACATGAATCGACGCGATTTCATACAAGTGATGATGCCGCTGGCGGGAATGCCGGTGGTGTGGCCGATGTGGTCGTTCGCCAAGCCGCTGATGGGTTCCGGCAAATCAAAATATCCGACGAACTTTCCCAACGACGGCCGGGTGTTGGTGTTGGTGCAAATGGCCGGCGGCAACGACGGCTTGAATACGATTGTGCCGTTCGGGCACGACGCCTATTACACGGCGCGGCCGCAATTGGCGATTCCGAAAGATCAAGTCATCAAGTTAAACAACGAAGTCGGTTTTCATCCGGGGCTAAAACCCTTGCAGCCGATGTTTGACAGCGGCACGTTTTCGATCGTGCACGGCGTGGGTTATCCCAATCCTGATCGCTCGCATTTTCGCTCGACCGACATTTGGCTGACCGGCTCCGGTTCCGAGGATGTCGCGAGCACCGGCTGGCTGGGACGTTATTTCGACCTCTTGTGTCCGCCGGGAGAAGAGTGCGGCACCTACGGCCCGCCGGCGATTCAAATTGGCTTGACCTCTTCTCTTGCGCTCTTGGGCCGCGAGCAAAAAGGCATCGCGCTGCAAAATCCGCTGCAATTTTACGAGCTCGTGCAACGTCAAGGCTCGGGTCACAATCCGACGCCCAAGCCGACACCGACGACGCCGGCGGGAAAAGAGCTGGAGTTTCTGCGCGATACGGCGGCTTCGGCGTTTGAGTTTGCCGGCGACATCGTGAAGGCTTACGAAGACAAAAAAAATCTCGTGCAATATCCCAACGAGTCGCTCGCGGCGCAACTGCAAATCGTGGCGCGCATGATTGCCGGCGGCTTGAGCACGCGCGTGTACATTGTTTCCATTCGCGGCTTTGATACGCACGCCGCGCAGTTGGGCGTGCATCAGGCGCTGCTGGATGAAATGGCCACGTCGATCATGGCGTTTTATCAGGATCTTGCCGCGCTCGGCGTCGCCGATCGCGTCGCCGGTTTGTGCTTCTCCGAATTTGGCCGCCGGGTGAAAGAAAATGCCAGCATCGGCACCGACCACGGCACTTCCGCGCCGATTTTTATGTTCGGCAAGCCGATTGTCGGCGGCATTCACGGCAAACAGCCGAGTTTGACCGATCTTGAAAACGGCGATTTGAAAATGGTGTTTGATTATCGCCAACTTTACGCCTCGGTGCTGGAACAATGGCTCGTCGGCGATTCCGCCAAGATTCTCGGCGGCTCGTTCAACACCTTGCCGCTCATCAACGCCACCACAAAAGTCGAAGATCGTCAGAATACGACGGTTCCCGAGACCTATTTTCTGGCGCAAAATTATCCGAATCCGTTCAATCCGCAAACCACCATTTCTTTCGGCCTGCCGCGCCGCACCCACGTGCAGTTGATGATTCTCAACAACCTCGGCCAGGAAATCGAGCGGCTGATTGATGGCGAACAGCCAGCCGGCAAGCACACCATAAGCTGGTCTGCCAACGGCCATGCGAGTGGAATGTACTTTTATCGTCTGCGGGCGGGAAGCTTTGAGGAGACGAAGCGGATGGCGTTGGTGAGATAGTATGACAAAAAACTAACAACATGTGACCAATCGCAAGCCCTGATTTTCCGCCGAGGAAGATCGGGGTTTGTTGTTTTAAAACGCAAGATTAAATTGTTAAATTTTTATCACAACACTTGACAAAAAAGTTGACAATTGATAAATTAATCGCGTCTGTGATGAGGAAAAGGCAATGATTGCACACAGAATGGAAGCTTTCGTCCAGCGTGTTATGCTCATCTCTTTGAAATGACTGGGTAGGGCTGGCCTGTTTTCTAAATTCACCCATAATTTGACTCAAAACAAGAGGTGCAAAATGTATTGTATTTTGGCTGAGTTCGTGCGCTTTGCCGTTACCAATTTTTGCTCAACCGCCGTTTAACGCTGGCGAGGGAGTGGCCGCTATTTTGACAATCATTGTTGAAGTTTGACTAATGAAAAAGGCTGTTCTCATTTGTGCCGTCTCAATAAAAGTACAATGAACAACGCCACCAAAATCAAAAAGGATTTGCAGGCTTTCTACCAGCAAGAGAGCATGATGCGGGATGAAGAAGCATGGCTTCAAGCCGGCAACAGCCCGCGCGTTCCGGAATCCCGCGCTTCGCATCATTTCATCGATCGTAAAGTTACCACTGCGCTGGCGCTGGCGCAAACGCCAAAAAACGCAAAAGTGCTCGAAATCGGTTGCAGTTTCGGACACATGACTTTCTTATTGACACAAGCATTCAAGGAAGTCATTGCCGTTGATTTGTCCCGGGAAAGCCTCGAACTGGCGAAGAAACGCGTCGAGTATTATGGTGTGAAGAACGTTCGCTTCATCTGGGCTGATGCTGAGGATTTATCGCCTTTCGATGACGATACCTTTGATGCCGTGTTTGCTTTTTCCACGCTGCGCTTTTGCCCGAATCCGGCTTTGGCGTTGCGAGAAATGCGGCGTGTGCTGAAACCGCGCAGCAAGATGGTTGTGGATTTTCCCAACAAATATTGCCCCTGGTTTGGCCCGATCAAAAACATGCTTCGAATCAAAGGCCACATCCATGACAATTTATACGCTCCCCAAGAAGCTGTTGACATGGTTGTAGAAGCGGGTTTCGTCAATTCGAAATGCCGGCAAATTTTATTCACTTCCAAAAGAACTCCCGACTCGTGGCTGCCGTTTTTTAGAATTCTCGAAAAAACATTGGAAGCAACGCCTCTGCTGAAAAAGCTGGCCGCCATTATTATGGTCAAGGGGGAAAAGGATGCCGCAGGCTAAATTAATTTGGTCGCCCTTTCCGTATCAAGCCGGCTTCTGCGTCACGGATGACCCGGATGACGAAGGTTTGGAAAGCGTCAAGCTGGTTTATGATTATCTCCAAAAGATCGGCCTGGTGACCACAAAAGCCGTATGGCCGTTTCGCCCGGACGCGCCCAGCGGGATTCCCGCCACTCCTTCTTCCACTTTGCGCGGCGCCACTTTGCAAGACCAAGATTATCTCGAATATTGCCGCGCCTTGCAACGCGCCGGTTTCGAGATTTGTCTGCACGGCGCTTCTGCCGGCAACAACTTGAGGGAAAAAACCAAGCAAGCCTTCGAATTTTTAGAAAATCATTTAGGCCCTTCCGATACTTTCATCTGCCATTCCAAGAACGCGGACAACATTTATTGGGAGGAAAAATCAGCACCCAACGCGTTGAGCAGGCGTTTGCTTTCCATTTATTCCCGGCATCAGTGCTTTGGCGAGGTGGTCGAAAGCCCTTACTTTTGGGGGGATTTGTGTCGTGAGAAAATCAAACAAATTCGCCTGTTTCGCACGCGGGATACGAATACCCTTGCCGCCAATCCTTCGATGCCCTATTTCGAGGGGCGCAAGCCCCTTGTGAGCGGCTGGTTCAGCGCCACCAAAAGAAGCTTTTGGGATTGCACAACGGAGCAAGCGTTGTCAAAACTCACGAATGAAAATGGCCTCACAGTGCTTTATCAATATTTGCACCGCTATGCCGACTGGCAAAACCACACGGTACAGCCCAAATTCAAGATAGCAGCCGAGAGGCTCATGGCTTTTTCCGGAATTTGGATCAGCACCGTTTCCGGCATAATGGATCGCCTGCGGCTGGTGCAGGGCCTTTTTGTCGCTTACCGGCAAAACCGAGCTTGGATCGTAAACACGAATGCACACGAAGCTCGAGATCTGCAGATCGTCCTGCCGCCGGGAATTCTTTGTCTTGACAATCATCCGGCGATTCAGCAAAGCGGCTGCCTTCTTCGCTTGCATCGCCTCGCCCCGCAAGAGATTCACTGCCTCACTTTCAGCCAGGACATTCGATTTGCCGGCAACCGGACGGCGGCATGGGATGCCGAAGGGAAAATGAAATTCGATTTTGGACACGGAACAGTTTTCCTCAATTTGAGCCGACAAACATGGCGAGCCTCCCATGCCGGCGAGATCGAACCCAATCAATTCAAAATCGTTTTCAAAAAGGGGTTGGAAAAAATCAGGCCGATATCAAAAGCCGGGCACTGGGAATTGCTGTGGCTTTTCTGGGGGCAGTCCCTCATCATTTTGCGCGAAATTCTTTTTAAGAAACGGAGCTTCAATACCGACAAATTCTTGGGCGCGCGAGAAATCTTGCTGGAAGATCATGAGCATTGGTGAGGAAGGCGCGCTTTTGCAGTGTCCAGAGGAATTTCCTTATTTTGAGAAATTCTTTCAAAATTTTCTCAGTTTTGGAAAATTTTGTTAATATCACAAAGTTGTAATTGGCTAATACATTGATAAGTGATTCCAACGTCGTCTTGATTTTTGGCATTCTGTTTGTAAAATTAACCAAACGAAACCTGAAGTAGGCTGACAATGGGGATTCTCACCAGCTTCAAGGTTCACCCAGCCGCCGGGAAAAACACTTCTCACCCAAACCATTGAGGTGAATCATGAAACCATTTTTCTTTATTCTTTTGGTTGGATCAAATCTTTTTGCCCAGCCACAATTCATCACCACTCTTTATCCGCCGCAACACGGCTTGAACATCCCTGCTAACGCCGTGCTGCGAGTCGGATTGCAAGCCCCACTCGAACCGACTTCACTCTCGGACTCGTCGATTTATGTCTGGTCGGACATTACCGGCCTGCACAAACTGACCGTGACGCTGGAGAACGGCAATAAGAATTTACACATTGCGCCTCGTCACTGGCGTTTGAATGACCGCCCGGCGTTTAATGCCGGTGAGCGCGTGACCGTAACGCTGACCACGCGGTTGCGCTACGCCGACGGGCGACCGTTTGAAGGATTTACGTGGCATTACACCGTGGCGGTGCGGCAGTTTCGCGGTGGAGATTTCAGCCCGTTAGTGGCTTTTGGAGGGGGTGGGTCAACATACTTTTACGTCTCGGATTTCAACGGAGACGGTTGGTGTGATCTCATTGGCAATGATGATGGGGTGCAACGTAAAATGATTGTTTTTTTTAACGATGGCAAAGGCGTGTTACAGTTCAGCCATATGGAGAACATCATCAGCCCCAATGGAGGTGAAACGGTAGACATCGACCGTGATGGAGATCAGGAGATGACTTACGGCGGTGATTATTTGATTTTCAATGATGGTCAAGGTAATTTTACAGTTAAGAATTTTCCCAAAAGACCAAATGGTTTTGTAAAAGCGCATGATTTTAATAATGATGGAATTATCGATTTCGGAATTGGAAATGTTATCTCTGATATACTTTATTTTGGTCTTAGCAGAAATGGAAGATCATTTGAGATACTACAAAAGGTCATTGCGCCAATTCGTCGCCCAACCTTTTATGATCAAGGCATCTCTTCTGACCTGAACAATGATGGTGGGGTTGACTTTCTCTATATTGGCGGCTCAATCTCCGAGAAAATCAATCCTGGCTTTGCCATCTTTCAAGCGACAGCTTTTGATAGCTTGAAAATTCTGCAAGTGTTGCAACTCCCTTATGAGCAACGCAATTTTTATGGGAACGACTTGGATGGCGATGGCGACATCGACTATATTTTTATACCCGGTGATTCAAGTGGTTATTTTTTTATCAACAGCGGCAAAGGGCAATTGAAGCCATCGGGTATAACAAGAGATAAGTTTTATCAAACAATTGAAGGCGGTGACTTGGATGGTGATGGCGATATTGATTTGGCTTGTGTCAGAAGCAATCTCGTGTCAACCTTTCCGGAGCGCTATGCGCCGGATGTTTCCATTTTGTTGAACGATGGCAAGGGGATTTTTTCCTTAGCCAGCCGCTTTCGTCTTCCCTTTGAGCGCCCCCTCAATGGTATGCTGCGCGCTGTTGATTTGGATGCAGATGGCGATCTGGATTTGATCGGTGTCGCCAATGGCCTCTTCTATATCGTGTCGAATGGGGCTTATCCGAATGCAGTTGCTCAACAACCATCCTCGCCTTCACCTTTAGAATTTTCTCTCACGCCGATTTACCCGAATCCGGTTAAGAGTAAAGCTAAAATAGAATTAAAAGTGCCAAAAGGCCTGGATGAGGAAATCATCGTGAATATCTTCAATATCAATGGCAGGGTGATACAAAGTTGGCGATTTAATGGTCGCCAAGCCTTGATTCGATTCACTTGGGATACACGTGACAAGAATGCCAATCCGTTACCGAACGGAATCTATTTTGTCCAGGCGCGCGTGGGTCAATTGCGTACGGCAGAAAAGCTTCTGATTTTAAACTAAAGTTTTTAACCACTCACAAGGAGGTGTGGTATGTTTGACAGACTTTTTGTAAGCCGCCTGATCATGCTTCTGGTCATTTTGTTGGAAATGGATTTGGACAATCAGTGTTTCGCGTTGGCGCTTGTTGCTTTTTCCATGAAACCTCGACCTCGCAGCCACGGCCCATTTACCAACTACCTCCGCCCAGTAACGAATGGCGTGTCAAAGGACCTGATCGCGACAAGCTGCTCAATCTCGGCTTGAACCACATGGTTGCATGCGCCAACCTAAATGGTGAGGATGCGCTGGCCATCATGGGAGATTCCCTTTTTAACGCCCCATCACCCAAGAACTTTAAAAGCATTTTGACCTATGTCCAACCCGTAACGTATTATTACCCCGCTGGTGGTTTGCCTTGGACCTATTCGCGCACAGCGGAAAATTATCTCGCAGGGGATACTTCCTGGATAAACCACGTTCTCGTAGGCTATCAAAAGATGTATGAACGTAATCAAAATCGCTTGAACGGCGTCCATAGCTTTTTGGCCGCCGCTGAAGGATGCATTTATCATTCAAGCAAGATTGCCGGCATCAATTATATGTGTGATCAGACGATCATTGATTCCTTTGTGGAAGTCGGTTATCTGGCCGCACCAACGAATGATCCTTGTTATCAGTTGCCCACTTACCAAATGGCCAATCAATTGCATCGCGCCGACCATTTTATGACCGGAAATTATGTTTTTCAGAATCAAACGCCTTCTTCCGGCAGCAGTTTTCAGGCGGCCATTGATTCCATCGTTGTGGCATTGCGCGCCGGCAGTCGCGGTATCAGAGATAACACTTCTTCCATCGCCAAATTTTGGGCTGTTCTTCAAACTCAAGAATCACCGGATATTCTTACGCAAAGCCCTCCAAACACTCTCTTTCGATCGCCCACTCAAACGGAATTGCTGTGCTCGGTCAATTTGGCGTTAGCCCACGGGGCAAAGGGAATCGTGTATTATCTTTGGGCTCCTGTTACACCAGACATATGCGATGATTGCGACGAGGCGGAAGAATACGGTTTATTGGATGTGAATCACAACCTCAGACAACCATATTACGACGCCCAAAGCATAAACACCAATTACCAAGGCACCGGCCAAAGCCTTGTTACAATCGGCAATAATTTTCTCAACCTCACTTGGAAAGAGGGTTACTCGATTCATCAAAATCTCACCGAACCGATCAGCAGCACGTACAAATTATATGATGTGACCGCAAAACCTCCAGGTGGCAGCAACGACCCAGCAAACGAAACTTACGTCGAGGTTGGGATTTTACAAAGCGGCTCCACGAATCACTACATGGTTGTCAACCGCCGCTGCACGGCCAGTGAAACCCGCGAAGTCACCCTCACGTTTCAGAGCACGGCCGGCAATGCCTATCGCATCACGGACGTTTTCACGGCGGATTCGACCACCTATTACACGGTCACCGGCACAACCTTTTCGCATACGATCACGCTCGGCCCTGGCCAAGGCAAGCTGCTCAAGTTTGCCAATCTCGGCCCGCGCTCCGGCACGATCTCGTCGAATACGACTTGGGCCGGAACGTATGTCGTCAACATCGATGTCACGGTCAATAACGGGGCGACGTTGACGGTTTCTCCCGGCGCTGTGTTAAAATTCGCTTCCGGCAAAAAGCTTACGATCAACGGCAAGCTTGCCGCCAACAGCACCGACCCAAATAAACGCATCACCTTCACCGGCCAGACAGCGACCCCCGGCTTCTGGAACGGCCTGATCATCAACTCCGGCAGCAGCGCCAACAACAGCACGCTGCGCCGCTGTGATGTGCAGTATGCCACCATCGGCATCACGATCAATTATACCGGCAATACGAACAATGTTACCATCGACAAATGCAAAGTGCAAAACAGCTCAGGCAAGGGCATCTATATTGCCGGCAACGGCTCCGGCGCCGTCGTTCATCCGACGATCAGCAATAGCACCATTTCCGATAATAACGATGACGGCATTTATTTGACCAATTACACGAAACTGAAAATCACCGGCAATCGCATCGAGAACAACGGCTATGCCGGCATCGAGGGCGCCAGCAATAATTCCGATACTTTGACGTTTAATTACATCGCCGGCAATCTCGATTTTGGCGCGCGGCTTTCGTACTCCAGTTCTGCCTTTTGCATCGCAACACCATTAAGTCCAATTACGGTAATGGCATCTCTTGTTTTTCCAACAGCAATGTGACGGCTTGGGGAGGCGCGGATACCACCAAAGGCCGCAACGAAATTGGCAACAATTCCGGAGTTGGCATCTATGCCTCAAGTTGTTCACCAACGTTCGGCCTTGACATCGTCGGCTACTATGGCTGGAATTGGATTCACGACAACAGCAGCTATGAAGCGCAGCAAAGCGGCGCCGGTTATATATTTTATGCGGAACGTTGTTGGTGGAGCGGCCAACAAGGCGACGTTTCAGGCAATGTCGATGCGCTGCCAACGAACGCGAGTAAACCGAGTCCAACGGGCTGGGGAAAAAGCAGTTCTTACGATCCGACTTTGCGTATTTGGCGCGGCGATGAAGATAGTCTGATGATTTTTATGCCGCTCGCTAACATTCCAACCATCATGCCAAAAAGCTCAGCAACACCTCAAGCCTTGGCCACGAATAATGGCATGACGAATTGGTTCGAAGAGTTGCAGGCAGCGATTGAAGAGGGCCGCAAGACCGGCGATTGGGGCATAGCCAGCGATCTGATCACTGAGTTGCATCGTTCGCTGCAAGCGGCGCCGGTGTCGAATGTTGATTTGACGCTGCTCAACAATTACGCCAATGATGCTGCGGTCGCTTCTTTTATTCGCAAAATGCTGGCGTTGGTGCTCATGGAAAAAGATTTGGCCGATAGCAACGTTTCACCGGCGCTGACGAGATTGACGGTCTTTGCGGAAAAAAATTCCGAACATGCGGCCGAGCTTGCGGCCAATGCCGGCTTGATTCATTTGTATCGCCAAAACGATCTCACTGCGGCGAAAAATGTGCTGGCGCAATTGCAGACGATGGCGCAAAACGGCGACGCGGCAGCGGCAGAACACGTGAATCAATTTGGCCGCATTCTGGAAGATTACCAACACCATCAAAAGCCGGACGACATCGGTTTGGCGAAATCCCTCCCTGCCTTGCAAGTGCCCGCATCTCCCGAGCTTCTGGCTTCGGCGCAGAATTATCCCAATCCCTTCAATCCCACGACTATGATTCGCTTTCATTTGCGCGAGAGCGGCAAGGTTCGGTTGAAGATTTTCGATCTCACCGGCAAGCTCGTGCGGACTTTGCTGGACGGCGAGCTGCAAGCGGGCGAACAGAAGATTTTATGGGATGGCCGCGACCAGCAGGGCCAAACCATCGCCAGCGGCGTCTATTTTTACGAGCTGGTGGCGGGAAGCAAGATGGAACGGAAAAGGATGACGGTGGTTCGATAGAAGGGGCAAACTGGAAGGGGCAAAATCTTTCTCTTACTCTACTCTTACTCGCTCTTGATGCTTACAAAAGCGAGTAGGAGTAAGAGAAAGAGTAGGAGTAAGCTTAATTGAGAAAATTCCACCAAAATCCCCAGCGCAAATAGCGGCCGACTGCCGGGACGCCGAAGCGCCAATCAAATTGCTGATTCAAAACATTTTCCCACGAGAATAACAGAGCGCCGTCGCCGTGGCGCAGGCGGATTTGAAAATCCAACACCGTAGTTTTGGACAAATCGTGATCCAACAACTTCACCGTGTCCGTCGCAAAACTCGGCGAATAACGCTTGCCGATGGAACGCCCAGCCAGGCGCGGCAAGATTTCGAGATCGCCGCCAAAAAGATTTTGGAGGGTTTCAACATAAACTCGGCCGTAACCTTCCGGCTGATGCCAAAACCAAAAATCTCTCGGCAGGCCGTTCAGCGGCTGCGCGGCGATGACGCCCACGTGCCAGCGTGGCTGCAATTCCCAATTCAAATCAATCTGCGCCGCGACAACGGATTTGCTGCGCGTGCTGTTAAAAAGCGCGCCGGAGGTTCGAAGCGAATTGGCTTGAAAAAAAAATCTATCATTCCAAACGCTGGCGTTCAGGTGAATTTGCAAATTCAAATTTTGCCGCCGCCATTTCATGGCGATCTCGCCGCGCTGCAAAGTGGCCGGTTGCAAATCTCGATTCATCGCCAGATACGGCAGCGCATTATCGCGCTCGCCCAAAGCCGGCGGAATTTTCCATAAGCTGCCGCCGAGCCGCCACGTGAGCGACGGAGATGATTGCCGAATGAGTTCCGCCTGCAAAGCCGCGCCAATCGGCCAATCAGTTTTATAATTCGCCTGTCCGCCAAGCTGCAGCCAGGTTCGCGGCGCGATCCGCCAACCAAACGTTGTGGAAACCCGCTCGTAAAACCGGTCGCGATCATCGATGCTCGTACTCTTGATAGCTTCGAGGCCGGCGCCAAAATTGAGCTGCACCGCCCATTTTTCCGTTTGCTTTTGCCACTGCAAATCCGCGCCGCCGTCGAGCAAGCGATGCCGATTGCGCCGAGCCGGATCATTCAACTCTTCTTTGACCTGCCAGAGAAAACCGCGCAATCGGAGATTTTCGGAAGAAACCAATTCAAGCCCGTGATACAACCGTTCTTCTTTATGAAACGCATTAGTGATTCCCGGCCATTCTTCGGGAAAAAACGGCGCGCCGATTCCGGCTTCGTTGCGGGAATTGAGATGGCGATAGCGCAGCTTCCAATTTCGATTCAAAAAATAATCGAGCTGAAGGTTGGCTTTGTGGCCGTCGTAAGGCCGGTCGGCAAACTGGCCGTCGGAATTGCTGAACGCGCTATTGAGATAAGCGGCAAGACGCTTGCCTAACGCGCGTCCGAATTGAAAACGAACGGCATCGGCGCCGAACGGGCCTTTGGCGTATTCAATGCGCGAAAACGGCATGTTGAAATTCAAGGAATCACTGGCGAGATGAACGAGGTGAGGCAAAGGCATTTCGCCAACGCGCCTCTCCCCCGCCTCTAAAATTTGAACATGCGACTCGGGCAGGCCGGTCAAATCGACAGTTCCATACACACCGGGAATCCACGGAATCTGATCGATTACAATTTGCACAGCGCGCGGCGGCAGATCGCCAACGGCCCAATAACGCGGTTGTCCGGCTTCTCCGGCAAGCAGCGGAATCACCGGCACGGTTTGGCTGGCGAGATGAATTAAATCTTGAAACAAATTCGCGGAGGTGGCGGCGCTATCCATGCGAAAACCGATTGGCGGCGGCAAAAATGCAGCGCGAGCAGCCACAACAACCGTGTCGGCAATGCTCTGATGCAGTGAATCCGGCCGCGGCTCTTGCGCCGGCGTTGGGATTTGCGCGAAGCCTAAGGCGGGAACGAGAGTAGATAACAGCCACGCAGCGCGCAGCCGGCATTTGTAACCGACGACGATGCCGGAAAATTTGTACGACTGAAGATCGAGGATTCGTCTCGGCTCACAGCGGCCAACCTTGCGCATCATAGTCAAGATTTTCTTTCGGCTGAAAAACCAAGCGACGGCTGCAATTCCGCCGGCGGCATTGTTTTGATCATCGGCAGGAATGTCTGAAAAATCGGCACGTGCCGCAATTGGCGCAAGAGGATCGGCAGCAACAAGGCAAAGATCAATGTATTTGAGGCTTGATGGGCAACATAAAAGTAAAGCCCAAACATCAGGGCAGTGAGAAAACCTTGCAGGCCCAATCCAACGACGATGGTAAAACTCAAAGTGGTGAGCAGATCAAAGACAAACGTGAGACTGAAGCCGGCAAGCCCCAACAACCAAACCGGCGGTTGGCGGCGGCCAAATAGATTTCGCATCAAGCCGCCGGTTGCGCCGGCCAACGCCATGCTGATGACTTGCGCGACAAGCAACGGCGGCGCGGCGACGCCATACGGATTAAAAAACGAATAAAGAAATTCCGCCACCGCGCCGATGGCAACGCCGCGGCCGATGCCGAGCATCAGGCCGCTGAGAAAAATGGTCGCGGTCACCAGCTCGATGTTCGGAAATTGCGCCAAAAACAATCCGCCGGCGACGGCAAGCGCGATGAAAATGGCCATGAGAATGATTTCGCGATAGTGCATGAGTTCTGGATGCTGGATGCTTGATGCTGGTTGCTCGTTGCTGGCTACGCCCGTCGGGGTTACCGATTGTTCGTGAGCGGTGAATAATTGGTGAACAGGCTAATAACTTTCTTTCAACAAAGCGGGATAGTGTGAAATGGTTTGGCCGGGCTTATCAGTAGCTTATCGGCAGAAAAATGATCCGGTCGAAATATTCATATTCTTCTGAAGCCGCCCAGATGAGCGCCAATTCTTGGATGGTTTCACCAACACTCATGTTTGGGCTCAACATGAAAATCCCTGGAACATGGCGGCCTTTGGCCAGATGGTCGCGTAAATGCTGGGGCATGGTGTTGCGATCGTTTGTCACCAAGAGGAAATCATTCTCTTCACACCAGCCTAAGACTTCGGGGTCAGGCGTCGCGTAAGGCGGGGCGCCAAGCAAACCAACCCTCCGCACCTCCAGCTCCGGCTCGCGTTTCAGCAATTCGCTGCGGTAGAGGGGGTCAACATTCTCATCAAGCAAATAGCGAATCACGTTTACACCTCTGCAACCGCCGCCTTTTCCTGCTTAGCTTTCAACGCCCGCAAACGTTCGACAACCGGCGGGGGATTGCGCTTTTGCTCTTCCCGCGCCCGACGACCATACTCCAGCCAGCTTGTCAGGTAGGCATCGATTTTCTCACGGTTCTGCAAATAGTAAAGAATCGTGGCATAGACCTGCTCCAAACTTAACGACGGAAACCGGCGCACGATAGCCTCCGGCGGCTGCTCTCGAAAAATGTATTCGTACAGCACCGACTCGATGCCAATACGATGCCCCTTGAGGCGAATGTCATTCGGAGCGAGAAAGTCAAAATACTCTTCGAGTTTCATAGCTTCTATTCCTCTTTGTCTTGGATTTCAATATAAAGTTATAAAATTATTCCAAACAAAGCAAGCGCGAACTTTTGCATTCAAGCACATTAACAAAAATCGCTCAGAAAAGCAACTTTACCCTTTCAACCTCGCCAGCCGCGCTTTGGCGTCGTTCAGCTCCGGCCAATCCGGATCGGCGTTCTTCCAAACGTTGAGAAAATAAGCCATGCAAATAAAGATCTGCCCGTCCGCAGTTTCATCGATTTCATGAATGTTGCAAATGTTGGGATGATCCAGCGCCGAAGCCGCTTGCGCTTCATGAACGAAGCGTTCTTTGGCTTCCTCATCGCGGGTCAAATCAAAAGGCAGGAATTTGAGCGCAACCGGGCGCTTGAGCTTGATGTCTTCGGCTTTGTAGACGACGCCCATGGCGCCACCACCGAGCTTTTCGAGAATTTTGTAATGCGAGATCGTTTGGCCGATCATTAACTGCCCTCCTCATGCCATGCTATCGTAAGAAATCGCTACAACGCGTCGAGTTCGAACTTTAAAACAACTTAAATGGTTGTGTTGCCTAATTGAAATTATGACGGCGGACGATATTCATCCCACTTTAAATTTGGACCATCAAATATCAAGGATACGGAGTTTAAAACATTGCGGCCAATAATGCCCCAAGATTGATCAATCAACAAGAACTGGCCTTGGAAAGTCCAGCGTGCAAAGACGAGATCCACTTGCACTACAGGAGCAGAGCTTCTGTGGCCATCGAATCCCTTTAATTCATATTGTTTGTCCAGAGCTACATTTAGCCCCAAAAGTCCCGCGGCGGCTTGCGGGATCATCGTCACATCAGCGCCGGAGTCCAGCAACATCTGCACATCTTTCCAAATTGAGCCGGTCACCGGATTGCGCAACGTTACATACGCTAAAGGCGCGGGTGGATCAAATCTTTTGCTGTCATAAGCTGGCATCGGGTTTTTCCTCCGTAACCGTCATTTTGAAATCTATTGCCTGCTCCGGATATAACAAGCTAGGGCTATGAATTTCGGCAAACTTCATATCCGGAACGATCACGTAAACTTTGGCATTATCCGGCAAACGGACATTACCAACCAATCTTATTTGCCCGTTGTCTACGATGCCTTCAAAAGTCGTAATACGCATAATTCACCTCACTTCCGAATTTGATCATTGATAAATTGATCTATCACCCCGCCGCCAACCACCACCTCGCCATCATAAAACACCGCGGACTGGCCGGGGGTGATGGCGCGCTGCGGCGTATCGAAATGCACACGGACGTGATGCGGCTCGGCGTCAAACAACCGGGCGGGCGCGCCAGCATCGCGATAACGAATTTTGCAGGAAACCGCCGTGCCGTCCGGCGGGCAATAAAGCGAACCCCAATTGACCGAATTCACGATAAAATCACTGTGACGCAAATCATCGTCATCGCCGACGACGATGGTGTTGGTGTCGGGATGGATGGCGGTGATGAAAATCGGGCGTCCCAGCGCGAGACCGAGGCCCTTGCGCTGGCCGATGGTATAAAAGGGAAAGCCCTGATGCGCGCCAATCTGATGGCCGTTGGCATCGATAAAATCGCCGCCGCCAATTTCGGCAACGGTTTCCGGCGCGCGCTCGCGCAGATAGCGGCGATAATCATTGTCGGGAATAAAACAGATTTCCTGGCTCTCCTTTTTCTCCGCCGTCTTCAAGCCGAGCGTGCGGGCGATCTCGCGCACTTCCGGCTTGGTCAAGTCGCCGAGCGGAAAAATCGTGCGCGCCAACGCCTCCTGGCGAACGCCCCACAGCGCGTAGCTCTGATCCTTCTGCTCATCGACGGCGCGCAAAAGCGCCCAACGATTGTTGGCCGCATGAAAGTGCGTGCGAGCATAATGGCCAGTGGCCAAAAAGCTCGCACCGATGTCTTCCGTCTGCTGCAACAGCGCGCCCCACTTGATAAAAGTATTGCAGCGCACGCAGGGATTCGGCGTGCGGCCGACGAAATACTCGTCGATAAAATTCTGTTGCACGCTGCGATCAAAAATCTCGCGGAAATCAGAGACGTAATGCGGCACGCCGAGCTTGTGGCAAACCGCGCGCGCATCGGCCATCGTGTCAATCGAGCAGCAGCCGCTTTCAAGATTGAAATTGCCGCCGCTGGCGTGATAATCCCACAAATTCAGCGTGATGCCGACGACGCGATAGCCGTGCTCGTGCAGCAACGCCGCCGCCACCGAGCTATCGACGCCGCCGCTCATGGCGACGACGACGGTCTCACCGGTGCCGGGCGAGAGATTGACCTTATGAATGAGTTCGGAATTTCGATGCATTTGAAGATATCTTGCCCGCGAAAACGCGAAACTATCTTCGCATGTTTCGTGTATTTCGCGGGTATTTTTAAAGTTTTTTAATTCGACTTTGACTTGCGCTGCAAAATTTTCTCAAGCGCTTCCAGCGTCGTCTCGATCTCGGCTTCGGTCGTATACTTTCCAAAACTAAATCGCAACGCCGAGACAGCGCGTTCGCGCGGCAGTTTCATCGCGCGCAAAACGTGGCTCACTTCGACACTGCCGGAGCTGCACGCCGAGCCATTACTCACGGCGATGCCTTGCAGATCGAGGCTCATCAGCAGCGCGGTGCTCTCAAAGCCCGGGAAAGAGAGATTCAACACCGCCGGCAAGCGTGAGGCCGGGTTGCCGTTCATGGTCGCGTTGGGAAAAATTTTCTGCACGCGCTGCCAAAAATTCTCGCTGAGCGCGCGCAGCCGCTCGGATTCCGCCGCTTGATCGGCCATCATCAACTCAGCGGCTTTTCCCAAGCCGACAATGCCGGCCACGTTTTCAGTGCCGGCGCGGCGATCTCTTTCCTGATGTCCGCCGAAGAGCAGCGGCTGGAGCTTGACGCCGCGGCGCACAAACAACGCGCCCATGCCCTTCGGCCCGTAAATTTTGTGGCCGGAAAGCGAAAGCAACGATACTGGAATCTGGCGAACATCAAGCGGCAATTTGCCAAACGCCTGCACCGCGTCGGTGTGAAAAAGAATTTTGCGCTCGGCGGCCAGCTTGGCGATGCCGGCAATCGGGTTGATCGTCCCGACTTCGTTGTTGGCGTGCATGATTGAAATCAGCGCGGTGTCGGGACGGATCGCTTCAGCAACCGCCTGCGCCGAAATCATGCCCGTCGCGTCAGGTTCAAGATAAGTGATTTTCCAGCCGCGCTCTTCCAGCTCGCTGCAGGAATTGAGGACGCACGGATGCTCGATGCGGCTGGTGACGCCATGCCGCGGCTCAGCAAAAGTGCCGGCCACGCCAAAAATTGCCAGGTTGCCGGCCTCGGTGCCGCCGCTGGTGAAGGCGATCTCCTGCGGTTGCGCGCCGAGCGCCGCCGCCAATTTTTCGCGCGCCGCCTCAACCGCGACTTTGGCTTCGCGGCCAAAACCGTGGATGCTCGAAGCGTTGCCAAAATGCTCGGTCAAATAAGGCCGCATCGCCTCAAACACTTCCGGCGCCAGCGGCGTGGTGGCGCTGTAATCGAGATAAATTCGGTTCATGGTTTTTCTTGATGCTCGGTGCTTGATGCTGGTCACTCTTTTTCCAGCACCGAGCAACCAGCTACCAATTTTAATATACGACCACGTTGTAACTTTATCAAGAGGTTTTTCCGGGCCAAAATTCGGCAAAAATTAAAATGGTAAGCAAATATACACAGTGTGTGAAACTTAGTATAGATTCATCTCAAAAAAGAATGTTTTATATATGGAAAAGCAGAAAAACTGTGTGGTCTAAACTTTGCTAAATTTAAAAGTACCTCTCGCGCTTGGCCCTATGCACGTCGGTTCGGTTTGGCAGAAATCGAGCGACCATAGGGCCTTTTTATTTGAGTAGGAATTTGAGATTGTAAATTCACAATCTCAAATTGCTTCGCCTGTCCGCCTTCCTTATTTTGTCCACCTCATTTTGCTTCTTGACTTCTCAGAACAATTTCATTATCTTAGCTTCCACGAAGTCCAATCATAACCGGTAGGGAGAGAGGAATGCCAAAACTATCAACGCAGGAACAAAAGCAGCTTGCGGCAGCGGCGGCGGTGGAGTTTGTTGAGAACCGAATGATCATCGGCCTCGGCAGCGGCAGCACCAGCGAGGTGGCGATACGCTTGTTGGCGGAAAAGGTGAAAGCGGGTTTGAAAATCGTCGGCGTGCCGACTTCCGTGGCGACTGAAAAGCTGGCGCGGCGCTTGAAAATTCCGCTGGTGAGCGACTTCGGGGTCATCACCAAAATCGACTTGACGATTGACGGCGCCGACGAAGTCGATCCGCAGCTCAATCTCATCAAAGGCGGCGGCGGGGCGCTGACGCGCGAGAAGCTCGTCGCCAGCCGCAGCGAGCGCGTGATCATCATCGTCGACGAAAAAAAGCTGGTCAAAAAACTCGGCAAATTTTCCTTGCCGGTGGAAGTTCTGCCGTTTGGCTGGCGTTCAACGCTGGAAATTTTGCGCGGCTTCAGCGGCCGGGCAAAATTGCGGGAAAAAACATCGGGGAAACCCTTCATGACCGACAATGGCAATTATCTCATCGATTGCGCTTTCGGCAGGATAAAAAAGCCGCCTCATCTCGCGCAGCAAATCAAAAACATTACCGGCGTCGTTGAAGTCGGGCTTTTTATCGGCCGCGCCGACTTGGTGCTCGTCGGCCGCCGCAACGGCCGCGTCGAAGAGAAATGGGCGGCGTGATTGGCGCTTGATTTTGTAAGACAAACTTCCTATTTTAAATCTGCGCGTATGATTAACATCACCGGTTATATCTGGTATGATGACGTGGTCGATAAACTGGCCTGGAAACACGATCTTACAACCGATGAAGTCGAAGAAATTTTTCAAAATAAACCGCGCATCCATGATCAAAATCGAAATTTTAGAATGATTGAACACTCTTCTCTTTCAATAAAAAATTTGCTTGCCGATTTCCCTGTTGTCGTGCAATTTCCCATAGCCTGGGGAGACATGGATGCTTTGGGCCATATTAATAACACGGTGTATTTTCGCTATTTTGAAAGCGCCCGCGTGGACTATCTGACGAAGATCAACTTTCTTGACCCCGAGGCCAACGGCGGCATCAGCGCGATTCTCGCTTCCACGCAGTGTGACTTTCGCAAGGCGCTGATGTATCCCGATACGGTTTCGATTGGCGCGCGCGTGATCGAAATTAGCGGCGACCGTTTTGTCATGGAATATCGGCTTGTCAGCCATCATTGGCAAAAAATAGCCGCCGAGGGCAAAGGCGTCGTGGTGTCGTTCAATTATCGCGGCCGGCGCAAAGCCGAATTGCCGGAGGCAGTTCGGAAAAATATTCAGACGTTGGAAAATCATCCGGCATGAAATACTGATCAACGATAAAAGGCCTTCTCGAAACAGAAGGCTTTTTTGTTTGGCAAAATCAAGAATCGACATTGCTTTTAGGTTTAATTTTTGTTAATTTTATCATGAAATTTGAACAAACGGTATAATTGAAAATCAATCTTATTTTTTTACAATGAACGCGCAAGAACTCTTCGAGCATCTCGGCGGAAAACGCCACAACGATTTCCCGGCTCTTCATGGCTCAGTTTTTAAATCCACGCAAGGCACGCCGTATCTCACCGCGCCGGGCGCCGTGCTCATTGCCAAGCCGCAGGTCGAGCTTGCCGGCGTCAAAAATTTTTTGGAGGCCTTTGACGCGAATTTGGGATTTGCCGGGTATCTCGACGATCCGGCGGCTTTGCCGTCCGGCACGCAGCTTTGCAAAATTGCCGGACAAACCTGCTACGCCAGCTTCAGCCCGAAACGCACGATGAATCGCGACGCCGAGCGCTATTTCAAAAACATTATGGAAAGCGGGCACGGCTCGGTGTTGGAACATGCGAATTACTCTTTTCTTTTATATGGCCTCTCGCGCAGCTTGACGCATGAACTGATCCGCCACCGCGCCGGTTTTGGCTTCTCGCAGCTCTCGCAACGTTATGTATCGGGAAGAGTCTTAAGATTTGTCGAGCGTCCGGAGTTTCAAGACGGCGGGAAATTTCATCAGATGTTTCTCGAGCGAATCGACCGCGCTTACACTGAGTATCACAAGCTGGCGGATTTGCTGCTGGCCGAACAGGAAAGCGGCGCCGCGATTTTGAGCGCCGACGCCAAAACCGATTTGCGCAAAAAAGTCAATCAAGCCGCGCGCGGGCTTTTGCCCAACGAGACGGAAACGATCATGGTGGTGACGGGCAACGTTCGTTCGTGGCGTCACGTTATCGAAATGCGCGCCAGCGATCATTCCGAGCTGGAAATTCGCGCGCTGGCGGTTCGCCTGTTTCTCTGCTTGCGCCAAATCGAACCGATTTTGTTCGGTGATTATCAATTGCACGAACTGCCGGACGGCACCTACTCGGTTTCGACGCCGAATCGGAAGGTATGATCAAATTACGTTTTATTTTTTACGTTTTATGTCCGAACTCCTCGCGGCTTATCAAAAACTCGTTCGCCGGCAATACGTTTGGGTTGGACTGATGATCGCCGCAGTGCTTGCCGGCGAAATGGCGTTCGATATCGTCGAACGCGCCATTGGCCGTTATCTCGTTTGGCAAAATGCCGGGCGCGAAAAAATCGGCCGCAGTTGGGAACAGGCGCAGCAGCGCGGAACGGCCGGCGTGCAATTGGAGAGCGTGACGCGTGAACGGCGCCGTCAGGCTTTGGAATTGGAGAGCATCACGAACTTCGAAGAATTGGTGCAATACGTCGAAACCAATCAACAGTCCATCCTCCCCCCTTCCCAGTTTTTGCAAATTTATCATCAACTGCCGTATTTCCTGCAGCCGCTGCTTTTCAATCCGGACTCGTTGGTTGCAGACGCGCGCCTGCAGCGCGTCGCCACCGTCGTGGCCGACGGCAATCGCTCGCGCTTCAACGTGGTGATGCTCGGCTCCGGCAATCAAACCGTCCGCCGCGCTTCGCTGAGCACCGAACAAATGAACCTGCTCATCAATTATGGCAAGGAACGCAATTTAAACGTGCGCAGCGAAAATCGTTTTGCGAATTACTTTCTCAGCGCCGGTGAGTTTTGGGATTTATTCGAGAGTCTTCACCCGCTGCGCCGCCGCCAATTCATCCAGGAAGTTCCGCTGCTCACCGAATCGGCCGGAGAAATCACCGGCGTCGGCATTTCCAATCAATACGCGAATGAATTTGTCGAAGTCGCTTTTGCCGTCTCCGCCATCCGGGCCTACGTCTACTATCTGCCCGAAGATTACGTAATGGATTTGCTTTCGCCGGATCGCGAGAAGGCCTACGAGTTTTATCGGCTGCGGCGGCAGCAAATTTTTGACAACCGCTAAAACGCCATCATTCGGCGGCAACGGAATCAGCCAAAATTTCACCTCGCAATTCAAATGCGCCAACGTCTTTTCTTCATTCTGCTGACGATTTTAACCGCCATTCTGCTCATCGCCGGTATTGGGTTTTTCGTGTTGCTCGAAGACCTGCCGCACATTCCCAACGATCTGCGCAATCTGGTTTATAGCCAGCCGACGGAAATTTATGCCACTGATGGCTCGTTGGTGTATCGTCTCGGCGGCAGAACTTACGTGCCGCTTTCGCAAATCAGCCCGAATTTTCAACACGCTTTGCTGGCCGCCGAAGACGGCGAGTTTTACGCGCATCACGGCATCGACAAGATCGCAATTGCGCGATCTGCAATTTTGCGTGGCTTCCGAGGCAGCTCGACGTTGACGCAGCAGCTCGTCAAAAATCTCTTCTTCTCTTTTCAAAACCCCTGGTCGCGCAAGCCGAAAGAGATTCTCATCAGCCTGCAAATCGAATCGACGTTCTCCAAAGAACAAATTCTCGAAGCCTATTGCAATTGGGTCTATTTTGGCGGCACGGCGCATGGCATTCAAGACGCGGCGCAGCAATTCTTTGGCAAATCCGCCGGCGACTTGACTATACCCGAAGCGGCGATGCTGGCCGGCATCGTCAAATCACCGGCCAATTTGAATCCGTACTCGCATTATGAAAATGCGTTAAAGCGGCAGCGCCTGGTCTTGCGGCGCATGAAAACAAAGGGCTTTCTCGATGAGGCGGCTTATAATTTGGCGATGGCGGATTCGGTGCGGCTCACCGGACGCCCGGCCTACGGCAATGATTTTGCCGACTACGTCATTTCGGAAGCTGAAAAACGATATGGCCACGAGGCGGTGTATTACGGCGGGCTGAAAATTTATACGACGATGGATCCGCAGTTGCAAGCGATGGCCGAAGAAGTTGTCGCGCAAGGCGTCGCCCAACTCGAAGCCGCGCTGGATTCGACCGGCGCGCCGCTGCAAGGCGCAATCGCCGCGATCTCGGTTCCCACCGGTGAAGTGCGGGCGCTGGTTGGCGCGCGAAAGTATGTTCCCGGCGGCTTCAATCGCGCGGTGAACAGCAACCGTCACGTCGGTTCCAGCATCAAGCCTTTTGTCTATTTTAGCGCGCTGGAAAATTTGGGAATGACACCCATCTCGATTGTGAATGATACGACGGTGACATTCAGGCTTCCAACTCGCCAACGCTGGAGCCCGCGCAATTTTGATCGCCGCCATCGCGGCCGCTTGACGCTCAAATCGGCGCTGATGCAATCGATCAATGTGGTTTCGGCGCAATTGGCCGACCAACTGACGCCTCAACGCGTGGTTGAAACCTGCCAGCGTTTCGGCGTCAGTTCGCTGGATACGAGAAAAGACGCGGTGCTGTCGCTCTCGCTTGGCAGCGCCGGCATTTCGCCGTTGGAAATGGCCGCGGCGTACGCGGTTTTCGCCAACAGCGGCATTTATTTCAAGCCGATCACCATCAAACGTGTCGAAGATCTCAACGGCGTCATTCTCGATCGCGCTTATGTTTTTGGCGACACGCGCTTCGAGGCGAAATTGATCTATCAAATGCTCAACATGATGCAGGGCGTTGTCGAGGGCGGGACGGCGCGCGTGGTTCGGGCGATGGGATTCGACGCGCCGGCTGCCGGCAAAACCGGCACGAGCACCGACTTCACCGATGCGTGGTTTACCGGTTTCACCACGGCGCTCTCGGTTTCGGCTTGGGTGGGCTATGATCGCGATTATCAAATGTACACGCGCAAGCCGCGCCGCGGCGTCGACGGAGCGCGCGGCGGCGCGCCGATTTGGACGGAGTTCATGAAACGCGCGCAAACTTTTTATCCGCCAAACGAGTTTGAGATGCCGCCCGGCCTCAAGATTTGGCACGTTGATCCGCGCACCGGCCTGCAAGTTCCCGATCCGCAGTTCGGCATTCCCGTCGCCTTGCCGGAAAATCTCGCGCCGAGTTTTGCGCCATTTTGGGAACGGCTGGAAGCCGCGCCGAAAAGTGATTCAACCGAAACAGGATGAAAAATGTTTGCCCGTTGGCCCGTTTGCCTGTTGAAGCGTAACCGGCTAACAGGCTCACAGGCAAATCAGCAAACCGGAAATTATGATTACTTTTCGTTGGTTCATTTTACGCTTGTTTTGGAGCGTATTCCTGCTTTTTCTGCTGGCGTTCCCGCTGCTTTGGCTCGTGCACGAAGTGGCATTTCCCGGCGTGGCGTTGGCGGATGGATTCATCATTCTCCTGTTCTGGATTTTACTCTTTGCCGGGGTTAGCCTTTTTTTAAGCCGTCTCGGCGAAAACAGATTTTCACTTCTTGTAGAAGCCGGCCGCGAAGCGATTGCCAAAAATGAAAATGCCCAAGCTGAAAACGTTTTGGCGCTGATGCATTCACTTTTTGCGAGCGGTTTGCCTGCTCGCAATTTTCAGCAGAAAATGAAACGCCGCTTGCTCCGGCAATATTTTTCATTTTACGCCGCCCGCCTCGAAAAGGAAAGAAATCGCGAGCAAATCCGCGCAGCCTGGCGCGAGGACATTCGCGCCGAAGAGGCTTACGAGCTGCTCAAAAATTATGTTCTGCAACAGCCGGCGTTGACGCTTCCCACCATTGATTTGGCCGAGGAGCTGTTGGAGCGCCAGCCCGATGACAGCGACCTGCTGGCGTTCATGACGCGCCAATATTTGCGCGACCGTCAGACCCATTTCCGCGCCGAGCTTATGTTTCGCCACTATCTCAGCCGCAACGGGCCGCTGGTGCCGGAAATTATTTCATTGTGTCTCAGCCGACTGTTAAACCTACAACGCCACGATGATTTTGCGGCATGGTGTTATGTTCGCGCGTTTCAACACGGCGAAGAAAAAAACGTCGCTCTTCGCCGGCTTCTGCATGAAACGCATCAGCGCTTTCAGCAGATGGGCCGTCACGATGCGCTCGCCAACGCGGTGGCAACGATTACACGGGATTTTTCACCGGAAGAAATTGCGGGCTGGACTGTTGCACGGCAGGAGAAGCAAACGGCGTCGCTGCGATTCCGCGCCGCCAGAATCGTTTTTTATCTTCAGCAGCAGCTTTTGAAACTTTACTCGCGGCTGCGCGAGCAGCGCCGATGGGTCTACAGCGTCATCGGCGCCTCTATTCTGCTCGGCGCCGGTTACTTTGCCTTATCGAGCAAACCCACGAAAGTGCAGCCGCCGGCGGCATCCGCGCCGCAAGAAGATTCGACCACGGTTTATTTTGCCTTGCAAGTCGGCGCCATGCGCAGCGCGCAAATCGCCGCGGACGAGGCTGAAAAACTGCGCCGCCGCGGGCTGGAGGTGCATGTGATCAAGCCGGCGCCGTCGCAACGCTTGCTCCGCATTCGCGTCGGCAAATATCGCAGCAAGCCGGCCGCGCAAATGGCCGCCGACAGCTTGAAGGCCGCTGGCATCGTGCGGGATTATTTTGTGACGGAGTATGAAAAGCCGTGAGTCTGGTTGCTGGTAGCTCGTAGCTGGTTGTCGGGCAATCAGTTCATCTGCAATAGCAAGACGGTTACGGCTTTCCCTGAAAATAGAAAACGATTGTTCGAGGTCTCGGTAAAATTCTCCCTGCCAAAAAGATAAACCCCGCTGGAAAAACTCTCCGGCAGTTTTACTTCCACTGAAGAATCAGAACGATTAAAAACGCACAGAATGCTCTGTTGCTCATCGCCGCGAACGAAGGCAAACACGTCCGGACTTTCACTCACTTCAGCGTGTTGGTAATTGCCGCGGCGAATGGCGTTGTTCTCGCGGCGAATCGCGGTAAAAGTCTTGTAGTAATTAAACAAATCGTGATCGAAAGCAACCGGATCTTCGGGACGCGGCTTGCCGAGCGGATGCGATTTTTCCGGCTCATAAATCAAATCCGGCCAGACCATAGGCTTGCGGTCGTCGGGATCGTCCGCGCCCCACATTCCCGTTTCGCCGCCGTAGTAAATCATCGGCGCGCCAAGATAGAGCATCTGGAATGCGATAATCAGCTTTTGCGTTTTGGTTTCTTCCGCATTGGGCTTGCGCACGTCAAAATTAAAATCCCTGCTGCTGGCGCTGCTGGCGTGATCGATCATCCGATTCGGATTGACCACCATCGAGCCGAGCCGCTCGGTGTCGTGGCTGTCCATCAAATTCATCAGCACAAAATTTACCTCAGCGGGATATTCGTCGCGGAGTTGTTGCAGCCGTGCATTCAACTGTTTGGCATCAAACGCATTTTGCGTATCCACAAAGTATTTCAACAGCGCATCGGCAACGCGATAGTTCATGACTGCATCGAAAATATCGCCTTGCAGCCACGGCGCGGCGTTGAACATTTTGTGGTTGCGATAATCCTCCCACCACACTTCACCGGTGAGATAGGCGTTGGGGTTGATTTCCCGAACCCATTTGCGAAAATCCCGCCAAAAGCCTTTCGGCACGAGTTCGGCGACGTCGAGCCGCCAGCCGTCGATGCCGTCCGCCGGATTGCCGTCGCGGTTTGGATCCATCCAGCGTTGTACAATCGTTTTAAAATAGGCTTTCGGGCCGGGGGCGAGATCATCTCCGGCGCGGCGAATTTCCGGCAAATCTTTGATGCCGTACCAACCTTGATAATCAAATTCATTTTCCGGCGTGGCGGGATCATCCCAGCGCTTGATGATAAACCAATCTCTGTACGCTGATGCCGCGCCGTTTTTGGCGACATCTTGAAACACCGGATTGCTCACGCCAATGTGATTGAAAACGCCGTCGATGATGATATGCATTTTCCTGCGATGAACTTCGGCAATCAGTTTGAGAAAAAGGCTGTCTGCCGTCGTCCATTTCCACGTCGCCGGGTCGATGAAATTTTCCTGTTCCCAGATGGCGCGATCTTTTGCCGGATTCGGCCCGAAATTGTTGTCGACATGATGATGCCGGGCGCCGTCATATTTGTGCATGGTCGGCGCCTCAAAAATCGGGTTCAAATAAATCGCGTTCACGCCAAGCTCTTGCAGATAATCGAGCTTGTCGAGAATGCCCTGCAAATCGCCGCCGAAGCGCCGCCGGCCGGCGTTGTAATTAAAATCCTTGCCATTGGCCTTCTCCCAGGGCTGCAAGAAATACCAGTCCGCAGTCCACGGGCTTTTCTGCCACGGCGAAAGCGTGTCGTGCGGCCACGAGCCGAACGTGTCGCGAAACACCGGATCATTCGTGGTGTCGCCGTTGCAAAAACGCTCGGGGAAAATTTGGTACCAGATCGCGTCTTTGGCCCAATCCGGCACATTGAAATTCACTTTTGGCGGTTGAGATTTGCAACTGAGGAGAGACAAAAACAATGCGAAACAGACGAGTGGAGAGAGCTTCATAAGATGTCGTAGATGAGAAAGTTTTTATTATGGCAGCTTAAAAGAACAGCAATTCCCCCTTCCACTTTGTGGAGTGGCTATTTTTCGAAATAAATTTCTTACGGCAGGTTCAGTTTAAATATTGCTTCAACTGTTGCCAATCATTGATCTCCATAAAACGCGCAGAAATAGCGTTGATACGATTCACGTCATCAAGCGTGCGAATCGCTTGCTCAATTTCCGGCGGCGTCGGACCCAACTTCTGGGAAAAAAACATGAGCATTAAATCCCGGCCTTGCTCGATTTTGCCTTTGATCTTGCCTTTTTCCTCGAATACGTTTGTAATCATATCAATTACCTCGCTTTGGTTTTGCGCTCTTTTGTAATCCTGATAAATTTCCCATTCCTTTTTATCCAATTTAAAATAATACGCGAGAAAATCAAGATATTTAATTTGCCGCGATGGTTTTGAAATCGAGATCGTAGGAATGTGGTTTTTCGGGAATTGCCATGTTAGGGCTCCAAATTTTGTTTTTGTGCTTTCTGCCCCGCCAAAACCGAATCCACCTGCAGTTTCAAAAATGCCGCTTCCGGAAAATTCGGATCGATTTTAAAAAGCCGTTCCAATAACTTTTGCGACTTTTCATATTGCGCGTCCAGCGCGTAGCCGCCGCTCAAGTTATAGAGCAGTTGCGCATCGCCGGGCGTTTGTTGCAGGGCTTTCTCCAGAAAGGGAAACGCTTCTTTCATCCGGCCGTTGTTTAAATAAATTTGCCCGATCCACTTGTTGGCAAAAGGCGCGTCTTCCAATTTGAGCGCATCCAAAAGAACCGGCAGGGCGCGGTCATATTGCTGCAATTGAATCAGCGCGTTGGCGGCGCGCAAATACGGCGAGGCATTGAGCGGCGTCGTGCAGATCAGCGCATTAAATTCCTCGTAAGCCAGATCATATCGCCCCTGTTTTTCATACGCATTCGCCAGCGCCACGTGAGCGCGCTCCAAATCCATTTGATCCTGCTTGGTCCAAACTTCGACGGCCAGCGACTCGGCTTTTGTTGCCGGTTGATAATTCAGCAGCGCGCGATTCGGCACGTTTTTCGGCTGAAACGGCCAGTTGCCTTTTAAAATGCGAATGCGCAAATCGGCATACGCCTTGTCGAGCGCGGTAAAACCCCAGGTCGCGCGGTAATATGACGGCGGCTTGATGCGAGCCGAATCCCATTTCGCCGCGACAAAACCGTGCTGCCGCATCACGTCGAAATACGCGTCGCTCATCAAAAAATAGCCTTCGAGATTCGGGTGCAAATGCTCCAGCATCAAATTATTGCCGATCAAACCGTTGGGCGAGGCCGCTTCAAAATATTTTTTCATCGGCACCACCGGCGCGTTAAATTCGGCGGCAACGCGGTGAATGATTTGATTAAATTCTTCCGAGGCGCGGAAGCGCAGCGCGTCCAAATCTTTGGCGTGATAATACAAAGCGCGCGCCGAATCGAGCTGCGCGCGGGCTTCCAGCTTTTGCGCCTGTTGATAAACGAGTTCAGCGGACGGCAGCGAATCCGTTTGGACGCCGATGAATGGTTTTTGGTCGCGCAGATTGCTCACGACTTCGCTGAGCATGACCGGCACATGGGCCTGCTGCGCTTTTTGCAGAATATCGCGCAGATTGCCGTCAAACTGGCGTTTGCCCAACTGATAGAGATCACTGCCGTAAGGCACGGTTTGCTCCGCCACCATGCGCTCCATTAGCGTGCCGGAAGGTTCGCTCACCGAGCCGCCATAAAAAACCCGGCTGATCCAATTTCGCAGCTTGCCGATGCCGTCGCGCAGCAAAAGAAAAATCTTCAAATGTTCGAGCTTGAGATACAGCTTCACCACGCCGCGGATTTTGCCCAGCGATTCATTGGAGGCGACGCCGAGCGCGCCGTAAAATTCATTATGGCCGAGGTAAATGAGAATCGCGTCCGGCTTTTCGGCCAACACTTCATCCAGCCGATCCAGCACGGTATAAGAATTGACCGCGGAGGTGGCGACGTTGACAACTTCGATATGTTTGTCGGGAAACGTATCAGCCAGGCGCTTGTGCAGAAAACGCGAGAACATGACGTTGTTGCCGTAGGGATACCCTGCGGTGGTCGACTCGCCCATCACAAAAATGCGATAACCGTTTGCCGGTTTGATTTTGAGAAAAGCGTCGTTCGGCGGGTCGGGAATGGTGGATTGCATGAAAAAATAGCGCGCGCCCATGTTCGGATTGCACACGCGGTATTGCGCGTAATCGCCGGAAGCATCCATAAACAGATCGAGATTGCCGCCATAATCAAAGAGGCGCAAGCCGATTTCCAAAAACAAAAAGAACAGCACGGGCAACGACAGCGCGATCAGATAAAACACACGGGCGCGCGCCAGATTGATCGCGTCGCGCTCGCTCGCCTTTGTTGTTTTTGCCTGAGCGGAAGTTTTATTCAAAGGTTCCCGCGGTTTTATTTTTTTCTTTTTGTCTTTGAAAGGCATAAAGGCAACAACAAGAAGGGCACAATCCCGCCGGACAGGATCGTGCCCTTGTAAAATTATAAAACGTAATTGTAATGCGTAATCACACGAATTACGTTTTACGCCTTACGTTTTATTTTCCTTATTTCAACAAAGCCATCTTGTGCACTTTGGTAAAATCGCCCGCTTCCATTTTCAAGAAATAAACGCCGGTCGGCGCGGCTTGGCCTTGCGCGTTGTCGCCGGCCCAGATCGTCGAATACTTGCCCGGCGCCAGCGACTCGTTGATGAGCGTCTTGACCAACTGGCCCATGAGATTGTAAACGCCGATTTTCACCTCGGAAGTCGCGGCAACCTGATACGTAATTTTGGTCACTGGATTGAACGGGTTCGGATAGTTTTGCAGCAAATCAAATTTTTCCGGCCCGCCGGCAATCGGTTTATCCTGGACGGCGGTGACCAATTGCGGCGGCGTTTCCACCGGCAAATTAGTTTCTTGCCACGGCACCGTCGGGAAATTATAAGTTGCCGGCCAGGTTGGACCTGTGCTCGAGATTGACGCCGGTTTGATGAACTGATAATAACGCCGGCCTTTGTCAAAACCGCCGCCGTTGGTCTCGACGCCGGTGGCCGTGGTGTACGCCACAATATAACCGACTTGAAACCAGACGGGAACTCGTAGCGCGAAGGTTCCGGAGTAAACACCATCGTTATCCGGATCTTTCAATTCATAACGGCCCGGGCGTCCCGGCCGGCGTGCCTGACTCACGGCCCACAGCGGATCATCGATATAAATGAAGACGCTATCCGTTCCACGCCGGAATAATGTCCTAACCGGGTTGGTGGTACGGTCGGTCGCCGGTTTCATATCGACATTCCACGTCACCGAAATGGCGTTTTTGATCGCGCCTTCCGGCAAGACGGAGTTGAAGAAATGCTGGGCGCGGCCAAAATCACCGGCCGGCGTTTGCTGCGGCGTAGAGCCATAAGTATACACACGGTTGCCGCCGCCAGTCACGCCGGGTTCTTCCCAACCGTCATTGAGCTCGAGAGCAGGAATGCGATTCGGGTCTCCGGTTTTAACGCGCGAAGAATCCCAGATGATAAAGTACTTGTAGTTAGTGTCTGTCCGGAAATACCGGTTTTTGAAAAAATTTGAGGTGGAATAATTGGTAACTCGGACGCCGGTAGTAGCTTTTTTAGCAGCCGCAATCGAAAAGGAATGCGTTTGTCCA
>Ga0187892_10001662_pt1 | contig 49257 bp, 44 predicted proteins | sample MA1701073metaG_FD_139345 | JGI IMG/M metagenome (GOLD analysis project Ga0187892, IMG submission 139345) | Bio-ooze microbial communities from a basaltic lava cave in the Kipuka Kanohina Cave System on the Island of Hawaii, USA - MA170107-3 metaG ...
GCGCAACAACTGCCCGCCAATGATCTCCGCGGTTCGATTCCTTTCCGGCAGGGATTGCACAACCCGAACCACCCGCAAAGCGAATTGCTTCGTGCGGTTTTTCATCTGTTCAGGTGTGATCTTCTCTGAGTTCTTGGTTGGTTGTGTCATGGACGTTTCTCCATTGTGGATTGCGGATTGCGGATTGCGGCGCTCGGCCATAAATTCCGCCATCCGCATTCCCCAATCCACAATCAAATGCGGATTTCAGATTGCGGATTGCGGCATCTCATGCCCTATCAGAAAAACCCCAAATCCCCAATCCGCATTCCCCTTTCGATTGTGGATTTCGGATTGATGATTGCGGCGTTTCGTGACTTATCAAAAACCCGCCTTTTCGGATTGCGGATTGCGGATTGCGGCGCTCGGCCATAAATTCCGCCATCCGCATTCCCCAATCCCCAATCAAAAAATCCCACCGCAAACATCAGGTCTTTTTCCATTTCGGATTTTGGATTGCGGATTGCGGAACAAGCTTTAAAATCCCCAATCCGCATTCCCCAATCCACAATCAAATGCGGCGCAAGGCTTTAAAATCCCCCATCCGCATTCCCCTTTCGATTGTGGATTTCGGATTGATGATTGCGGCGCAGGGCTTTAAAATCCCCAATCCGCATTCCCCAATCCACAATCAAAAGCGGCGTTTCGTGACTTATCAAAAACCCGCCTTCCGCCATTCGCATTCCCCAATCCCCAATCCGCATTCCCCAATCCCCAATCAAAAAATCCCACCGCAAACATCAGGTCTTTTCCAACAAATATGCAAATCCCCAAAACGTCCAAAATCATCAATTTTATTGGTCTCAATCCCACCGCAAACATCAGGTCTTTTCCAACCAAATCGTTGACTTCTTTGCCGAGCCGAAAAAGAAAGCTCATGAAGTCTCAATCCCACCGCAAACATCAGGTCTTTTCCAACAGAAAAACATAAAAAGATCGGAGGAGACTCTGATCTTGCGTCTCAATCCCACCGCAAACATCAGGTCTTTTCCAACAGCAAGATAATCATCATTGCTTCCGACATGCTGGAAAACTGTCTCAATCCCACCGCAAACATCAGGTCTTTTCCAACAAGAAGAACAATCGGCTTGAGATGTTCAAGTCGATAGAAAGAGTCTCAATCCCACCGCAAACATCAGGTCTTTTCCAACTTGATTGTTCGAATCGTCGCTACGTGTAAAGCCATTTTTAGTCTCAATCCCACCGCAAACATCAGGTCTTTTCCAACCCAACAGTTTGAAGCATTGTCTCACACAAAGACCTCTGATGAGTCTCAATCCCACCGCAAACATCAGGTCTTTTCCAACAAATCGACGAGTTCACACTTTCGGTGAAAAGGGGCTCTATAGTCTCAATCCCACCGCAAACATCAGGTCTTTTCCAACACGACAGTGGCTTCCCAAGCCAAGGCCAAAGCAGACTCGTCTCAATCCCACCGCAAACATCAGGTCTTTTCCAACGGCATTGCTGGCTATCGTTGGCGGTGTGGTAGCAATCGCCGTCTCAATCCCACCGCAAACATCAGGTCTTTTCCAACACGCTAAAGCGACAGAGCCTCGTCAAACACCGCCGCAAGGTCTCAATCCCACCGCAAACATCAGGTCTTTTCCAACCCATCGCTGGGTTTTCATTCATCTGCCCAACTATTAGGTCTCAATCCCACCGCAAACATCAGGTCTTTTCCAACCAGTGCACCAACGGTTGGCGATTCCGTCCGGCATATTCTGCTTGAGTCTCAATCCCACCGCAAACATCAGGTCTTTTCCAACACAACCGTGAGCAGCACCGGCGGTACCGGGGCGACCATTGTGGTCTCAATCCCACCGCAAACATCAGGTCTTTTCCAACACACTGATCTCTGGACGCTGGCCATCGCGACGAACACGTCTCAATCCCACCGCAAACATCAGGTCTTTTCCAACGGAATATCTCCGCCACGTCGCAAAAAGTTACACCCGCGACAAGTCTCAATCCCACCGCAAACATCAGGTCTTTTCCAACCTAATCAACGCTGGCAAACTCGACATCGAACAAGTCGCTCATGAAAGGGTCTCAATCCCACCGCAAACATCAGGTCTTTTCCAACCATATCAAAAGTTTTTATTGAGTAAAATTAAGCCGACAGAGTCTCAATCCCACCGCAAACATCAGGTCTTTTCCAACTGATGATACATTCAATCAGGCATTGTATGAAATCGTAGTCTCAATCCCACCGCAAACATCAGGTCTTTTCCAACCAAACTTAACTGAGGTTTCGAGATGAAAAAACAAACAAAAGTCTCAATCCCACCGCAAACATCAGGTCTTTTCCAACGATCGTGACGGCATACCTCGACCCCGAGTGCTGGGGTCAGGACGTCTCAATCCCACCGCAAACATCAGGTCTTTTCCAACGATGACAGGGCTTTTTGGATGAAAGTCCGCGATACGGGTCTCAATCCCACCGCAAACATCAGGTCTTTTCCAACCGCCACCTTTGCAAGTGGCTGTTTATAAAAGCCCCAAAAGGCCGTTTGGTGTAACCCCATTTTTTTAAGAAAATTTTCTGCTCCAAAAGCGTCACCTCCTGACATTCAGTTTGATTTAAGTTTATGTTTTTGATAACACATCAGTGACAGTGTAACCCCTGGCGGAAATTGGCCATTTTTGATCGGCATCAATATTGCAAACACCTGGTCAAAAATTCACCCAATATAAAATTTCGCATCTTGGGTGACACGGCCAACGCCCCAAATACGGACTTTCTGGCCGCAGTCACGGCACAATTGGTAAAGCCGGATGCTGTCTTCCTTGCCCAGCGGAAATTTGGCGAGCTTGGCGCAGAGGCGCTCAAACTCTTTGGGCTGGACGTCCGCTTCAAAGACCGATTTTTGCACGCGCGGGCCAAAGTCTTGCAACAGCTTGGCCAGCCGGGCGCGGCTGCGGTCATTTTCGAGATCATACGAGATAAGAATTAACATACGCCCTCGGCTGAAAAAGTCAAGTGTTTTTTTGCCATGCGCTCATTTATTTTTTAGCTCCAGATAGCGCCTGAGCGTGAGCGCCGGCGGCAGTTTGGGCGGCGGATGGTCTTTGTCGCGCTTTTGCGGAAAGGGCAAAAAGATGCCGTCGCCCAGAAAAATCGCGCCGAGAAATTTGAAGCCTTTGTCGAAGTGGACGATTTTGGTTTTGAGCGGGTTGAGGTCGAGCTGCAAATCTTCGAGCATCATGTCGGTGAGCTCGATGGCGTCTTGGGCGGCGGCTTCGGTTTTGGTCAAAATGAGAAAGTCGTCGGCATAGCGCACCAGCTTCATTTTGAAGCTGATGAGGGTTTCGTCCAGCTCGTCGAGCAGCAAATTGGCCAGCGGCGGGGAGACGACGGAGCCTTGGGGGATGCCTTTGTCGAGCGTCCAGATTTTTTCGCCGTCGTAAATTTCGGCGCGGATCCATTTTTCAAAGAGGCGCAGGATGGCCGGGTCGGGAATGAGTTTCTGCAGCTTGCCGAACAGGATGCCGTGCGGGACGTTGTCGAAATAGGAGGTGATGTCGGCGTCGACGGCGAAGCGATAGCCTTTGTCGCGCCATTCTTTGATGTCCCAGACGGCGGTTTTGACGCCGCGGCCTTCGCGATAGGCGTGGGAGACGTGTTCGAATTCGGCCTCGAAGATTTCTTTGGTGACGAGAAAGGCGGCGGTTTGGGCAGTGCGGTCGCGGACGGTGGGGACGGAGAGGAAACGTTCGGCAGTTTTCAGTGACCAGTTTTCAGTGATCAGTGACCGGTGATCAGTATTCAGTGGAGCTTGGCCACTGGTTACTGATAACTGATCACTGGATACTTTGCTTTTGGGAATCGGAAAGCGCAACAGCGGAAACGGATGATACTCCTGTTTGAGCAAGCCGTTGCTGAGGTCGCGGAGGTTGGCTTGAAGATTGGCGGCAAAATGCGGCACGGTGATGCCGTCGGCGCCGCGGCAGCCGGCGTTGGCCTGGACGCGGGCGAAGGCGGCTTCGAGGTTGGGGATTTGCGCGAGTTCCTGCATGAGATTTTTCATAACGCGTCACCGGAAAAATTCGTCACGAGTCGATTTATGGTTTCAGTTGAAAGGGCAAATAGGCGGCGCCGTCCACCACGGCTTTGCCGAGTTTGGCGATTTGGTCTTGAAAGGCGGCGCGAAAGCTGCGGGGTTTATCGGCGCTGTCGGTGTCGGCGGCCCATTCGCCGAGCATGCGCTCATACTGCTGGAAAAATTTTTTCTTGCCGGCGGTGTTGAGATAGATGCCGCCTTCGGGCTGGGCGGCGAAATCTTGCTGGGTCATGCTGCCGAGGTTGAAGAGATTCAGCGCCAGGCGGTCGACGAGCGGGTGGCGAAATTCTTCGAGCAGGTCCAGGGCGAGTCCGGGGCGACCGTATTCGACGGTGTGATAAAAGCCGAGATAAGGGTCGAAGCCGGCGCCGTCGAGCAAAGCTTGCAGCTCGGCGCCGACGATGACGTAGCCAAAGGAGAGCACGGCGTTGACCGGATCTTGCGGCGGTCGGCGGGTGCGGGCGGCGAACTGCCAGGGCGGGAGGAACATGCGGCCCAGGGCTTTGAAGTAAGCGGCGGTGGCGCTGCCTTCGTAGCCGCGCAGGGAATCGAGGTTGGCGGCGTTCTCGGCGCGTTCGGCGAGGGTTTCGATGGCGTCGATTTCCGCGAGGGCGAGGCTCTCGGGATGATTTTTGCGATGCTCCCGCAACATGCCGGCGGCGTTGCCGATTTTGTTGCGCACGAGGGCTTTGGCGAGACGCAGGCAAAAGGCGCCATCGTCGCGCCGGCGGAATTGGGCGATGCGCAGCGGGATGTTTTTGGTCTGCGGCGGGGTGAGCTGGCCGAGCAATTTGCCGGAGAAGGTGAAGAGGGCGAATTCGATGCCGTGCTGCAGCATTTCCTGCAAGGCCTAGGTGGTGACCTGGACGTTGCCGAAGAGCATGACGTGGTCGACGTCGGCGCAGGGCAGGTCGAGCAGAATGTCGTCGACGCGCGGGCCGCCGCCTTTGCCGGAGGATTTTTTGCAGAGCAGCAGGCGGTCGCCGGTTTTGCGCAAGACGGTGTTTTGTTCGATGAGGTAGAGGGTGGCCATGGGAAGCTCCTTGTTAGGCGGTTGGACGGTCCAACTGTCGAACTGCCTTGTCCAACCGTCAAACGTTTTTATCTTCTTGCTCTGGCTTTTTCCCGAATCTCCTGCAAATTGAGAATTTCCGCGATCTCGAATTGCGGCGGCAGGCTGTCTTTGATTGGCCGCAAGCGCAGGCAGGGCGGAAAATAACCCATGCGGCCGTGCAGCTCGGCAAGCAGCGCCACAGCGATAAAATTAAATGACGGCGGATTAAGCAGCAGCGATTCGTTTTGCCATTGCTGCGGCGTGAGGCCGAGGCGGTTAACGAGCAGAACGGTTTGCTCGGCGTATGATCGGGCCGCATCGAAATGGACCGGCTGGTCGAGCACACGGCTGATTTTCTTGCTCGTTAGCGCCTCGATTTGATCAAGCTGGGAAGCGGTGAGCGGATGAGAGCAATTGAGGATCGTCATTGTCTGCAAGCGGGTTTGGGGTTCGCATAAACGCTGGTGGAATAAAAGCGTGATTCAGCCGGCTCGAGGCGAGTGCCGGCTGACCAAGATGCCTTCCTGAGTTTTTTCGATGGGCCGGTTTCCTTCATATTGCGAGCGAACGTATTGCGTATCAAGCCCCTGCTCTTCAGCGACTGTAAACGCGCCGACCGACATGGGGGTGGTGCCGCCGGTGATGTCCAACGCGATTTCACCAAGCGGCACGCCTTTGCGCGTCAGCCATTTCACCAATGTTTGCATTTTGTCGCGGACGTCGACAACATCCCACGGGTCGGCAATTTCTTTTTGCACGCGCTCGACCGGCAGTTCGCTGACGTTGATGATTTCTTCGGCGACGGTTTCGGTTTGCCGTGAGCACAGCAGACCCAGCCACGCCGGTTTTTGCGAAGAGATGGCGAATAACGCGGTGCTTTTTTGTCCCCCGACCGTGAGAATCAGGCCGCGGCGTTGCACCTGAAAAGCCTCCCCCACGCCCTGAGGGGCGGCGCGTTTACGCCGGAGTTTTTCAATCAGCCAAAAGACGGCCGCAAGCAGCAACAAGCCGCCCAAACCGGTCAGCGCCAGCAGGCGCCAATCGCCGGCCAAGGCCGCGCCGACTGTGCTTTGCAGCCAAACCCCGGCAACGAGCAATTCCACCCAGCGTGTCCGAAAAAAACGAGAGAGTTCATCCATAATTTCCTTTCCGCCCGATGGTGAACCCTGCGGGCGCAGCCATCGGGCTAAGAGGTGAAATGCCGCCTACGGCCGTCGGCTGAAGCGGCATAGGAATCATTTTTTGATTTTGCTGACGAATTCGATTTTGGTGATTTGGTCGCCGGCCGGGTTGGTGGATTTGACGCGGACTTCGACGGTGTCGCCGGTTTTAATGGGCAAATAGGCGCCGGCAAAGCTCAGCTCGCGGCCCGTGTCTTTTTCGAGCAGGCGGACGAAATATTGGCCGGCGTCGATTTTGAGCAATTCGGCGCGGATTTTTTCGCCGGGGCGAATGTTCGGCGCGGGTTTCGTGGGCGGTGGTGCAACAATTTTCGGCGGCGTTGCAATCGGCGCATGCGAGATTCGATCTTCTATTTTCGCAGAGGTTTTAAACGCCGGGGGCGCAAATTGGCGGCGATCTTCGGCGGGCGGAATGTCCGGCGGCGCGGCGCAGAAGCGCACCCAGCCGAAGGGATAGCGCGGCTGGCCGGCCTCGAGCGCGATCTTGCGGGTTTTGGGAAAAATCGGAAAGAGCGCTTTTTTGACGCCGGGCGCCGGGAAGGTGTGCATGCCTTCGTAGCAAAAGCCGGTGTCTTCCTTGCGGTTGTCCGGGCGAATTTTTTTGGAGCCGCAAATCGGGCATTGTTCGGGCATTTCGCCGACCATTTCCATTTTGCCCATGCCGAATTTTTTGCGCACGCGCAGCATGTCGTCGGGATTTTCGATCAGCTCGCCGGTCATGCCCTGCCAGCCGCTGCCCCAGGAGAGGCGCAGGAGAAAATCGCTCGGGAGCAGGCCGGCGCGGATTGCTTCGAGCTCGTCGTAAAATTTGACCAGCGGCTTGAGATCGTATTTCGCAAAAAAGGCGCGCTGCTTGGCGATTTGGCGGGCAGCGTAGTCGTTGCAGATTTTGGGCAAAGCTTGGGTTTGAAAATGCTCGGCATATTGGCCAAACGCGGCTTCTTGCTGGGCGGCGGGGGATTGCAAGAGAAAATCGTCGATGGTCAATGTCACCGCGGCGGCCACGCCGAGGCGCAAGGCTTCGGCGGCAAGCTGGGTGGCCTCGCGGGGTTCTTTTTCATTGCGCCGCCGGGAAATGTTTTTCCAGCCGTAGCGTTCCTCGCTCAAGAGATTGAAGATGCGGGTGTCGGCCAGCTCCAAATCTTCGGCGGTGAAGTGGCAATCGCTGACGTGTAGCACGCGCATGAGGTCGCGGTTGGCGTCGTTGGGGCGCTTGCGCCGCGTGGCGAGGTTGAAGGCGTTTTCCACCATCGGCGCAGCGGCCCAACGCTCGTCGCGCGCCTGCAATACCGTTTCCAATAATTCGGGATAATCTTGCTGCCAGGCCGGGGTTTGGCTGAGCTTCCACAGCAAGGCGGTGCGCAGGCTGCCTTTGATGGAACTGCCGGGCAGATACGGCGCGCCCGTGCCGTTGCGGACGAATTCGAACATGTCCTGCGCCGTGGCCTCGCCGCGATAGCTGGTGGCGACGATTTTGGCGAGGTCGAGCTGATGCCGCGAAGCCAGCGCGTGAATGTTCAGCTCGTCGCCGCCGGCAAATTCGTCGAGCGCCTGTTGATTATCTTTCAGGGCGATCTCGAATTGCTGCCGGTCGATCAACCACGTGCGGCCGCCGGCGGAGAAGTAATCCAACCCGTTGCGCCAGCGCGCGCCGCTGCCGACGTGGACCGGGGAGAGGGATTGAATATAATATTGCAACAAACGATTTTTCATGATGGCACCTCGTGGTGAAAGCCAATGGGGAAGGCGTAGCCGTAGCGAAAGACGCGATGTTTCGCTTCGTTCGGCACGTCGTTGTTGCGCCATATCGCCGGCGTCAGCTCGACGAGTTTGCCGTACCGCGATGAAGCCGGGCCGGACAATACCGAGCCTTCGCGAAACATCCAGACGGTTTGGCGGCGCAAGGTGGAGCCTTCGGTTGAGCCGATCCAGCCGCGTCGGGTGATGATTTCGTAAGCCGGTCGATCCGCGGTCAAGCGCTGCAGCTCGTCCTTGTCGTTGGGACAACACGGGGCGAGGGTGACGAAGGCGCTGGCGTTGGCGGCGGAGGGCAAGCCGATTTCAGGATTGTCGTCTTGCGTGAAGGCAAACAGGCCGTAACCGCCGCCGCGCTCGCCGCCGAGGCCGGTATCACCCAGCAGGCGCAAGCAGGCGTCAAACTTCGTCGGCAAATTGGTGGCGGCATTTGCCGCAAAGGATGTCGCGAACCACAGGCCGGCGCCTTCTTTAAAATGGACGCTGCCGATGTGCCAAATTTGCGAGGCGGAAGTGAGACGATCGAGGGTGACGCGCGGCCGGACGTTGATGCGCCAAAATTCATCGTTCTCCGGCTCGGCGGCAAAATGGGCGAGCGCAGCTTTCTCGGACGGATCGATCCAAACCGCGCCGCCGTTGCCGCAATGGTTTTTGTCGAACGTCACCGCGGTTGCCGCGATCAACTTGGCAAAAATCGCTTGCGAGACAAATTGCACGCGTTTGAAATCCTTGCCTTGATCGTCCGGAATGGCGAGCTGGTTCGGCGCGTAGGCGAGCGGCTTGGGAAAGAAACGCACGTCGCCGGCAAACGGAAAGGCCGAGGACAGCAGGAACGGCGCTTTTGCCCCGTCGCCGTCGATCTGCAGCAATTCTGCGGTGAGCGCTCGCGCGCCATAAAGCTCGCGCCAGGCGCTGCAGACGGCGGAAAACAAGGTGTCGGCCGGCACGTAGGGACGCGTCGTTTCCAATCCGACGCCGCGCTCGCCGATGCGCAGCGGTGAGCGAAAGCGGAGCCGGTAAATGGTGAAAGGAGCCATGATCATTCTCCGGCAAGTTTGATGGCGGTTTTGAGATCGGCAAAATTTTTAAGAATATCGGCAACCTTCTGCGCCGCGCCGTTGATGGCGGTTTTGGCGTCATCGGCTTTGCCGGATTCGTAATAAGCTTTGGAACGCCACTCCACCGCGAGCGCCTCAAAGCTGACTTTGCCGGAGCCGCGCGAGCCGTGGCCGCCGAGATAATCGTCTTCGAGCAATTGCATGGCTTCAAAAACCTTCTGCAAGTTGTCGCGATCTTTGCCGTTGTAAATGGTGTAGATCATCTCGAAGTCAAAACGAGCGCCGGCGGGAACGCGCTCCATCTGGCGGGGATTGGCGGCGGAGGTAATGCGGTCGATGCCGACTTCCCACTTGACTTCGGTGTAGGGCAAATCGGTTTGCGCGGCCTTTAACGTTTGCGCGTTGCCCGGGTTGAGCTTGCCGTCGCGCACGATGAGGCGGGTCGGCGTGGTCACTTTTATTTCAAACTCGGAATTATCCACTCGAGATATTTTCTTGACGTTGTTGCGTCCAAAGACGGTGCAAAGGCTGCACGCGGGATCGTTGCAGAGATGCATGCTGACTTCATTGCGTTTGACCCAGACGCGATTGTTGTCTTCGGCCAAACCATTGGCGCGCTCGAGGAGCGCGCGCATTTTACCTTTGAGCGAAGAACCGGGAATGTAGGGCGTGTTGTCCAATGGATTGCGCACGACCATTTTATCAACGCCGCCGATTTCCAGGCCGGTGCTGGCGGCGCCGATGTGCAAGCCGGTTTCCGCCTTGATTTGGCCGGTGATGATGACTTTGCCTTGGATTGTCATGTTGGGTCTCCTTGAAATTTTTTTATTTGCGTCGCCGCCCCAGTTGAAGGCTTGGGGCTAAGAGATGGAATGCCGCTAAAGCGGCATAGAAATCAAATTGTTCAGCCATTAGCGGTGATAGGCTAAGATGGCTTCGAAGAAATCGATGAAGCGGGCGAAGTCCTTTGGCGTTTCAATTTTGCGGATGCAGGCGTCCAAAACCTGTTGCAGCGGCCGGACCTCGGATTTTTTGTTGGCGGCGTAGGCCAATTTCGGGCGTAGCAGGATGATTTTGTCGGAATCGATCTTGCCGTCGTTTTGGAACTCCATTTCGAGAGTTTTGACCTCGCCATAGATTTTGCGGATTTGCGCCGACTTTAACTCGCCCCTCAGCTCGGAAGCCAGCGCTTCCGCATCCGTTACCAAATCTTTTGCCGGATAATTGGCGAGCCCTCCCGACAAGGCGTGAATTTTTTGTTCGATCTTTTGGGCCGCGTTCGACGAGCGGTCATCCCTGCGGCCCGCCTGCTGTCCGCTTCTTTCGTGTGGCATGGTGCTACTCCTTTCTAGTTAAAAGTTCCGCCCAACGGGCGATGACGTTCAAATTGGCGATGAGCTTATTGTCGATGATTTGTTTTTGTAAATCACAGATGTTTGTTTTGTATGCGGGATATCGCTCGGCGAAACGGCCGAGCTGATAGACAAGATGCCAGCGCCATTTTTCGTAATAAATCATCTCCTGAATGTCTTGCAGTTCGCCGCCTTTATGATCGAGTTTTAGCCTGCTTTTACGATTTTCCACAAAGAGAGAATGAATCTGGCCGAGGCGTGTCAGAAACCCGCGTGGGAGCCTCGGTTGGTTATTTACCGGCTCGATCATGCGCACCAATTCTTCCTGCCATTTTTTGAGCACCTCGAATTCATCCCAACCGACCGTGCTTTGCAGAAAACATATCGCGTCTTTTTCAATCGTGCGGCCGTCGCGCCGGCGCTGATGCGCTTTGGCGCGATCGTCGAGCGCGTGCTTCGCATCGTTGGCCAGTTGATACAGCGGATATTTGTCGTGCTCGATGGCGATACCGGCGGAAAGGGTGAGATGATCGCCGCCGGCAAAGCGGCGAAACTCGTCGCGGATTTTTTTCGCCAGCGCCGGCAGCTCGCTCCACGCGCCAACGAGAAACAGATCGTCGCCGCCGGCATAGAGTAGAAAGAGCCGGTCTTTTTCTTCTTTGTTTCCGGCTGCGAAGGGATTGCGCTCGCGGCACAACTGCGGCACGCGCGATTCAAAGAAGAGGCGCAGGCTTTCGCTCAGCGTGCTCATGCGCGCGATATTGGCGCGTTTGCCCAGGCGGTTGCGAAAAATTTTTCCCAAACTGTCAACGTCCATGCGCAACGCGCCGAGCCATTTGGCGCCGTCGGCGGCCTGAGCCAAATCGCCAAACTCGGCGACGACTTCATCATCCTCGTATCCGCGCTTCTTTTTGTCATTGCGCTTGGAGGGCGTCGCGCCGGCCAGCAGGCGAAAGCTGCGGTTGTTTGGCGGCGCATCCCACTGGCAGTTATCGGACAGAAAATCCGCGGAATCAAATGTCGATATGGTGGTGATTTCATTACCTGCACGCTCGATGCGCTCGCGCTTCTTTGCCAATATGATTCTTGTGCCGAAAGCCGCCAGAACATTTTGCCAGGTGGGCGTTTGCGATGTTGTGATGTCCTTGTCCTCGCCGATAAAGGTGACCATGTAGGCTGGATCGCGCAATTCTCTGCCGAGCTGCTCAAATTCGCGGCACCGCTCGCACTTGCGAATCTCCGGCGATTCCTCATCAACGTGGATATCATTGCTTTCAAATCGGCACACCGAGCAGAGCCGCGTCTCGTCGCCGCCTTGTTCTCGTGGCATGAAGAAAAAGCCTTGCATCTCTTCTGGGTCGATTTCCAGCCACTTCCGTTGTTTGTGCATCGACATGGCTTGGGTTACTTCCGACCACTTATCGGCAAAATTGCTGGCGCCGTCATTGCCGGTTTCCAAAAAGTCTGTATATGCGACCGGCACATGGCCGAGATTAAGATAGAGATCGCCGCGATGGCCGCGCCAGAGAATTTTGGCAATATTTTCTCGCCAGGCGGCGATGTTGTCTTTTGCGGCGGTGAAGGGCAACAGCGCATAGAAATGGCCGCCGCCGGCAAAGATCAAATTAAGCTCGGACAAGCCGGCCTGGCGCAGAATCCAATGCGGGATGGTCTCGGTGAGAAGCTGCAAATAAAATGACCGCGCCCGCAACCCGCGCGCCGCGCCGTCGCTGGTCAGCAGGTAAATGAAATCCTGCGTGCCGGAAATGTCGCCTTTGACCAGAGCGCAGAGTTGGCGCTGCGGCAACGTTGCATCGTCAGGCAGAAGAGCGTCAATCTCGCCATCATTCAGCTCGTCATTCAGACAGGCCGCAATCGCTGCCGCCGTTTTCAAATGCATGTATAACGAAATATCGAGCGGCTTCTCCGGCTGTGGCTGAAAAGTCGCCGTTTCCGCCGGCATGGTCGAGGTGTATTTGTGCAACAAGCTCCTGATGGTTGTGATGTCCGCCGGCGCAAATTTCTTATTGTTCGTAAAATTACGGAATTCATTTTCGAAGGCCGTCCACAAAGTTTTGTACGCCGCAGCATCATCGGCGCTGGCAGCGATCGGGTGCATATCCTCGCTATGCAAGGACAGAGTTTGCAGACGGGTTCGTTTTCTTTCTATCGACGGCGGTGGCGGCTCGTCTTTTTGCGGTTCGGGAGGAAGCAAGGTCAGCAGAGCCGAAAGAGGTTCCCAAGGAGGATTCTGTTCCGCAGAAATTTCTGCCGGACTCTCCGGCATGGAAAGCCGGTCGGCGATTTTGACCAGCTTTGCCACCCGGCTGGCCGGTTCGCTCTCATGATGGCCGGCAATGGCCTGGGCCAAATTCGGGTTTAAATTTTTGAAATAATCGCCGAAATCATCTTGCACAAACTTTCGCCCATATTCCTGATGGGTGACGCCGGCCTCAGATTCGGCGCGCTGGCGGAATTTGCCCAGATCGTGCAGCAGAGCCGCGAGCCAGAGGGTTTCTTTGGGGTAATCGTTCATTGGAACTCCGTAGATCAGGTTGTAAAATATCACATGAAATGTTCCCACAGCCAAGAACAACCAGTTCGCGGAAAAATGAAAATAATATAAATTTTGCTAAAATCAAAACAAATTCAATCGGTGTAACAGCGTATTGACGGGAACATCGCTAGCAAGGTAATATCGTCAATTTCATGCTTTTTGTCATGAGTCATTTGACTCATTTTTGTGCCCGACACCCGCCCGACGATGAATCGTCGGGCTAAGAAATGGAAGCGCCATAAATGGCGCTAGGAGCCGAGGGCGCTTTAGCGTCCTTGCACATTTTAGCCCCGTGATTTATCACGGGGCGGGCGGATCATCCAAATACACCACCACCCCATCCTCCTCGCTCCATTTTTCCATCGCCTCGTGCATCGTCTGCTGCCTATGATGCTCTTTTTGATTGCGCGCGTAGGCAATGACTGTTGGCAAATTTTTATCGCCAAAGGAGAGCACGCCGTATCCCCGTTGCCAGTCAAATTCGCCGGGGTGTTTCAAAACGTGCGTCACCCAATGCGAGCTGGCGCCTTTGAGCTTGCCGATGAATTCGGCAATGGCAAATTTCGGCGGCAATGAAAATACGACGTGCGTATGATCTTCGATGCCGCCAACCTCGTGCATGATCGCGCCCAATTCGAGGCCTTTGCCGCGCAGGTATTTGTACAGCTCCGGCTCCAATTCCGGCGTGATCAACGGCGCGCGATTTTTGCACGACCAGATTCCGTGATAATGTAATCGCCAATAGGGCATGGTAGCCTCCTTTCTGGTTAATCGTCTGATGATGAATCATCAGGCTAAAACATGAAAGCGCCATAAATGGCGCTATGGTCTTAGGGCGCTTTAGCGCCCTTTCATTTCTTTGCCCCATGATTTATCATGGGGCAGACCCAGCAAAAACACCGGCGCCAATTCCGCGATCACCACCTGCCGGTCCGTCGGCACGTCATCGCAAAAGCCGAGAAATTCGTGCAGCTTGTCGTAAACGTGACTGAGATGATTCCCGACGGTGCGGACGCTGCGGTGCAGACGTTGGGCGATGGCCTCGTTGCTCAACCCTTCGCGCACGAGAAGCTCGACCACCTCACGCTCGGCGCGGGTGAGAACGCGCTCGACAAAATCTTTCTTGCGTTGCCATTCGGCGCGATGGCGCAGTTGGCGTTGCTCCCGCAAGGCTTCCCACGGATCGTCGTGCCGCGCCAAATCTGTGAGCACCGGCGACACCGCGCTCCAGCGCAGCACCGGAATGGGGATGAGCTTCACCTCGTCACCAGGTTGGGATTGCATGCGCCGCTCTTCCAGAATTTTGCCGGTGGAGAGCAGATGCCAGAGATGGTCGTTATCATCAAAAAGCATTTGCGCGACGGCCATGCCATAAACCGCCATGGTCTTGCGGCCGCCGGCGATGGAAAGATGCACGGTTTTGCCGGCGCGTTTGGCGCTGAGCACTTCGCGATACAGCGTGCGAAACAAAGCGCCAACCTCGTCCTCGGTGACGAGATCCGCAATTGGCTCCGGCGCGCCGATCAACACGGTGCGGAAGAGCAACGAATCGCGATGAGCCTCGCCGAAAAACTCGCGCAATCTCGCGAGCGCGGAGCGCACCGGCTCTTGTTCGGGCAAGGTATGCACGACCACCAATTCGTGAATGTTGTAGCCTCGCGCCAACAACAACTCCAGCGTCAGCGTGATCACCTGCGCTTCGGAACCGAGCGTGGCGATGAGGATAGATGAATTTATCATAGTTTCCATTATCGCCCGACGATGAATCATCGGGCTAAAAAATGAAAGCATCATAAATGATGCTAAAAATATAGGGCGCTTTAGCGTCCTTACACCTCTCAGCCCTGTGATTCATCACGGGGCGATATGACACACCATTTTCCCATTCCCAAACACGCATCCCTTCCCCACGTGTACGATCTCGCAAATCCGAAACAAATCAAGAAACGGCGCCAGCTCGCCTTCCAAAACCATTTCGCCGACAAAGCCGCCCATCATCATCTCGGTTTTCTGGCGGTTGCTGCGGCGTTCCCAATCGACCCAGCGCAAGTCACGATGCGCAATTTTTACGGCGTCGGCGGCAACGAGCAGCGGGTGGAACTCCCAATCGATCTTCGCGCCGGGCGCGTGAAAATGCGCCAGTTCCAAAACGCGACGAATCATTTTGAACACGAGCATGCGGAAGTTGAAATCGATGGTGAGAGCTTTGTTGAATTTCAGGCGGGTGGGGGTCAAGAAGCGCAAGTTGAAAGTAGCAAGTGGCAAGTCCGAATTGGTAGTATGGCCAGTTATTGGCATTTGTGGCGTTGGAGTTTCAAGCAGGCGCTTGGTGGCGCCATCGTACAGCAGCCGCCATTCGTTCTCGAATTCTTTTGGCTCTCTCGCCACCTTCTCTTCGTCACTTGCAACTTGCCAAAACACCTTCTCCAACCGAAACGGCATGCGCTTGAATCCCAAACCCTGCTCTGCCATTTGCGAAACCGCGAAAATGGCGAATGGATGCAGCTCAATGGCTTGGCCGAGCAGGATGAAATCGAATTGCAACGTTTCGCCGGCGCGATAAAGCCGCTGCTCGTCGAATGGCTCGAAAACGTAAGGCTGCGGGCCGGTGGGCAAGCCGCGCAAGAAACGAGGCGCCGGCTCGTCCGGCTCGATCAGCGTTTCAAAGATGCGCGGATAAGCGCATTGCTTGCGCAACATGCAGGTGGGACAGGGTTGCTGCGGTCCCATGACGCAAACGGTACGGCGCAGGGCGTGGCCAAAGGCGCCGCGCAACAGCGAGCCTTTGAAAGCAGGCAGGTATGCCTCCGCCTGCGCGACGAGAGTGAAACGCAGCCGTAAATAAGGAAGATTCGGCACGCGATAAATGCCGCCGGAATCTTTGGCTTGAAATGGTGATCGTTCTTCTTCGCGAAGAACCAAACTGGCTTCCGACATTGATCTCTCCGCAAATCATTCGTTACTGCATCATTGGCAAAAACTTGAATTTTTTTACAGTTGATTCTCGCCACTCAGGCTGTGATCCCCCCAGTCAAATTGACGAGCATATTATGAAATGTCCCATTATAATAAGTTTCAAATGCGAAAGCAAGACAATTTTTAGGTGTTTCTTTAAACACCAATAAAACAACTATCTGTTGTATCTTGTCACTCCCAATATACAACATCTTGAAAAAAAGTTAAAAAAAAGCTTGCTTATAACAAAAAGGTGTCTTATATTTCACGTCGGCAATAATATCGATTTCCCGCGGGAGCCTCGCAAAAAGGGAAATCGGCTGGGCAAAAAAATTGGCCGAGCGTTTTGGGCTTTCGGAGGAGTTTCATCACTGCGGCGCGAACAGTTGGAGAATGGAATTTCGCCCCGAAGCGCGGTCATCAGATCACGGAGGAATTTAGAATGGCAGCAACTGAAAAGCAGCATCGGAATGAGCCGGAAACTTTGATCACGGACGAACCCCAAAATGGCGCCGTAAAATCTCTGCACCTTGAAACGTGGGACACCCACAAAAATGGCAACGGCAAATTGGGCAAGCCGCTGCATCATCATGTTGACGTCATGTTGCCAACCACCATCACCAAACGCGACGGCCGCGTCGTGCCGTTTGATTTCAAGCGGATCGAAAGCGCCATGGCGCGCTGCTTTGCGAGTTTTGGCCGCCAGCCGGGCACGCCGGTTGCCGAGCTGGCCAAGCAAGTGGTGAATATCATCGCCGCCAAATATGCCCATCCGACCGTCGAGGGCGTGCAGGACATCGTCGAGATGGTGTTGCAGGCGGCAGGCGAATATGAAGCGGCAAAACGCTACATTTTATATCGCGCCGAGCGCGCCAAGAAACGCCGCGAGCGGCCGATCCCGGAGCAGGTGCGCCAGGCCTTTGCCGAGTCCGACAAATATTTTCCGACGCAGTTGCAAAAATTTCAGTTTTACGATAAATACTCGCGGTTCAATTACGATCTCGGCCGGCGCGAAACCTGGATCGAGACCGTCGACCGCGCCGTGGATTATTTGCGCGAGCTGTCGCAGTCGCGCTTGCAGCCGGAAGTCTATGAGCGCATTCGCCGCGGCATGTTGGAAATGGCGGCGATGCCTTCGATGCGGCTGCTGGCGATGGCCGGCCCGGCGGCGCGGCGCAACAACATCGCGATTTACAATTGCTCGTACATGCCGGTCGAGAGCCTCGACGCGTTCGTCGAAGCGCTGATCATTTCGATGAGCGGCTGCGGCGTCGGCTTTTCGGTTGAAAGCCGCTACGTGGAGAATTTTCCGCGCGTTCGCCGGCAATCGCGCGCCGCGCCGAAAACGTTGGTGATCGACGACTCTTCCGAAGGCTGGGCCGCGGCGCTGCGCACCGGTTTGCAAACCTGGTTCGACGGCGGCGACATTCATTTTGATTACTCGCTGCTGCGCCCGGCCGGCGCGCCGTTGAAAACCAAGGGCGGCCGCGCTTCCGGGCCCGAGCCGTTGCGCAAAATGCTTGACTTTACCCGCGGCCGTGTTTTGGGCCGGCAAGGCAGCTTTCTGCGTTCGATAGATGCGCACGACATCATGTGCGCCGTCGGCAATGCCGCGGTTTCCGGCGGCGTGCGCCGCACCGCGATGATTTCGCTGTTTGATTGGGACGACGCGGAAATGCATCATTGCAAAAGCGGCGATTTCGAGCACGAAAACAATCAGCGCTGGAACGCTAACAACTCGGCGGTGTGGCCGGACGGCGGTTTGACGCAAGTCGATTTGGCGCGGCAAATTCTGGAAATGGTGGAATCGCGTCGCGGCGAGCCGGGCATTTTCAATCGCCAGGCGGCTATTGACACCCGACCGGCGCGCCGCCAGCCGGCTGAATTTGGCACCAACCCCTGCGGCGAAATCGTGCTGCGCCCGTTCGAATTTTGCAATTTGTCGATTGCGATCGCCCGGCCGCAAGATAATTTCGAAACGTTGCAAGAGAAAGTCGAGCTGGCCACCATTATCGGCACGATTCAGTCCATGGCGACGCATTTTCCCGGTTTGCGCTCGCAGTGGAAAGAAAATTGCGAAGAAGAACGCCTGCTCGGCGTCGATATCAACGGCCAGTTGGATAGCCCGGTTGCCCAGGATGCGAACGTGCAGAAACAACTGCAACAATTTGCCCTCGAAACGAACCGGCAGACGGCGCAGCAATTGGGCATCAATCCCTCCGCGGCGATCACCTGTGTGAAGCCGTCCGGCAACTCCTCGCAATTATTCGATTGCTCCCCGGGCATTCACGCCCGCTGGGCGCCGTATTACATTCGCAACGTTCGCGTCGGCGCGCACACGCCGATCTTCAAAGTGCTGCGCTCCGCCGGCGCGCCGATGGATCCGGAGAACGGCCAGCAGCCGGAAACCGCCAACACCTGGGTGATTCATTTTCCGATGAAAGCGCCGGAGCGGGCGATCACGCGCCAGGAACGCACGGCCATCGCGCAATGCGAGTATTGGCTGCAAAACAAGCTGAATTGGACCGAGCACAATCCGAGCGTGACGATCACGTATCATCCTGACGAAGTGCTGGACATCATCAAGTGGACGTGGGATCATCGCGAGATGATCGGCGGCATGACGTTCCTGCCGGCGTTCGACGCGCAATACGCCCAGATGCCGTATGTCGAAATCTCCGCCGAGGAGTATCGCCGCTTGGCCGCGGAATTTCCACAGATCGACTTTTCGAAATTGTATTATTATGAAGAAGAGGATTTGACCACCGCGGCGCAGGAACTGGCGTGCGTGGCCGGGTCGTGTGATTTGTAGTTTATTAATCGCTCACACTATCCTTAATTCAAAACCACAAAGGGCATTCGGTTCGCGCTGAATGCCCTTTGTCATTTATAGCGTTTTTCAAATGGGTGAGTATGTCATTCCGAGGAGCGCAGCGACGAGGAATCTGCCTGTAAACAGATTCCTCGCTGGCGCTCGGAATGACAATCTACTCACGCAATTGAAAAACGCTGTAAAGCAAAAAATAGAGTTCCACACGAATCAAAAACACACTGATAATTCCGCGTGAGTTTTTGATCCGCGTGTATATCGGTGTGCCCGGTTAGATGGCAACTCATGGTGATGAATATTGCAATTTTTTCACAGGCAAAAATTTTTACAAAGTTTCACTTGCAAGTTTGGCGCGAACTTCTATCTTCAATAAAGATTGGATGAGGAAAGTCAACGTGTGAGTTGATCGAACCGTTCAACCATTTAAGGAAGGGTAGGGAAAATGAGCAACGCTGACCAACGTTTTGCGGCCGCCGCGGAGTTTTGGGAAGAAGGCAAGCTCAACAAGGCGATTGCCCTCTTCGACACGATCATTGCCGACGAGGCGCTGTCAAATTCGGCGCGCGCGATTGTTTGCGAATACGTCGGGCGATTACAAATTGGTATTTGGGAATTGCGTGACGCCGAACACTATCTCCGCCGCGCCGTCGAGTTGAATGACGAAGAAGTCGAGCATCACATCCAGCTCGCCAATTGCCTTTGTTTGCAGGAACGCCAGGAAGAAGGCTGGCATATCGTCCGCCGCCTCTACCGCGAAAATCCGGATCACCCCGCCGCGATTCATTACATGGGCAAAATGCTGGACGAGCGCGGCGCGCACCGCCGGGGCCTGGCGTTGATGAAAAAATCCCTCCGTCTCGAGCCGCATAACGAACGCTTTTGGGCCAATCTCGCTTTTTCCTACTTGATGCGGCACAATCCTGGCGCTGCCATGGTTTGCAGCGAGCAGGCAATGGCCTTGAATCCGCAGGATGACGTCGTGCAGTTCGTTCATCAGGTGGCGTCGCAATTCGATCTCCAAGATGAAATGTCCCTCCCGGCTTCAGGCTATCAGCCGCCTCAAACCAAGCAACACGACAACGCCAAGCAGAGGCTGTATAAAAGGACGTAATGAAACCGCGACAAAATCTTCTCTATCGCGAAACCCAGCCCATGGTTTCGTGGGTGGTTATTTTATTGGTCTTCGCTTTCATTTCGAATCTTGCTGTCTGGCTGCTGCTGATGTCGGTGCCGCAAGTGCCGCTCTGGCCGAAATTATTGCTGGCCGCGGTGATGCTGGCACTGGCCGTGATGATCTGGACGTTTCGCCGTTTGTCCATCGAGCTGACCGACACCGGAATTTCCTTCGGCTTCGCGCTGATTCGCAAGCGGCTGCGCTGGCAGGACATCGAAAGCGTGCAGGAAGAGCCGTATCTTTTCTCGCGTTTTATCGGCTGGGGTCTGCGCTACGACATGCGCGGCACATTTGGCTTCATTGCGCGCAGCGGCATGGGAGTGCAAATTCAAACCCGAAACCGCCCTGGCCGGTCAGGCTGGCGTTATTTTATCTCCACCGATCGTCCTCAAACCTTGCTGCACATCGCCCGGACGCAGATTGAACGCGCCCAGAGTCAAGGCCGCCGCTGAAATTCTGTTCACCCACTGCAAAAATTTAATATATTTTTTTTCCGCAATTTTTTTTGTTGCAGGTATATTCAATATGCATGATTGTTTTTTGTTGATACAATTTTGAAACTCTTAAGCTAAATTTCTGATAATTACGGACGATGCCACACAAAACACCTGCTCAGAGACCGCCTTTATTTTTTGCACTCACCGCCGTCATTTTGTTTTTAACGAGCATTCTTAATTTCGCCGCCCAGGCGCAAAATCGCGTGCCGCTCCATTCGCCGTTCGAGCTGCGGCTCACCACCACGCGCCAGCATGGCAATCCTTATCTCGACGTCAACGTCACCGGCGTTTTCACTTCTCCGAGCGGCAAACAAATGCGGCTCGCCGGTTTCTGGGATGGCGGGCAGATTTGGCGCGTGCGTTTCACGCCAGTCGAGGCCGGCGTGTGGACTTATCGCACGCAAAGCAACGACTCGGAACTTCAAACTACCGGCCAATTCGAAGCCACGGCCTCAAATCGCCGCGGCTTCGTGCGCGTCGGCAAAACCCGGCCGTACGGATTCGAGTACAGCGACGGCGCGCCGTTTCTGTTGATGGGCGATACAATTTGGGATGGGATGAGCGACGGCGTGGGGTTGAATCCGCATTTTAAAGAGTATGTGAATTTGCGAACGTCGCAAGGGTTCAACGCCTATCACACGATGGTGGTCAACAATCGCTATGATTACGGCAGCAATGAAGGCGGCGCCACGTTTGAGCCGTCGATGTACGGCGGGCGTGATTATGACCGGGTGAATCCGAAATTTTTTCAGTGGGTGGATCGCCGCGTCGCCTACGCCGACAGCATGGGCATGGTGTCGATTCTCTTTTTTACCTGGGGGGCGGAAGCGCGCAACATGACGCCGGATCAATATCAGCGCATGTCGCTGTACATCGTTTCGCGCTGCGCAGCTTACAACGTGTTCTGGGTTCTTGTTGGCGATTATCAGGCTTATTTTTACGAGCCGGCCATTTACCGCCGCCTCGGCGCCGCGGTTGCCGACGCCGATCCATTCGATCATCCGATTTCGATTCATCCCGCCGACAGTTATGTCAATCGCGAGTTCGCGCGCGAGCCGTGGCTCAGTTACATCATGCACCAGATTCGCGACGCTGGAGAATTTCTCGCGGATTCGATTCGCTTCGACCGCATTTACAACAAGCCGGTGGTCAACGGCGAGTACGGCTATCACGTTCCCGAAAGCGTGCATCCGTTTCACGGCATTCGCAACGACGCGCATTACACTCGCACCGGCGGTTGGTCGATTTTCGGCGCCGGCGGTTATTTCGTGGCCGGCTTTGGCCGCACTTTTTATGATCCCGACGGGCACTATGGTTATGATGAGGGTTTTGATCATCCGCCTGTAAGCTGGGATTTGAGTTTTGCGCCGGATTTGGAAATGGCGCGGCAGTATAAAGTCTTTTATAAATTTTTTACCGAACAAACTTCGTGGCCCGAGTTGCAGCCGCATCGCGATTTAGTTCGCGACGGCCAAACCGAGCTGCTCGCCAAGCCCGGCGTGGAATACATCGCCTACAACGCGCGCGGCGGCCGCATGCGCTTGCAACTGCCCGCCGGTCATTTTTCACTTGCCTGGCTTGATCCGGTAGCCGGCGCGCTCCAACCGACGCGCATCTTTGCCTCCACCGGTGAAACGGTTTTGATCATGCCGTCGGATAGTTTGGATGCAGCGGCGATAGTGCGTCCGGCTGCGGCGCCGAGCTTGATCAACGCCGGGCGGGTCCGCAACTTGACGCGGGAGCAGCTCAACATCCGGCAAGCGCGGTATCGCTGGCAAACACCGGATTTGGCGGACAGCCGCCTCAGCTTGCTAAAGCCCGATGGCAGCCGCATTCAATTTGTCGACACCAAGCCGGTGAAAGAACACGCTCTGGTGGTTGATGGCCTTTCGCCGGAAATTGATTATTACGTCACCGTGTTTTCGCAAGCTCCGAGCACGGAGCAATCCGAAGACCGCCGCGAGTGGAAAACCGTTGCCAGCATCTTGCGCACCAAAGTCGTGGTGATGGACGAATGGCGCGAGGCGGAAAATTTCCCGACCCGAACCGCCGGCCGCCGCGAAAGTCCGGGCTGGAATTTGGATGCGAATGGCCATATAGCGACGACGCTGGACTTTCCGCAAGACGGGCCGTATCGTTTCACGGTTCGCGCGCGTGGCGAATGCCGCTATAGCATCTGGCCGCGGCTTTCGTTTCAGATTAATGATCGGGAAGTGGCGGCGCGCGATATCAATTCGGCGATTTATAAGGATTTTATTTTTGAAAGAGAAATGACCGCCGGCTCACATCGATTAAAATTTGCCTTCACCAATGACGGCGACAACCGCCAGCTTGTTGTTGATCGGGTGCACGTGCAGTTTGTTCGCGCCATCATTCCGGAACCGGAGCCGGATACCGGCGCGGAAACGCCGTCGCCGCCCACCTCGTTGCGGCTGCAAGAATATCCCAACCCCTTTCGAGATTTGATCTTGTTCAAAGCCGCGCTGCCGGCCGGCGGCCGCATCTCGCTGAAAATTTTCGATCTGCAAGGCCGCGAGTTAGTCACTATAATTGATGAAGAAAGATCGACCGGCGAACTCGATTTGATTTGGGACGGTAAAGATCGCGATGATCTTCCGGTCGCCGCCGGAATATATTTTGCCGTTTTAACTTTGCAAGCTGAAACCGACGGCCTGTCGCAAATCCAGCGGCACACACAGAAACTTTTACGTTTGAAATAAAAAGAAGCCGGCGGTTTGTTTACAGCGTTTTTCGATTGCGTGAGTAGGTTGTCATTCGAGCGCCAGCGAGGAATCTGTTTACGGGCAGATTCCTCGTCGCTACGCTCATCGGAATGGCATATTCATCCATTTTAAAAACGCTATAAGCTCACTGATCGAAAGCGGATTTCGATTTAACCTCATGGCATGGAGGCAAGTTTATTATCGATGCGTGGATGAATGCTCAATGAAAAAATTGTTTTATTTTTTCCTGCCATTAAGTTTTCTTTTTACTATTATATCGCAATTAACGCTTAGCCCATCGCCTGCTTTTGCCAGAAATGCCTATAGCCAAAATTTGGCCGACACCACCCGCCCGAAAATTTCCAACATTGCCATTAGCAACTTGACGAGCGCCGGCGCCACGATTTCTTGGCGCACCAATGAGAAAGCCGATTCGCGAGTGGAATATGGCTTGACCACGCACTATGGGCTTTTTTCAAAACTCGATACGAGTTTAGTGACGGTTCATTCGGTCACGCTTGCCAATCTGCTTCCTGATAATACCTACCATTTCCGGGTGTTGTCACGCGACGCGGCCGGCAATCTCGCCGCCGGCCGCGATTCTGTTTTCACCACGCCGCTGCGGACTGCGGCGCTTTACACGCCGTTTGAAGTGACGCTGACCACGGGCAACCGCCACGATCGCGCTTATCTCGAAGTCAACGTGACCGGCATTTTTATTTCACCGACGGGAAAAGAGCTGCGCTTGAGCGGTTTTTGGGACGGCGGGAAAATTTGGAAAGTTCGTTTTGCGCCGACCGAGCCGGGAATCTGGCGCTATCGCACGGAGAGCAACGATCCGGAACTTGCCGTCTCCGGCCGCTTCAATGCGCTGCCCTCGGCTCGCCGGGGTTTTGTGCGCGTCAGCAAAACCCGGCCGTACGGATTCGAATACAGCGACGGCACGCCGTTTTTGCTGATGGGCGATACGATTTGGGACGGCATGAGCTTCGGCGTCGGATTTGAAACGCGCTTTAAACCTTACATCAACCTGCGCGTTTCGCAGCATTTCAATGCCTATCACACGATCGTCGTCCACAACCGTTACGATTATCAATCCAACGAAGGCGGCCCGCCTTATGCGCATAGCGACGGCTTTCGGGACTACAACAATTTGTATCCCGATTATTTCAAATGGATCGACAAGCGCGTAGCGTATGCCGATAGCATGGGCATGGTGTCGATTTTATTTTTTAGCTGGGCCGCCGAAATCCGCCACATGTCGACCGAGCAATATCGGCGCTTAGCGATGTATCTCGTCGCGCGCTATGCGGCCTATAACGTCTTTTGGATTTTGGCCGGCGATTATCAAGCCTACTTTTACCAGCCGGATTTGTATCGCCAAATCGGCCAGGCCGTTGCTGCGGCGGATCCGTACGATCATCCGATTTCGATTCATCCCGCCGATGATTTCGTCAATCGTGAATTTGGCAAAGAGCCATGGCTGAGTTACGTCATGCATCAAATCCGCGACGCCGGCGAGTTTCTCGCGGATTCGATTCGCTATGATCGCGTTTTTAACAAACCCGTGGTCAACGGCGAGTACGGTTATCACGTTCCGGAGACGGTGCATCCTTATCACGGCATTCGCCACAATGCGCATTACATGCGCACCGGCGCCTGGTCGGTTTTCACGGCCGGCGGCTATTTTGTCGCCGGTTTTGGCCGCACCTTCATCGACCCGAATGGCCACTATGAATACGATCCGGGTTTCGATCATCCGCCGCTCAGTTGGAATCTGCACTACGCGCCGGACGTGGAAATGGCGCGGCAGTTCAGCATTTTGTCGCGCTTCTTTCGCGAACAAACCGGCTGGCCGAATCTTGAACCGCATCCTGAAATGGCGGCGGACAACCAAACCGAAATTTTGGCCAAGCCCGGCGTCGAGTATATCGCCTACAAGGCGCGCGGTGATCGCATGCGCTTGCGTTTGCCCATCGGACAGCCTTTTTCTTTATCGTGGTTGAATCCAATAACCGGCGCGCTTGAGACACCGCGACATTTTACAGCGACGGCTGAAACGGTTCTCATGATGCCCTCCGACACGACGGACGCCATCACCGTCTTGCGGCCGACAGCAGCGCCACAACTGGCGCCGGCAGGAGAAGTCGCGAGCTTGCAGAGCGAGCAGCTCAACATCCGGCAAGTTCGTTTTCGCTGGATTACGCCGCAGCCGGCTGACAGCCGCATCGACATCCAAAAGCCCAGCGGCGCGCGCGTTCAATTTATTAGCGCCGCGTACACCACGCAGCACGAGATGATCATCGACAGCATCTCTCCGAACGTCAAATACAAAATCACCGTGTCGTCGCAATCGCCGGCGGGCCGCGAGTGGAAAACCGTCGCGCACTGCATCTTGACCAACGTCGTGGTGTTGGATCGTTACATCGAAGCGGAAACGATGCCCACAAAAACCGTTGGCCGCGCCGAAGGTCCGGGCTGGAATCTAACGAAAGGCGGCTATGTGGCAACTTCAGTAAGTTTTCCCCGCAGCGGGATTTATCGTTTTGAAATTTTAGCACGAGCAGAATATCGCCAAAACATCTGGCCGAAATTGGTCTGCGAAATCGATTCCAAAACCGATACCGTCACGATTAACTCCGCCGTTTTTAAATGGTTTACTTGGACGCGCCATGTCACTGCCGCGACGCGAAACGTCAAGCTCGAATTTGTCAATGCGGGCAATGGCCGCCAGCTTATACTTGATCAACTGCATGTCCAATTCATCGACGTCCCGGCCTCACCGCCGCCGGTTATTGCGCCAATAGCCGCCAAGCTCACGGCTTATACGGCGACCATTAATTTTAAAACCGATAAACCGGCGGAAGCTCAGATTGAATACGGCCGCACCACCAGCTACGGCATGCTCACGCCGGCGGAATTTTGTCGCGATACCACGCATGTGTTCACTCTCGCCGGGTTGACGCCGAACACGAGGTATCACTTTCGCGCACGGGCGAAAGACGCCGCCGGAAAATCTGCCACGTCCCGCGATACGACGTTTACCACGCCGCTGGATCGCGAGCCTCCCGTTATCACCAATCTTACGGCGGCGAATTTGACCGCGTCCTCCGCTGCGATTCGTTGGACGACCGACGAGAAGAGCACGTCGCAAGTCGAGTTTGGATTGGATTCCACTTTGGGCCGCGTCACGCCGCTGCTTACGAGTTTAGTAACGGAGCATGAAGTAAATTTGACGAATCTTGTTGCCTACACGACTTTTTACGCCCGCGTCAAATCAACCGACGCTTACGGTAACTCAGCGACCAGCCGGATTTTTACGTTCACGACTCTGCCGACACATGATCGCCTGATGATTCTCAGCGGCGAAGGGCAAAAAGGCCGGCCGGAAAAATTGCTGGCCGCGCCGCTGACGGTGAAAGTGCTCAATACCGCCGGCGCCACAATGCCCAATGTGCGGGTGGCCTTTCGTGTGATTGCCGGCGGCGGCAAAATCATCGGCGACAACAAATGCAACGCTGCCGAGTGTGTCGTCATGACCGCGGCGAACGGCATAGCCAGCGCCCAGTGGCAAGTTGGGAGAACCGATTTGCAGCAAGTCGAGGCGCGCGTGGTGGATCGCCCGGATTTGGCGGTGCGCTTCACGGCCCAAATCGATCTGACCAGTGTGGCGGATGATCGCGACTCGGCGCTGCCAACCGAATTAACCCTGCGCCCGCATCCCAATCCGTTTCGCGATTTCACCCAATTTCACCTTGCGCTGCCGGCCGCGGGGCGCGTCTCGCTGAAAATCTTTGATCTGCAAGGCCGCGAAGTCGCCACGCTTTTTGACGGCGCGCACCCGGCCGGGCGATTTTTATTTTCCTGGCCTGGCCGAGATCAAGCGCAACAAGATCTCGCCGCCGGAATTTACTTTGCGGTGTTGCGCTATATGAAATTTACCCAAGAAAACCAGCGCGAACCGGAAGTTTCTATTCAGAAACAGGCGATTTTGTACATCAAATAACGTGCGCCTTCGCCGGATTTTTAAATTAAATCTTCGCCCGCGCTCTTGACTTTTGGAAAAATTTTTCTATATTATTTATTGACTGCTAATTGTATTTTCCTGAGTAGCTCAGTTGGCAGAGTCCCGCGTGCGGGATTAATCACGAAAGTGTAAATTTGACTTTCCCGAGTAGCTCAGTTGGCAGAGTCCCGCGTGCGGGATTAATCACGAAAGTGTAAATTTGACTTTCCCGAGTAGCTCAGTTGGCAGAGCAGGTGACTGTTAATCACCGGGCCGTAGGTTCAAGTCCTACCTCGGGAGCAAGGCAAAAACCCAGAATTTAATCTGGGTTTTTTTGTTTTGGAGAAATGATGTACTTTGTCTCAAAAAAGAGTCGCCAGTATATTGAAGAGTTGCTGGCGAGCCGCTTAGTGGCAGAGTCCCGCTAGGCGGGATTAATCACCGGGCCGTCCCGACTCAGGTCGGGACCTCGGGAGCCAGAAAGAAAAGGTCGACATTCTATGAATGTTCGACCTTTTTATTTTAGAATAGATTTTTCGCTGGCCGTCTTTCAACCCTCAAACCGAATCGCCTCCGCCGAAAAAACCGGCCCGTCGAGACACGCCAAATAATAGCGCCCGAATTTTTCCACGCCGGCTGCCGGTTCGACCGGACAGCCCATGCAAATGCCGAAGCCGCAGCCCATCATCGTTTCAATCGCAAGCTGCGCGTTGGCCTTTGCTTCTAAACAAAGTTTGGCCACTGCCTTCAACATCGGCATCGGCCCGCAGGCAAAAACTTGCGCATGAGAATTTTGATGCGTACGCAGCCAGTCGGCGAGCAAATGCGTGACGAATCCCTTCTCGCCGAGGCTGTCGTCGTCCGTGGCGATTTTCACATTGCCGCCGAGCGCCGACAATTCGCGCGCGCCCCACAACTCATCAGCCTGGCGCGCGCCGAGCAGAACATCGAATGGCAATCGGCGCGATGCCAATTCCATGGCAAGAATCGGCAGCGGCGCCACGCCGACGCCGCCGGCAACGAGCGCGATCGGACCGGCTGATTTCGGCAAATCAAAGCCGTGTCCCAGCGGGCCGATCAGGCTCAAAACCGTTCCTGGTTGATGTTGCGCCAATAATTCCGTTCCCCTCCCAATGATTTTCCAAATAATCGAAATTGTTCCGGCGTGACGCTCGACTTCACAAACACTGAACGGCCGCCGCAACAACGGCGAGCAGCTTGCGGCTGTCAAAGGCTCGCTTGTCACACGCACATTGACAAATTGTCCCGGCAAAACCGCCGCGGCGATTTCCGGCGCGCGCAAGCGCATCAAAAAAATGCCCCGCGCCACCTCATCGTTGGTGAGCACAGGGCATGAAAAAATCCCTTTTGGGGTTGGGTTCAATTCAGGCATGTTGAATGAACAAAACGTTTGAAACGCGATGACGTCGAGTGCCGCTAAAACCGCGGCGGTTCCGGCGGCTCTTCATCTTCCTCTTCTTCATCTTTTTCCTCGTCATCGTCTTTTTTGTTCTTGTCCTTATCCTTCGGCGGCTTTCTTAATTTTTCTTCCATCTGCTGCCGGCGTTCCTGTTCCATTTGCTGATAGTTCTGGCGGGGCGGCAAAGGTGTTTCATCTTCCGCCTCTTCCGACTCAGCCTGCTTTTCCGTCTCCGCCGGTGCTGCCGGTTCCGGCGCGACCGGATTCGGTTTGGCGGCGGCCGGCTGCTCAACCGCCGTGACTTTGGGCCGAACGCGCCGCGCCATCAGGGAATTGGGATAAGTTTCAATGAGTTTTTTATAGGCCGCCAAGGCCTGTTTGTTGTCCGACAATTCGTGTTCGTAAATCCAACCCACCGCATAAAGCGTTTGGGCGGCGTACTGCGAATCCGGCTGGCGCTGCAAAAACTCCTCATAGAGCCGCACGGCGCGTTCAGGATTTTTTTGCTTGAATAAATTTTCTTCAGCTTGGCGAAGCAGCGATGGCAGGGTTGGAGAGATCGCAAGCGTATCGGCCTGGCCAAGCCGGCGTTTCGCGCGCAAACCCTGCGGCGTCCGGCCATAGCTGCCGGCGAGAACCTGCAAAATACTGTCGCGCATCGCCAGTGTCGCCGGCGCATCGCCTAAAATATAAGCGAGAGAGTACATCGCTTGCGGCGCATATTCGGTTTGCGGATAAAATTCGAACACGTCCAAATATTCCCGCATCGCCGAATCGGGGCGATTGAAATTGAACAAAAAAAGCTCGGCCAACAAAATTTTATTTTTCGCCAACTCCGCCGCCACCTTGTCCGGATCTTTTGACGCCAAGCTGCCGCTGATCATTTCCGGCGTGGCGTTTTTCGCGCGCCGCGGTATGCGGCTGATCGGGCGCCTTTCCTCGCTCGATTTTTTGCCATTATTTTCATTATCAGCAAGACGGCGGGCCGCCTCAAACTTTCCGCTCTCCAGCGCCGTAAGCTGCCTTTCCAAAATCGCCACCGTTTCTTTTAATTTGATGAACGAGCCGATGGCTTTGCTGCGCTGCTCGGCTTCCGCCAGTTTTTCGGAACGGCTGCTCTCGCGGCGAACGTTGTCATAATTTTCCTTGGCCTTGGCGAAATCGCCGCTGTTTTCATAAATTTCGCCGAGCGCAAAAAAAGCCGCCGCCGAGGCCTCAGTGCGCTGATGATTTTCAATAATGCCGGTGAATTGTTTGACCGCCGTTTCGATCTTGCCTTGAGCCCGGCTGCATTCGGCAATCTCCAATTTGGCGCGCGGCAGATCGCGGTGCGCGCTGAACTCTTTGAGCATGGTATTGAGCGTGTTCAGCGATTGATTGATCTTTTGATGGTTTTTAAGCGCAATCGCATATTGCAAGCGCGCCTCAAATTTCAAGTTGATATCACTTTTAATGGCGGAGCCGGCGCGGCGGAAGGCATTGGCGGCGAGATCGAATTGCTTAAGCTCAACGCAGCATTTCCCCAGTTGCATGTAAGCCTCGCTGCGGATTTTGGCGTCGCCGAGCTTGCGTCCGGCGGCTTCATATTCCTTTGCGGCTTGAATATATTCTTTGCGGCGGAAATAAATTTCGCCGAGAAGATAACGCCCCTGATTCACGATCTCGCCTTTTTTCTCGCGCGCTTCCAATTCTTTCAATGTCTTTTCGGCGCCGGCATAATCATTCAATTCAATATTGGTTTTGGCCAGCCAGAGCTGCGCGCGCGGCGCCAGCCCGCTTTTCGGATACAGCGTGATCAACTCCTGAAATTTGCGCTGGGCTTTGACATATTCCTGTTTGTAAAAAAAACATTCACCGATCAAGAGCAGCGCGTCGTCAACGTAGCGCGATTTCGGATGCAGTTGCAGCAGTTTCGAAGCCTTCTCGATGGCCTTGTCATATTTCTGAATCTCGTTGGAGCCGGGCCGGTCGGCCGTGCCCGTGCGCCGCTTGCGTTCCTCGGCCGCTTCCTTGTAAACTTTTTTGGTATTGTAGAATGTGTTATAATAGCCGCCGCAGCCTTGCAAAATCAGCAGCGCCGCGACAGCAACGGCCGGCGTTAAAAACTTTTTGTTAAAAAAACTTTGCCTCTTCATAATCACACCTGTTTTATACGATTGACAAGCGCCGGCAAAATTTCGCCGGCTTTGCCTTGCAGAAATTCATTCGCCAGCGGCGTCAACGCCGTTTCTTCCGGGTTGATTTCGACGACGTACTTCCCGCGCTCGGCGGCAATTTGCGGCAAGGCCGCGGCCGGATACACCATCGCCGAGGTGCCGATGGAGAAAAAGACCTGGCAGGTTTCCGCCGCGACAAAAGCCTGTTGCAGCGCGCGCTGCGGCAGCATTTCTCCGAACCAAACAACGCCGGGACGATAAAGCCCGGCGCAAGAACAACACGCCAACCCCTCGCGCCAATTTTCCTCACCGGCCTCACATTCGTGATTGCATTCGCGGCAGCGGCTTTTCATGATGTTGCCGTGCAGCTCGTAAACCGCGCGGCTGCCGGCGCGGCGATGATAGCCATCGACGTTCTGCGTGATCAAAGTAAAATCTTTGAACAGCGCTTCCATCTGCGCCAGGGCAAAGTGCCCGGGATTCGGCGCGTGTTGCCGCACCGCCTCGCGGCGATGATTATACCATTCCCAAACCAGCTTCGGATCGCGCTGAAAGGCCTCGGGCGTGGCCAAATTTTCCGGACGATAATTTTTCCATAAGCCGTCCGGGCCGCGAAAGGTCGACAGCCCGCTCTCCGCCGAGATGCCGGCGCCGGTGAGCACGGCGATTTTTGCCTCGGGTTGCAGATGCGCCAGAAGCGTCGAGCTAAAATTTTTCATAAAATTTTTGCCGAGGCGAAATCGGAAACGCTCGATCAAATTGCAAAAGAAACTCCGCGCTGGAAACATACGGCCTGCCGAGCAAGATCACCACAGGCCGGTGATCGCGAATTTCTTTTTCAACCAGCGCTTGATGCAACTGCTGAGCGGCGCCGTCGGCGCGATGGGCCAATTCACTGAGCCGGCGGCGCAAATCGCGGCGCTCGCTTTCGTAAGTTCGGCGCATCGCGCGCATTTCTCGCGAGATCGAGCCGATGACGCCCACCTCTTTCCCACGCCTTAGCGCGGAGTTTTGTTCCCCTTTCTTCAGCGGCGTGATGAGTTGCAAAAGCCAGACGCCGCGTTTTTCCTGCGCAAACTCATTCGAACTTCTTATCGTTTCATCCTGCAATGCCTGCAAATGATTTAGAATTTTTCCCAACCGCTGCCGGCAATGCTCGAAGAACCGTTCCAGCTCGCTTAAACATGTTTCCAATTCTTTGCGGTATAACAAATATTCCGGCAAAAAACCGCTGTTTTTTAGAACGAGATAGGCCATTCGATCTTCGGCGCGCAAGCCGATTGGATCGTCAAAAATAAGCGGCTTGCCCTTGCCGGGAAGGCGATCAAATTCACCGGCAGCAATGGCGTTGCGGATTTTTTCTTCGGCCAGGCGTTCGAAAGCGAGCATGATTAATTTTTTGCAATGATGGCTAATCTTTCCAACAACAACAGCGCGGCGATGCCGACCACGACTCCGGCAAACAATGCCGGCCACAACATCGCTGGTAAAAGATACACAATTTCCCAACGGCGCACAATGAAAAATCCGGCGACCGCGATTTGCGCCAACACGTGCGCCAACGCGCCGGCCAAGCTGATGCCAATGACGCTGAAGTGTTTCGCCCCGCAAGTTTTGAGAGCCGTCATCACGGCAACGGCAGCGATGCCGCCGGCCAGCGACAGCCAGAATCCCGGGTTCATGAACGAGCCGATGAAAAAACTGCCGAGCAGCACGCGCAGCAAGGTGACGGCCCAGGCGCTCGCGGCGCCCAACATGTGAAGCGCCAGCAGCGTCACAATATTCGCCAGCCCGGGCTTGGCCCACGGCAGCGGCCGCGGCAAAATCGCTTCGAAGAGAAACATCACCAAGCCGAATCCGGCGAGCAGCGCGGTGCGGGTCAGCCATTGCGCCGGCGAGCTTGTTTTAATAAGTGACCGCATCGCCCCGGCTCTCCACCGGCGTTTTGTCGGATGCCGGCGGAACCGCTCCGCCGCAAATCAAAACGATCATGCGGTTCGGAACGCAAACCAGCATTTCACCCGGCCGCCGCGCCGCGCCTTGTTTGACGCAGACTTGATTCGGGCACGAGCTGCGCCGAACCCGAATGCCGTTGTTCTCGACACGCAGCGCCATTTCGCCGAGAGCGCCTTGCACTTTGAAATCGGATGAATCCGCCAAATTCACCGCCGCGATTTCCCGATTGCCGACGGTGATCACCGCGATGACTTTGGCGGCCGTTTTATCTTTGGCGCGAACGAAGCCGCCAACCCAAAAACTGCCAACCGCCAGCGCGATAAACAAAACGAAAATGAAACCATCTCCCACCCGCAAATAAGCCAAAAAATTTAAAGCCTTTTTTGTTGCCGTTCTCATTTCGTTGCGAATGTCATTTCGCTGCGGAATTCATTCGCGCAACCGCCTCAGCGCTTCGAGGCTCTGTTGCGCTTTTTGTTTATATTCGAGCGATTGCTTGTGCGCCGGATTGAGGCTCAAGGCTTTGTCCAATTCTTTGATCGCGCCTTCGTAATCATCAGCGATAAAAAGGCTCAGGCCGCGCTTGAAAAATCGATCCGTCTGCAAGTCGATCTGGCGCTGGCATTCCTCGAGCTTGGCGCGCGCGACGGCGTTTCTCGGGTCGCGCTCCAAAATCGTCCGGTAAAATTCAATCGCTTTTAAAAATTGGTTGCGGTTGTATTGCGCCTGCGCCTGTTCAAAGAGCTGTTGGATATTGCTTTGCGAAAGCGCCTCCTGGCGTTTTTGCTCCGCGACGCGATTTCTGGGATCGATGCCCAAAGCCTTGTCAAATTCATCCACGGCTCGATTCCAATCTTTCGCGTCGAAATAGACGAGACCCTGCCGGACATATTCATCAGCCCGCCGGCTGTTGATGCCGTTGACGCGCTGCAAAATATTGCCGGCCTCTTCGTGCCGCGGCGCCAGCTCCAAAATTTGCCGGCTGAGATCGCTGGCTTGGCTGTAATCGCTGCGATCGAAAGCCCGTTTGGCGGTTTGCAGTTTTTCGCTCACCTCGCTGTCAATGCGGCTTTGCAGCAGATTGATGCCGGCTCTGGCGGTTTCGTTGCCCGGCTCGAGATCGAGAACTTCGCGATAGGCGCGATAAGCGCGGTTATATTGCTGCCGCCGGTTGAAGCGCTCGGCCTCCGCCAACCGCCGGGTGATCCGGGTTTTCTGCTCTTCCAGTTTGGCTTGCGAAGAATCGAAATAAGCCTGCGCTTTTTCATAATTCGTCGACAGCGACAACGCCTGTTGAAAATGTTCGCGCGCTTTCAAAAAATTTTCCTGCTCGTAATAGCCCAATCCCCGCACGAACATTTTCTCCGCCTCTTCATGCTGCCGGGAGTAAATTTGATTGAGAAAATCCCGAGTGTCGGCGTAATTTTTCCCCACCAGCAAAATGCTTTCAAAAAGTTTTCGCGCTTCGGTGTAATTGCCGTCCTCGAATAATTGGACGGCGTTGCGATATTGCCGCTTGATGTAAAGATCGAGCTGCGGCGCCAGCTTCAAGAGGCGGCTTTGCGCGGCTTGATGCTCGCGGTCGATTTGCAGCACGGTGATATAATTCACCGCGGCCTGCACGTATTTGAATCTTTTTTCGAGCGCCTGGCCTTCCTCCATGAGATTGGCGACGCGCTCATTTTCCCGGCGGATTTGCGCGGTGAGCGCGCTGTCGAATCTTATGATTTTGGCGTTTTCCGGCTCAAAAGCCAAATAATGCTTGAATTGTTTTTGGGCCGAGCGAAAATTGGCGGACTTGGCCAGCGACATGCCGCGGGCAAGATGCTGGCGCGCTCGCTCGCCCGGCTTGGCGCCAAGACGAAAAGCGAGGCCGGTAAAAAATTTTTTATCCGCAAAGGAATAAACCAGGTCAAAGCTGTACGCGCTGCCCAACGCCGCGAGGCCAACGGCAGCTTTTTTCGGTTTGAAATCAAAAATTCCGCCATACAATGCAACACGCTGAAAAACCGGCGAGGCGAAGCCGAGGCGAGTCAAATGATCGTTATCGCGCCATTCAAAACTCGCCAGCACAGCCGGACCATTCCGGTAGAAACGCGCCGCGGCGCCAGCAACGTAATAAGCCGAGAGCCGTTCCCGGCCAAGCGGCACATCACTCGCTTGCAGCGAAAAGGCCAACGGAAAAGTGGTGAGCGGATCATTAAAAATCGAATTGTGGTAGGGATCGCGCGACAACGGCAGCCGCGCACCGAACGGGTGCCAAATGACGCCGAGCGAGGCGCTGGCAAATTCATCCTGGCGCAAACGATTGCCGTGAAGAGATAAGCCAAATGAGAAGGGCTTTCCGAGCGAACGCGCCCACGCCAAGCTCGCGCGCTCCAGTTTGCTGTTCGCCAGCGGAATTTGCGCCAAACTAAATCCGAAACTCCCAAGCTCCGGCCAATATCCCATCACCCCGAGCGCGGATAATTCAAAAGGCCGCTTTGCGGCCAGGACAAATTCGTTTTCGCGCAAACCAGCCAACCCTGCCGGATTCCACAGCGCCGTTGTCGCATCCACCGGCCCGAGCAATTGCGGGCCGCCGAGGCCGATGGTGCGCGCCGCGCCGCCGGCGTTTTGAAACAAGCTTTGGCTCCGGAGAGGTTGAGAAAAAAATAGTGCAACAGTAATCAGTGACCAGCAACCAGTTCTCAGCAACCAGCAACGAGAAACCAGCCACCAGCTTCTACATAATAATTTCACGATCGTAATCAATCTCGCAAATATCCACCGGCTTCATCCGGTTTCTGACGTAAATCGGTTCCAAACGCGTAAACGCATAATGGCCGTTAAGCCGGCGGGTCAAACTGTATTCGACGACGATCTGGCCGGCGCGCGCCAGGCTGCACAAGCGGTTGGCGATATTCACCACGTCGCCGATCACGGTGTAATCCATGCGATTTTTCGAGCCCATTTTTCCCATGACCGCCAGACCGTGGTTGATGCCGATGCCGACCCACAGCGGCAGCTCGCCGGCGGCGTCGCGCTGTTTGTTCAGCTCGCGCACCGCGCGTTGAATTTCCACCGCGGCGCGCACCGCGTTCTCGACGCTTTTCGGGCCTTGAAACAGCGCCATGATTTGATCGCCCATGAATTTGTCCACCACCCCGCCGTTGGCTTCGATGATCTGCGTCTGCACGTTGAAATAAATATTGATGAGCTTGATGATTTGTTCCGGCTCGGAAAGCTCCGCGTAGGTCGAAAAATTTCGTATGTCGGAAAAGAAAATCGTCGTGTAGCGCCGGTCGCCTTCCTGCGATTCCATGGCGCCGCGGCCGCCTTGAATCATCTCCACCGTGAGCTTGGAAACGAACTTTTGCATCTGCACTTTTTCGCGCAGATGCATGACCATGTTGTTGAACTCGCGCACGAGCTGGCCCAGCTCGTCTTTGCTGCGCGGCTCGACGCGCACCTCCAAATTGCCGCCGCCGACTTCGCGGGCGAGGCGTGAAAGCTCGTGAATTTGATTGACCATTTTTCGGGCGAAAAAATAGATCAACCAAACCGAGACGATGATGACGAGCGCCGCGTATGAAAAAATCAGCTTTTTGGCGTTGTCGAGCGGCTCGTCAATAAAATTTTTGGAAAAACCGACGCCGGCGTAGCCCAAAGGAATCTTGCGCGCCTGGTCTTTGTCCAATTGCAAGATCGGGTAATAATATTCATAAAATTGATTGTTTTCGCGAAAAAGCATTTTTTCATTTTTGAGCAATTCGGCAATTTCCTCCGGGCGCAGAATGCCGCCGCGTTTCGGCTCGCCGAGATCGCTGTGCGCGATCAGTGAATCACGGCGGTTTTTGACGAAAATATATTCCAAGCCGTCGACGTTCATATTTTTCGTGCGCAAAACCTCGGTGGTCACTTCATCCAGCCGCGCCGGCACCACGACGCTTTCCAGCATCGGCGCGCGCACGTTTTGGCTCAATTTCTTGAGCAGCACGGCGCAGGTGTTTTCCGCGGCTTTGGTCAACACCCGGCGCTCGCCGGGCAAAATCAGCATGCTGTAGGTGAAAATCACCAGCACGACGATGACCGCGATGTTGATGCTCAGCTTGAATTTGATTTCAAGCGAGCTGAAAATTTCCGCCCCGCGGGCGATAATACCCCGCAGCCCGGCGCGCAGGCGGTCGATTAGTTTATCCCAAAACGCCAAACTCATGATGACCAACCTCTTTTGCTGTCAAAACTCGATGCGGGCGGTCCTATCGTACAACCTCCTCGGCCTGAATCGGTTCGGAGACGGGCGTGTATTGATTCAATTGCCAATATAAAAAGAAAGAAATGATCGCAAGAAAAATCCACAACACCATCGGCTTGGCGGCCTTTCGCGGACGGCGCAAGAGCCGGCGAAAATGAAATCGCCGCCTACGGCCGTCTGGCTTTTTCGCCGGCGCCGCTTCGCTGCCGGAATCGCCATACCGCGGCTTGTATTTAAACCCGCGCGCCGGAGCCGTTCTGAAAAAATAACCCATCTTTCAGCCTTTTTTTAACCTATAAAAGTAACCAAAATCGTTTAAAGAGTCAAGCGCATTTCACGCGATCTTACGTGATATTCTGCATTGACTTTTCTGCTTTTTTGCCTTAAATTGCAGGGATGCCTAAAACTTCTAAAGCGCAATTATCATTTGCCGAGGCGACGCCGTCCGGCAAGCGCGCGTTCTTGGTCGACGGGTCGGCGCTGGCTTATCGCTCGCACTTTGCTTTCATTCGCAACCCGCTGACCAACTCCCGCGGCCAGAACACCAGCGCGATTTTCGGTTTCGTGCGCGCCTTGCTGAAGCTCATCGACGACGAGCGCCCCGATTATCTCGCCGTGATTTTCGACACGCCGGAGCCGACTTTTCGCCACAAAACTTACGCCGAGTACAAAGCCACGCGCCAGAAAATGCCGGATGATCTCGTCGATCAGTTGCCGAAGATCCGCGAATTTTGCGAAGCCCTCGGCGCCAAAGTCATTGAAGTCCCGGGCTTTGAAGCCGACGACGTCATGGGTACGTTGGCCAAAGATGCGGCGAAACAGAATCTCGCGACGCATCTCGTCACCGGCGACAAGGATTTTATGCAGTTGGTCGACGAGAATATTTTCATTTATAATACCGGCAAAGGCGACAAGATTGAGAGGCTCGACAGCGCCGGCGTTAAAGAAAAAATCGGCCTGCCGCCGAACCGCGTCATTGATTTTCTCGCGTTGATGGGCGACGCCTCGGACAACGTTCCCGGCGTTCCTAAAATCGGCGGGAAAACCGCGCTCGAGCTTTTGCTGCAATACGATACGGTGGAGAATCTTCTCGCCAAAGCCGAGCAAATCAAGCGCGCCGCTGTTCGCCAGAGTTTGCAAGAAAATCGCGACGTGGCGCTGCTTTCTAAAAAATTAGTGACGATTGAGACCAACGTTCCGCTGCCGATCAAGCTTGACGATCTCGCCTTTCGCGGCATGAACGCCACCGCCGCTGCCACGTTGTGCCGGGAATTTGAGTTCAATAGCCTGGTGCCGCGTTTTACGATTACCAGCGCCGAAACCGCGAAGGGAAAATATGAATTGCTCAACACGCCCGCACGAGTCAAATGGCTCGAGCAACAACTGGCGCAGATCGACGGCTTCGCCTTTGACACGGAAACCACCGCGGAAGACCCGCTCCGCGCCGAGCTGGTGGGGATGAGTTTTTCGTGGGAAGAAGGAACCGGCTATTACATTCCGGTCGCGCCGCCGCGCGCCAAAAATGATCTCGCGGATTTTTTTCTGCAAGACCACGATCTTTCTCTCAAAAAGCTTTTCGCGCCGTTGCTCGAAGACGCTCGCCGTCCGAAATGCGGCCAGAACGCCAAATACGACATGCTGGTGATGTCGCGCTACGGCGTGAAGATGGCCGGCGTGGTTTTCGATACGATGATCGCCAGCTACTTGCTCAACCCGACCAGCCGGCAGCACAATCTCGACGCGCTGGCGATGGAACATTTTAATTATAAAAAAATTCCGACGAGTGAGTTAATCGGCAAGGGCAAAGCGCAAATCACCATGCGCGACGTGCCGGTCGAAACCGTGTCGCGCTATGCCTGCGAAGACGCCGACTTCACCTGGCGTCTGCGCAATCACTTTCTGCCGAAGCTCCGTGACGCCGGCGTCAATGAATTGTTTGAGCAAGTCGAAATGCCGTTGGTGGCCGTGTTGGCCGAGGTCGAAAAAGCCGGGGTGAAGCTCGATCTGCCGTTTTTGAAAAATATGTCCACCGAGCTGGAGGCGACGCTGGGCACGCTGATGGCGGACATTTACGAGCTGGCCGGCGAACAATTTAATATCAATTCGCCCAAGCAGCTCGAAAAGATTCTTTTTGATAAATTGAAACTGCCGGCTTCGCGCCGGACCAAGACCGGCCGCTCGACCGATGCCGATGTGTTGGAGAAATTAAGCCCAAAGCACGAATTGCCGAAAAAGCTTTTGGAGTTTCGCGAACTTTCGAAACTGAAATCGACTTACGTGGATGCTTTGCCGGCGCTGGTGAATCCGTACACCAAACGCGTGCACACGAGCTACAACCAAGCGATCGCCGCCACCGGCCGGCTCTCGTCGAGCGATCCGAATTTGCAGAACATTCCGATTCGTACCGAAATCGGCCGGCGGATTCGCCGCGCCTTCATTCCCGGCGAAAAAGGCTGGAAGTTGCTGGATGCGGATTATTCGCAAATCGAATTGCGCATCGTCGCGCATCTCTCGCAAGATGCCGCGCTGATTGAAGCCTTTCGCAATGACGAGGACATTCACACCTCGACCGCGGCGCGGGTTTTCAATATTGATCCGCAAGAAATGACGACGGATATTCGCCGCCGCGCCAAGGAAATCAACTTCGGCATTATTTACGGCATGGGCGCGTATGGCTTGAGCCAGCGTCTCGGCATTTCGCCGGAAGAGGCGCAGAATTTTATCACGAATTATTATGCGCAATATCCCGGCGTTAATGCCTTCATGATGGGCACGATTGCCGATGCGCACAAAAAAGGCTATGTGACCACGATGCTCAATCGCCGGCGCTACTTGCCCGACATCAACAGCGACACCCGCCGCAGCCGCGAGTTTGCTGAGCGCACCGCAATCAACACGCCGATTCAAGGCACCGCTGCGGACATGATCAAGCTGGCGATGATCAAAATTCATCAACGTCTGGTCAAAGAGAATCTACGCTCGCGGATGATTTTGCAAGTCCACGACGAGCTGGTCTTCGAAGCGCCGGAAGACGAATTAGCCGTTTTGGAAAAACTCGTGCGCGAGGAAATGAGTTCGGCGATTAAGCTGGATGTGCCGATTAAAGTGGATGTTGGTGTTGGAGAGAATTGGCTGGAGGCGCATTGAGGATAAAATAGCGTTTGATTGTACCGCGTATTTTGCTATATTTTTAAAAGCGTTATTATTCTGAAAAAGGGAGATTATTATGCAAGCGTTCAAATTTGTAACTCAAGTTTCGAAACAAGGGAAGCTCAAAATTCCCGAGCAAATGCGTTTGCCCGCGGGACGGATTGAGGTGATTCTGTTATGCGAGGGCGGCAATGGAAAATTAAAGAAAAGGAAAAAGCCTCTATCGAAACATCCTTTTGTCGGCATGTGGGCAGATCGCGAAGATATCGGCGATAGTGCCGCATTTGCAACAAATTTAAGAAGAAACCTTGAGCAACGACATGATCGTCGAAGATAAATGCTTTCTCGATACGGATGTTCTCATTGATGTCAGTCGCAAAAAAAGCGGCTGCCATTGCATTTGTCGAAGAGAAAGAAAAAGAAAGCGAGGTTTGCTGCTCGATTGTAAGCAATTTCGAGATGATTTCAGGGGCGCGCAACAAGCGAGAACAGAAAACAATCGTAGACTTCCTGAATCGTTTTACCATCCTCACCATCGACGACACAATATCGTGGCAGGCTTTAGACTGGTACACCCAGTATCATCTGAGCCATGGCGCCGGATTTTTAGATTGTCTGATTGCCGCTACAGCGCTGCAATATTCCTTGCCAATATATACGCTGAACACTAAACATTTTAAAATATTGCCAGGCTTGGATCTACGCCGGCCTTATTAAAAAGATTACGAGTAGATGATAGAATGCAAGCGAAATCTCCCTGCTGTTATTCTTAGATTCGATTCATCCTCGCCCTCAAAATAGCGTTTGATTGTACCGCGTATTTTGCTATATTTTAAAAGTCGTCATAGCGGAAGGGTCAAGCATCAGGCGGCAAACCATGATGCAAATCAGCCGCGATGAAATGCAGGCAATTGGCCGGTGTTGTAGAAGTTAAGTAGGCGGTTGTACGTGAAATGAGTCGCTACCGAATCGTTAGCGGGAGGAGAAAATGGACATTGGCTTTGTCTGGGATGAAAAGAAATACCAAACTGTAGCCAAAGAGCACAACGTTAAATTTTACGAAGTTGTTGCTGCTTTTGATGATCCCAAGGGAATCGTTATCCCAGACCCAGTTGAGCATGAAGAGCGTTGGGCATGGATTGGAAGAACGCCGTGGGATCGTTTATTGGCCATCATTTATACTGAACAGGATTTGCCTTATTATCGTATTATTACTGCTTTTGATGCAGAAGGGAGATGGCACGATGAGTACTATCAACGACAATGATTTTGATTATCCAGCTTATTTCAGAGAAAACCCTCCAGACCCCGCTAAAATTCAGCGAGGAATCGAGGCGAGAGAGCAGCGCCGGAAAGCCGCAACACCAAAAACTGTTGTTGGTATCGATGATGATATCATAGCAGAGTTTAAACAACTCGTTCCTCAAGAGCAGGAATATCGGCAATTGATCAATCAAGCATTGCGTGAATGGTTAATCGCCAAAGATGTGAAAAATCTGGTTCGCGTCGAGCTGCAACAAGTTGTTCGGCAGGCACTTTCCTTAATCGAGAGTAAAGTAGAATTGCCAAAGTCACAAGAAAAACCCGTTGCAGTCCAGAAAATCTGAAAAATGAAAAAGTGGACGGTTCAAGATAGATTCGGCAATATCATTTATTTGACCGAAGAACGGTGGAATCATATTCTGGAATCACGTCCCGAAATGGAACCGCTTCTTGAACAATTTCTCGAGACGATACGAACAGGGCGACGCAGACAAGAAGCACTACTGCCCAACGAATATCGCTATTACAAACAGTTCGATGAGTTATTGCCGGAAAACAACCATCTTGTCGCCAAGGTTGTTTTCAAAACTCAACTCGACGAAGCCGGTCACTACGTTTCGAATAATTTTGTCGTCACGGGTTGGCCAAATTATATTATTCCAAAACGGTGACATTATGAGTGAACTGAAATTGAATCGCACCGAAGTGTTAGGCGCAAACGGGGAGAAAGTACGGATGGTTTATGATGAGGGCGGAGATATGCTGGACATTTTCTTTGGAGAGAATGAGCCGGCAACCGGCGTTGAGCTTACGGATCACATTCTTTTGCGCCTCAATCAAAAGACGGGACGAGCGGTGAGTTTAACGTTTTGCCATTTTTCAATTCTCACTGAGCTAACCGAGTATGGCCCGCGCAGCTTTCCGCTCGATAATCTCGATGAATTGCCGGAAGATTTGCGAGAATCGGCAATTCGTGTCATCATGAAGGCGCCGGTTAATCAATTCCTGAAATTATCTCATTTTCAGGCGTCTCCAACAAAGCGCGTCCCTCTGACTTATGTGGAGCCGTATCATTTTGCCACTGCTGCTTGAAAGTATTGGCTGCAGGCGAATTTAAAATTTGCGACAAAAGTTTTTCCGAGCCGCACGGGAGCGCGGCTCGAACCGGAGGAAAATCGAGGAAAAATAGGCAAGGCGGTTATGATGCCAACAACAAAAACTGCAAGATCGCCGGAAAATGTGCATGGCGAGATCGAAGCGCTGAAAGGGCGCGTCGCCAATCTTTCCAGCCTCATCGAGGTCAGCATCATCGTGAACAGCACGCTCGATCTCGACAGCGTGCTCAGCCTGGTCATGGAAAAGGCGCAGTCGGTGATGGACGCCGAGGCCAGCTCGGTGATGCTGATCAACGAGAAGACCGGCATGTTGGAATGGGAAGTGGCGCTGGGCGAGGTGAGCACGCAGGTCATGAAAAAAATTCAACTGCGCGTCGGCGAGGGCATTGCCGGCTGGGTCGCGCAAAGCGGCCAGCCGCTCATCGTGCCGGACGTGAGCAAAGATCCGCGCTTCTCGAAAAAGAGCGACGAGACCACCGGCTTCAAGACGCGCTCGATTCTCGCGGTGCCGCTGAAAGTCAAAGATCGCATCATCGGCGTCGCGGAAGTGATCAATCCGCTGCGCGGCAAGTCGTTCACCGAGGACGATCTCGATCTGTTTTCGACTTTCAGCCGGCAAGTGGCGCTGGCCATCGAAAACGCACGCATGCACCGCGCCATGCTGGAGAAGCAAAAGCTCGATCAACAGCTCGAGGCGGCGCGCACGATTCAGGAAAGCTTCATGCCGCAAACGTTTCCGGAAGACCCGGCCGGACGTTTTGAGATTTTTGCGAAATCGATTCCGGCGACGCAAATCGGCGGCGATTTTTTTGATTTCATGATGTTTGAAAACGACACGCTCGGCATCGTGGTCGGCGACGTGTCCGGCAAGGGCGTGCCGGCGGCGCTGTACATGGCGCGGCTGGTCAGCGATTTCCGCGTCGCCAGCCAGCGTTATCGCGATCCGGCGCAAACCTTGCAAAAAATGAACGAAGGCCTGGTCGAACGCGGCCGGCGCGGCATGTTTGTGACGCTGCAATATGCCCAACTCGATATTGCGAACGGCGCCGTCAATTTTGCCACCGGCGGACATTTGCCGGTATATTGGTTGCAGAGCGGCGGCGAGAGCGGCGAGTTTATCTCCTCCGGCGGCGGCGCGCCGCTTGGCATCATGGCGACGACGCAATTCGTGCCGAAATCAATCCGGCTCGGCCCCGGCGATTTTCTCGTCACTTTTACCGACGGCGTGATTGAAGCCAAAAACACCAAATTTGAGCAGTATTCGATGCAGCGCTTGAAAGAGTTTTTGTGCCGCCCCTGGCCGTCGCCGAAAGAGCTTGTCGAACACATTGTCGAAGACGTGCGCCAATTCACCCACGGCATGTCGCAGCACGATGACTTGACGGTGGTGGCGTTGCGGTGGAAGTCGGCTTGAATCGCAACAAAAAATTGAAAATTTTAAATTGACAATTGTCAATTTAAAATTTTTATGGAAATTATGAATCCGCGCAGTCAAAACCAAAAAAATTTTATTGACAGCGCGCCGCCGAATACGGTCGCGTTTCGCCTCGCCAGCGATCCCAAGCTGTTGAAGATCGTTCGTCTCGGCATCGGGCATTTGTGCGACCTCGCCGGTTTTTCGGAAGAACATCGCCATCGCGCCATGCTCGCCGTTGACGAAGCGTGCTCGAACATCATTCAACACGCGTACGGCGGCGCCACCGACAAACCGATCGTCATCACCGCGCGTCTCATCGAGAACGGCATCGAAGTGGTGCTGCGGGATTACGGCAAGAAAGCCGATCCGGAGAAATTCAAATCGCGTGAGTTGGACGACATTCGCCCCGGCGGACTCGGCATTCATCTGATGCGCAGCGCCATGGACGCGGTCGTCTATGACAATAGCTTGCCGGAGGGCAATCAATTGACTCTCATCAAATATCTACCACAACCAAGGAGCGATTCGCCAGAGGAGGTTAGATGATTGAAGTTGTGACACGCCAACAGCAGGACACGATCGTGGTTTCGATCAAAGGAGACGTCGACCTTTACTCGTCCCCGTCGGTGCGCAAAGCGATCATCGCGCTGACTGAAAAGAAAACGCCGGTGATCATGGTGGACTTGAGCGGCGTGAGTTATATGGACAGCTCGGGCGTCGCGACGCTGGTCGAGGGCTTGCAGCAAACGGGAAAATACAAAGGCCGGTTCAAGCTTTTTGGGCTTGGCATGGCGGTACGCGAAGTTTTTGAGCTGAGCCGTCTCGACAAAGTTTTTGAAACTTATCCGAATGAGGAGGCTGCGTTCAGCAGTCTGGCATGAGATTTCTGGCGAACATCGCCGGACAGGTCGGCCGGCAGACGATTCACTTTTTGGTTCATCTCGACCGCGTCGTGCGGTTGGGCGTCGAAACTTTGTGGTGGACCGCGGTCGCGCCGTTCAAAGGCAAAGCCGTCAGGTGGCGCAGCGCCGTCGAACAAATGGTGCGGATCGGTTTTGATTCCATTCCGATCGTCTGTACCATTTCTTTTTTTGTCGGGTTGATCATGGCGATGCAATCCGCCTATCAGCTCCAGCGTTTCGGCGCGACGATTTTCGTGGCAGATTTGGTGGCGGTGTCGATCATCCGCGAATTGGGGCCGCTGCTCACGGCGATCATTATCGCGGGCCGCAGCGGCTCCAGCATTGCGGCGGAGATCGGCACGATGAAAGTGTCGGAAGAAATCGACGCGCTGCGCACGATGGGCTTGAATCCGATCAGTTATCTCGTGGTGCCGCGCACGCTGGCGATGGTGATCGTGCTGCCGTGCTTGACGCTGCTGGCGGACTTGGTCGGAATCATCGGCGGTTATCTCATCGCTGTGACCACCTTGGACATCAGCACGATTCGTTATTATACGCAAACCGCCAATGCGCTGGTGGTGAAAGATTTGACGACGGGTTTGATCAAGGCGGTTTTCTTTGCGATCATCATTGCCTCGGTCGGCAGCTATCAAGGCTTCATCGTCGAAGGCGGCGCCGAGGGTGTCGGCAAGTCCACCACCTCTTCCGTCGTCGCGTCGATATTTTTGATCATCGCGGCGGATGTGTTTTTTACGGCGTTGTTTTATTCGACGTTTTGAATGCTTTGAAAGATTAAAAGCGATACTGAATTTGCCCATTGCAAAATTCCCATATTATGCTATATTTTTCATAAATTTGATTGTTCATAAAGTCGAGACGAAAGAATCATCATTTCTGTACGAAATTTTTTAAATAGCAAAAGCAGAAAGGGATTGCGATGCAAATACAACTTTCAGGAAAAGCAGCAGAGATTGTCGAGGCGCAAGTCGCGTCCGGAATCTACACGGACGCGGCGGCGTTTATTTCGGATATCTTGCTCAAGTTTGAAATTTATTATCAAAAAAAGCTCGAGGCCCTCAATCGAGAAATCGCCATCGGCTTGGAGCAAGCGAATCGCGGCGAATGCGTGGAGTTTGATTTTGACGAGCTGATGCAAGAAGTTGACGAAGAGTTGGGTTACACTGCCGCCAAGTGATGAAAAAAATTTCGATCACCCCCAAAGCCCGCGCCGACTTGAGAGACATCAGCCGTTACACGGACAAAAAATGGGGTCGGCAACAGCGCCTTGACTACATTAAACAGCTTCGAGATAGATTCTTTTATCTTGCTGACAGGCCGCAAATGGAAAAAAAACGCGACGAGATTATTGGCACTCCTTATAGTTATCACGAAGGCCGGCACGTTATCTTCTATCGCATTTCTACCGAAGGCATCGAAATCTTACGGGTCTTGCATGATGCGATGGATTTCCCGCGACATTTCAAATAATGGCATGATAAAGAACAAAAAATTCGGTCGCCCTCTCTGAAATAAGCGGCGATTCAGCGTTCATTCTTTACGTTTTACGTTACACGATATATGCCTGACGACCCCCTCATCTCAATCCGCAATCTGCAAACGCACTACGGCGCGCGGCAGATTTTGAAAAACATCGATCTCGACATTTACCGCGGCGAGACGATGGTGATTCTCGGGCGATCGGGCTGCGGCAAGAGCACGCTGTTGCGGCACATCGTCGGTTTGGCCAAGCCTTCGGCGGGCGAGATTCTCATCAAAGGCCACGACATAACGAAATTGAGCGAGGACGAAATGCTGCCGGTGCTGCGCAAAGTCGGCATGTTGTTTCAGAGCGCGGCGTTGTTCAATTCGATGACGGTTGGGGAGAATGTCGCCATGCCGTTGCGCGAGCACACGAAGCTGGAGCCGTCGACCGTCAAAATCATGATGCGCATGAAGCTGGAAGCGGTCGGGCTCGGCGGGTTTGAAGATTTCATGCCGGCGCAGCTCAGCGGCGGCATGAAAAAACGCGCCGGCTTGGCCCGCGCTTTGGCCATGGATCCGGAAATTTTGTTTTGCGATGAGCCTTCTGCCGGACTCGACCCCATCGTGGCCGTGGGCATCGATCAGCTCATCATCAAGCTCAATCAGGCCTTGAAAATGACGATCGTTGTGGTCACGCACGAGTTGTCGTCGGTGTTTCTGATTGCGGATCGCATTGCAATGCTGCACAACGGTTCGGTTTTAGCTATCGGCACGCCGGACGAATTGCGCGCCAGCACCGATCCGATTGTCCAACAATTTTTGAATCGCGAAGCGGATGAAGAGAACATTGATCGAGAACAATATTTGCGGTCGTTAGTCGAGGGCTAAGTCAAAAGCATTTTTGAACACGGATGACCTGATTAAACGGATTGACATGGATAAAAAGTGAATTCACCGCCTCTTAAATCGCTGCATCCAGAGAGTTCCCTAAGCCAAACAAAGCTCAATCAATTTGGCAAAATGTCGAATCAAGAACTTATAGACTCTCTCCGACCAGGACAACCTGGATCGCTCAAGGTTAGACTTGATGGAACGATGATTGATGGCCATCATCGAATAAAAATTCTTCGTGATCGAGGCATCAATGTCGATTCATTACCGCGAGAGGTTATGCCGAAAAACTAACAATGTTGAGTAAACATCATGACAACACATGTCTATTGGGTTGAGGGGCCGTGGCTGGGCCGGTTGGCAATTTCACCCCGTCCACGCGGCGGCGATTGGCTTGAAGATGAAGTTCGTTCTTGGCAGCGTTCCGGTCTTGATATAGTGGTGTCGTTGCTCACCAGCGATGAAATCGCCGAGTTGGATTTGATGCAGGAAGCAAAACTTTGCCAAAATCATGGGTTGCAGTTCGTCTCGTTTCCGATTGTTGATCGAAGCGTTCCTTCTTCGCAGCGGAATGCGATAGAGGTCATAAAAAAATTAGACGAAGCTTTGACGGCGGGAAAAAACGTGATTATTCACTGCCGGCAAGGCATCGGTCGCGCGGCGTTAATCGCTGCTGCCCTTTTGATCTCATCCGATATCGACGCCGAAGCCGCCATCCAACGTATTAGCACAGCACGAGGCGTTGCCGTGCCGGAAACGCCTGAACAACGGAAGTGGGTGAAGGATTTCGTTCGGAAATTGGCGCCAAAGTTAAAAGTTTAAAGGGTGAATAAGATGTTTGAAGATCATCCTAGTTTTGAGGCTCCTAAAAATTTAGAACAAAATAAAACCCAAATTTATACATATGGAATACCGTTCACACGAAATCAAAGCCGGGGTTTTAGTCATCGTCGGGTTTCTCGTTTTCGTCGCCTTTTTGGTGGCGATGGCAAAAATCGACTGGGAAAGAAAAGAGAAAACGTACACCGCGCGGTTCAGTTACATCGGCGGCATCGAACGCGGCTCGCAGGTGCGCTTCGGAGGCTTTTTGGTCGGCACGGTGACGGACGTTTACATCGCACCGGATGATAAAACCAAGCTCGAAATCAAGCTCACGGTCGATGATCGCACGCCGGTTCGCCTCGATTCCGAGGCGTTCATGTCGTCCATCAATTTGATGGGCGATTTTTACATCGAAATCTCGACCGGCTCGCCGAGCGCCGAGCTTCTGCCCTCGGGAGGTGTTTTGCGCAGCCGCGACGTGCCGTCGTTCACCCAGCTCAGCGGGCCGCTGGCGGAAATGAGCGACCAGCTTGAAACGCTGCTGATTCGCGTCAACGATCTGTTACGCGACGAAAACCGCGCGCACATTTCGAACCTGTTGGCGAACACCGATACGCTGCTGGACCAAAGCGCGGGAAATATCGCGAGCATCATCGCCAACATGAACACACTGACCGTGCAACTGCAAAGCCTCGGCGGCAAGCTGGACAACATGATGGCGAACAACACCAGCGTTTTGGAAACCACGTTGACGCAACTGAATGCGACGCTGACGCGGGCCGACACCTTGTTGCTGGCGTTGAATCGCGCGACGCAATCGTTTGACGGCATGGTGACGCACAACCAGGCGAGTTTTTACGAGGCGATGCAAAATCTCCAGGATGCGACGCAGCATTTCGAGCAATTCAGCCGCTCGATCAAGGAACGTCCGTGGAATCTCGTGCGCAAATCCAACCCACCGGAGCGGAAATTACCTTAAAAACGATAAATAAAAAGAACGAAAATGAAAACAATTCAAATGGCGTGTTTATGTCATACTGGAAGAATCCCTTTGCAAATCAAGAAAATTCTTAGTGACAAAAAAGGTCTTATGTTTAAAAGTCAGCATTTCTTGACTTTTTGCATCACTTCGGTTCTTTGAAAAATTGACGCTCTTGGCGTTTCTAAGCGCTTTTAGGTTTTCTAAGGCATCACAACAAGA